>ERZ1034719.1414-NODE-1414-length-11171-cov-4.732908_pt1 | contig 11171 bp, 3 predicted proteins | sample MGYA00520703_ERZ1034719 | MGnify/ENA primary metagenome ERZ1034719 (study PRJEB33766, sample SAMN09781716) | gut metagenome | biome: gut microbiome | host: Homo sapiens | place: Madagascar | study: EMG produced TPA metagenomics assembly of the PRJNA485056 data...
GTTTCGGCGCTGCCGGTATTGGTGTTTCCAGCGTTCGTGCCACCGGTTTCGGCGCTGCCGGTATTGGTGTTTCCAGCGTTCGTGCCGCCGGTTCCGGTGCTGCCGGTATTGGTGTTTCCACTGTTCGTGCCGTCCGTGGTCGTCCCACCAGTACTGCCGGTAGAGGTACCAGTGGAGGTGCCGGGGGCGCTTGGGGTCGTGATCACCGGCGTGCCAGTACCGCCGGAGGCGCCGCCAGGCGTACCGCTGGTAGGCTCCTCATAGAAGCTGTTGTTGCACCGGGTGGTCAGCAGAACATTACCTTCTTCGTCCACCACCTTCAGCACGATCTTTTTCAGGCCCTTCATCGTGTCCGGATCATCCACACGGATCACACCCGACAGACCTCTGGAAACAGCGGTCTTGATGTCGTCACTGGTCAGGGGGTAGAACGCGAGCTCGACTTCATCCAGCTGCACCTTCTTCGCGCCGGAATTCAAGGATTCCAGCTGAAGGACAAATTCCACGGAGTTGCTCTTGACCGTAGACACGGACAGGCTGTTGCGCGGCGTGATCGTGGAGATCTTATAATAGTCATCCAGCGTCCGCTCGGTCGCGTCGCCGATCTGGGTCATGTGGGCCAGGGCTACGTAGTAGACCGTTCCCGGTTTCAAGCCGGTAAAGGTGTAGCTGTCCTCATAGGTGCTGAGGGACACGCGGTTTCTTGAATCAAAGGACTCCCAATAGCTGTTGTACTGCCCATCGTTGTTTTCGTAGACAGCCGTCAGCGATGCGGGGAGCATAGAGGCCTCGTGAAGCTCCAAATAAGCCGTACCCAGAACGCCAAAGGGGTCCATGAACTGATATTTGACCTTCAGGCTGGTGCTGGACTCCGACTTGACAGACTTGAGCATCAGGATCTGGGTCGTATCCGGCTTCTCGCCAAGGCTGCCGTTACCGCCTGCGCCGCCGTTACCGCCTGCGCCGCCTGCACCGCCTGCACCGCCTGCGCCGCCGGTACCGCCCTTACCACCAGCGCCGCCGGCGCCGCCGATACCGCCATTGCCACCGATGCCGCCATCGCCGCCATCGCCACCGGCACCACCGGAACCACCGGTACCGCCAGAGCCGCCGGCACCGCCGGAGCCACCGGCGCCGCCACGAATGGTCAGCTCGATGGCATCCGGGGTCTGGGGATCGTCGATCTTCTTGTAGAGGCCGGAATCGTAGGTGTTGGTGGTGCCGATCAGGGCGCCCAGATCCAACGTCTGATTGCCGATCATCAGCAGCTCATTGGCAATGTCAAAGCGGAGCTGCCCGGCCACGATGGTGGTGGGCTGGGTCGTCTTGAGGCTCATATTGTTGGAATAGAGCCGCGCATTGCCCACCACGTCGATGGTGATATAGAGGTAATCCTCTGTGGTGAAAACATTCTCTGTGTCGGAAATAGTGCGGGAGACGATGACGTAACGCCGGTCCGACAGCTTGAAGATCGCATCAGAACCGATGTCCGTGAACGGCTCCTGGTCCGTCACAGTATGGACAGAGCCATCCGCATCGATGCGGTAGCCGCCGCCCAGGATCTGCATTTGGCTGCCGTCAAATGCGAGGGTATGCTGGCCAAGAGGGATGTTGATCCCCTCCTGGCCCAGGAAATACCGCCCGTTTTCACGGGTCGCCAGAGAAGCCTCTGACAGTTGGACCGGGGAGCAGGCGTTGTCATAAACCACCGCGCCCGCTGCCAGCTCCACACCGGGAGACTTGGCCGCAGCGGTCCGATAGGCGGTCACTCCCATGGCGCCGAAGGTCGTAACGACTACAGCGGCAATCAGGGAAAAGAGCGCCCAGGTCGCCTTTTTAAATGTGCGAATTCTTTTCACGTTCTTCCCTCCTGCCTTTACCCTGCGCTTCGGACTGTGATCGTCTGAGATGTGGCAACATCGCTTTCGTGTTCATACAGCTTCATGACGATGGTGTAGTTACCTTGGTCCAGATCATACGGGATCTCAAAGTAGTACACATCATAACCGTCGGTGCCGCCGATGGTATCGCGCACCAGGAGCTTGTCGCCGCTCACGGACTGCTTCTGTGTACCGCTGGCGCTCAGAGGTGTACCGTCGCTCTTAAAGCCATTCACGCTCCATTCGATCTTCTTGAACACCGGATCGTTGGTGCCGGGATCGATCAGGCCCACGCTCTCCTGCAAGACCACGCGGATCGTGTTGGTGTTGTAACGGGAAGCGAATACTTCGTCCGTATTCAGCAACCAGCCGTCATCTGTCGTTGTGCTCTGCGTCTTGCTTGCGACGAGCAGGATCTTTTCCGTCTCTCTCTGTGCGGAGTTGGGCGTAAGATCGGTATTCCAGAGCGAATTGACGATCTCGAGGAATTTCTTGCCGCAGTCCGCCAGCTTCGCAACTGCTTGGTCAAAGAAGTCCTTCCAGCTCTTGTCCTCGCCGCCGATTTTGACGATGCCATCGTGATCTGCGTCCGGTACAGCGTACACATTGAGCTTATAGAACTTACTGGGGGTCACCTCGGTATTTTCATCATAGTTATAATCCTTATTCTTCAGATTATCGGTCTTCAAAACAAACTCTTTTCGCAGTTCATCTGCGCGGTACACCTTGTCATCATAAGTGGTGTGGATCCAGTGATCGTTTTCATCGGTAAATCGAACAGCGTAGAGAGCACTTTCGCTGACGACACCCGTGTTCGGTTTCCGTTCCATGAAGGAGTGCTGGGGGTCGTTGATGGTCACCTGATAGGTGATGCTCTCCTTGGTCGCGTTCTTCACGTAGATCAACGCGCCGTAGTTGCCCACCGTCGTGATCGTGAACTCCTTGACCACATAGCCGGCGTCCTTAAAGTTCCCATCGGGCTGCTTTTCCGATGCCGAGATCTTCAGATAATAGGTGCCGCCCGGTACGATCTTCTTGCGCAGGGTACTGGGGCTAAGGTTGATCTTCACCACGTTCTCCGAGACCGAACTCAGCGACGGCTCAGTCAGGATGGAGTTTTCAAGGAGACCGCTGCCCTTCAGCTCTTCATAAGAGAGCAGGGGCGTTCCAGTGGTAGATTCCGCAGCAGCCTGACTGCCAAACAGATCATACCGCAGCGAGACATTATAGGTCCGGTTGACCGTGAACTTGGCCAGCAATTCCTTGTTGAAGTAGTCCTCGTTCTTGTATTCGATCTCTGTGACCTTGAATTCCACGTTGCCCGTGGTGGTCACAGGGTAAATGGCCACCTTTGCACCGCCGGATTTCAGCAGCAGAACAGGCTTTCCGCTAACCTGATAATAGAACGCCACGTAATAGATCTTTTGGTCAGCCAGACCGGAGATCGAGAAATGGCGAGGCTCTTCGCTGGCGGGATAGCGGTTGCTGGGGAGACCGTCGCTGCCAATAGCAATGTCAATGGGACCCTTCACAGGGGTACCGAGGCGGTTTGCCTCGTCCTGGGTATCATAGACCGCCATGTAGATCTTGGGATCGGGTTCACCGGCTGCCGCCGCCTTCAGGCCGGAGACCTTCAGGTTGCTGACGGTAAAGCCGGAGGAGCTGCTCACAAAGTAAGGCTCGTTCACCATGGTGGGGGTGATCTGCGTCAGGGTATGTGTGGCATCACCAGAGATCTGGAGGTCCAGCGCGCCCAGATGCTTGGGCACCGCGTATTCGCCGCTGTACCGTCCGCTCATGTTGCTGGTGTCCACATCCACGCCCATGCGATCGGGATACAGATAGTAGACCGCATAGTTGCCGGCGATGGGTCTATACAGGCTGAGTGTCAGCTTGCTGTCCTCCTTTTCGGTAGCGCCCACGCAGCTTCTCAGCTTATCCAGCGTGAAGTTGCCGCTGCTGCTCAGCTGCATCAGTGCGCCGTTGGCGAAGATCTGGTTGTTGTTGGAGGCACCCATGTATCTGGAGAATTCAAAGGCGTCGGCAATGTTCTTCTCATTGGTGTACTGGATCGTAAACTCCTTTTCAGCTGCCGCGATGTTCCACCCCTGGATACCGGTATCGTACAGCAGCTCTGCCTTTTCCAGGGTGAACGGTTTGCCCAGATAGTCCTGGCCCAGATCGCCCGTGACCAGCTTGCCGAAATAGGTGCCCTTCACGTCCGTGGACATGGGCAGCGTGAATGTATCCACATCGCCGTCCTCCTGCCGGATGGTCAGACGCATGGCGACCGCGCGGGAGGCCACGCTTTCCAGCATGGCGCCGCTGCCTGTGTTGGGGAGCAGGTTGAAGGCGATATAGTTATCGGCCATGTGCGTCATATCGACCTGCACCAGAGGCAGGGTGGTGCTGTTCTTGGTGAACTCCTTTTCCCAGGACCAGTCCAGCGGGATCTTGGCAACGGGATAGTCCTTCTCGTCCTCAGTCAGAGTGAACTTCTTCAGGACCGTTGTGTAGTCCAGCTTGTATTCCGAGAGGTTGACCGTCGGAACAAGAAGCTCTTTTCCGTCCTTGGTGGTAATACTGTACTTCATCGTGATCGCATACCAGTTATCTGCGACGGGGTCCTTATTGATATCCTGGCTGACCGTACCCGTGCCATGCTGATAGGAGATCTTGGTATTGGCGTCGCCCAGACCTGTCTTCACCAGCCTCTCCGTGTCACGCCAGCTGTAATGCAGCGTGATACTGCCGGAGGCAGAGGCGCCGGAGGTGGGAAGCTCATCAGGCGTGGTGCTGTACACATAGGTGTGGAAGTCCGGCATGATCAGAGGCGCCTCGCACATACCGGAGTTCAGGATGTACGCCACATTCTTACCCACCTGTATGTTGTTTTCCTTCACGCCGCCATAATACTTGTAGTTCTCGTAGTCCTTGTGGTCGTAAGGATAGGTCCTGTTCGTGCTGCTGCCGCCCTCGCTGCTGTTGCCGCTGGAATACTCCACGGTGTAGGCGAAGATGTAACGGTAGCCGCGGCCCATGCCGCCGTCCAGGGAGGCACCCAGCTGGTTCGGCTCGCCTGCGTAGTAACGCATACAGCCGCCTGTGTAGATGGCGTCTGCGTCTTTCTCCGTCTTGGGGCCGCCGAAGAACAGAGCGATCTTGGGCACAGTATCCTTACTTGTGTCGATGGGCTGCGTCATCTTCATCAGCGGTTTCGCCGTTTTCAGCGGGTCACCGTTGTTCAGCGCGTTGAAGAAGGCCTTGTATTCATACGCATAATAGGTGATGTTCAGGCCGATGCGCTGCACGTTGTCATAAGTGGCCTCCAGGGTATAGCCCACGATGGCATCGTCCGGCAGGGTCTCATCCACCTTGCCGTCGTATTTGCCGGCGTCCACATTATAAATAGGTACGGCCTTGATGCCCTTGGAGGGATCCTTCAGCAGATCCGGCGGCGTCGGCTCAGCCGTGACCACCTCGGAGGAGTTCAGGATCTTATCAAAGTCATTGACATAGCGCATGTTCATGCGGTAGCTGGGGTCCACCACCTCCGTCACGGTCAGGGTGTAAACACCATCCTTGGACAGCGTGGGGGTACCAAAGTCCGTATCCGTGACCTGGATGCCGGTCTCGCTAAAGAGCTTGTTCAGCTCATCCTCCTGGTTGAAGTTCTTCTGCGCGATACGCAGCTTGCCGGCGCCGGTGCCGCTGAACAGCTCCACAGTCACCTGGCCGCCCTTCAGCTCGCTGAGGGCATAGCTCTCCCGCTCGCTGGTAGCCTCGCTGTCCGCCACGCTCAGCTTCAGCGTGCGGGCGAAGGTGTAGCCTGTGGTAACGGGGGTGTTCCAGCTGGCGCTCATCGTCAGCACGTTAGAGGTGCGGAAGCTGACCGTACCCATGGCGCGCTGGAGGAAGTCATTTTCGTCGCCCAGGTTCAGAGCGCCGGACACAGTGATGGAGTAGTTGGTGTTCTTTTTCAGGTTTTTCAGATCGATATTGATGTTGCACTCGTTGGTAACGTGGTCCACAGACGTGGTATCCAGTGTCACGGTGCCAAGCTCATTACCTACTTCATCCTTAACAACTCCAGTCGGCTGCGCTTTACTCACCGGAATCGACATATCGGCGATCTGGTCGGCATAGAAGGACAGCTTGATGTCCTGCGTAACATCGATGTAGCTGTTGGAACCAAGCTTGATCTTAATGGTACCGGTCAGGCTGTTATATTCCTGTTTGGAAGGGACCAGCGTCACTCTGGGCATGGTGTCGCCCATGGCCTGAACGCTGTTGCTGCGGCCCAGATCGATGATGACCTGCTTTTCATTGTCGTTGAAGGTCATCTCCACGCCGAACCTGTACTCCTTGCCGGAGTCCAGATGGAATTCCACAGGCTCGCTGGTGGAAGCTGTGATGGTGCGGCTGGATGCCTTGACCCAGCCGTTGCCATCGTGATAATAGGCCGTGTAGGTATAGCTCTCGGCGCCGCCGTCGGGGTCCACCATAACGGGGCGGAACACCTCGAACGCGCCTGTGGCGCGGTTGTAGTAAGCCGCCGGCTTGCCCTCAGGCTCCTTCTTGGTGGGCGTCCGTTTCAGCGTCATGGCGTCAAACGCCTGCTGCGTCAGAGATTTCAGGCCGCCTGTGGTCTCCACGTAAACACGGGCAATGTAGTGCTTATTGGGATCGAGGCCCTCGAACGTGACGCTTGCCTTGCCGTCCTCCCCAAACTGGATCGGCTCGGAGCTGTTCACGCCGCCGATCACCTGGCTGCCAATGTAATTGCTGGTATCCCTGATGGAGGCAATGGTAAAGGTCTTGTTCTGATCCGGCGTCAGCAGATAGACCGTGGCCTTACTGATGCTGTCGGCATAGCTGTCGGAAACGGTGGCCGAAATGGTCAGGCTGTTCTCCGTGGCGGAATCATAGGAGAGGACAACGCCAGTGGAGTCCGTGTAGAAAATACGGCCCACAAATTCGCGGGAGAACACCATCTCCGACGTTTCGCTCATTTTGTAGTAAGCCGTTACAGACAGCTTATATTCCGTATCAGGCTCCAGCGCATCCTTCTCCGTGGTGAAATAGAATTCGTCGCCCTGATAGAAGTTGAAGTCCTTCTCCTCAGTGCCGGTATAATCATAGCTGTTGGTGTACACCTGGTAGCAGTTGATCACATCGCCGGTCTTGGTATTGGTGATGGTCACTGCGCCCATATATTTTGTTTGGTAGTCAGGCTCGTCGGCGATAGCGCTCAGCATACCCTTCTGGTCGTTGAGCTTCAGCATACCGCACAATTTGGTAGCGGAGACCTGCCAGTCGGTGATCGTCATGGTGGGCAGAGGGTTATTCACGCTGGAGCTGGTGTCGGCGTCATTACCCTTGTGGCCGTTGCCGCCGTTGCTGCCGCTCTCGCCATTGGGACCGGCGGCGCCTGCGGAGCCGTTGGAGCCCTTCTTGCCGTCCGTGCCGGCCTTGCCGTCCTCGCCCTTGAGACCCTCCGCGCCCTCTGCGCCGGGGGTGCCTTCCTCACCGTCGCGGCCGGTCTTGCCGTCCTCGCCGTCCTGACCGTCCTCGCCGTCCACGCCTTCGATCTTCAACTCGGGCACGATCTGGCGCCGGGTCTCATCCTCGGTCAGGATGATCGCGTCGTCCATATTCACGGAGAGCTTCGCCAGGGACATCTTGTAATTGCCGTTGTCGATCAGCTGTGTCACGGGGTAGATCTGCACGCCGCCCTCGGTCTCGATGTAGCAATCCTCGGAAATGGTCATCCAGAGATTTTCGGGGGTCAGCAGATGCACCACCTTGTCATTGGTGACAGTGACCTGCACATAGTCGTTCACTTCCCGCACATCGTCGTCAGACATATGCACCTTCAGGGTAGGGGAGACCACCACGAACTTCTGGTTCGACAGCTTCCAGAGATACTCGCCGAACTCCATCGTGCCTGTGGAGGTCTCTGCCACGTATGTACTGCCCGCGTTGGAAATGCGCAATCCTGCGTTGAGATAGTAGTTGTTGATAAAGTTATCCGACAGATCCTTGAAGTCCAGCAGGATACCGTCGCTCAGGGCCATCATGCTGTTGTCATCGAAATAGGCAAAACTCTCTTTGGACACTGTGGCCCTGCCTGTGTCGGGACTGAAAAAAAGAATCGAACCCGACAGAGTGGACGTGTACTCCGCTCCCGACCGGAAGGAAAGCCACTTCCCCTCATCCGCATCTCCACAGAGGATATAGCCGGCTGTGTCGAATACCGGCGTCATCCGGGAGGAATGCCAGACGCTAAATCCTGTAAATGTAATACCGGAAATGATCCCCAATGCTACAATCAGGAGTCCAAGTCTTTTATTCATAGTCATTTACCTCAATCTTGTCTTTTCTCAGGTTATATTCTATGCGCGCATAACGGCAATTCCGCTGCATAATTGCCTCCTTATTCTGACGCTATTGCATACATAGTTTATTATAACAAATTTCAACATTTTCTGCAAGAAAAAGAAATTTCGTATGTGCAAATGTGTTGTGCAAAGAGAACAAATCTGGCGGGCAAGCCCCCTGGCACACTCAGCCGGACGCTGTCAGTCGCAGGGGTGCATTCGGGATAACGGCTCAAAGTGCGTCGGATAAAATGTTCTGCAGCGGGATAAATATCACAAGAGGACAGCGTGTGCGGGGGATACATGCATCCTTGTCCAGTCTGTTGGCCTTCGCTGCGGAAAGCTGCAGCGTCACGGTACGTTATTTATGTAAATGCTCTGGCTGATCCTAAATAAGAAGGCGTTCGTGACACACAGGCTTCTGCGCCGTAAGTGGTATCTTTTCCAACAGTTCCGACATTGCCTTGTGTGCTTTCTCCTTTCTGTTTCCATGAATAAACCCTAAGTTGTGCGGTATCTGCTCATTTACGTTTCACCCTTTCCGCTGTCAGGCATTCCATGGAGCATACATTTGATTACACGATTACATTGTTCAGCCCTTTAGCAAAGCCTATTTCAAAGCCTTGCCTACTACGGCTTCTGCTGACTTCTCGCAGTTTGTTGTTACTACGGCTAATGGAACCGCCTGTGAGTCCTCACGGGATAAGCCTGCCAGTCTTTCCTCGTCTACCTGCTTGATTTACACCTGCGGGTTACGATTGCCTTTTTGACTTCGATGTCTATAGCCAGCTTATCCGCCGCAAACGCCTTAATATCAGGTTTCTGTTCGTCAGGCTACGATTTCGCTATCCCTTCTTCTCGCCTACACCTCGCGATGTAAACCTTGGGAGTCGCTTTGGGGTTCGTCGGCAACTGCGCCCCTTGTGGACTTTCACCACAGGCTGACGGCATGCCCATCATACTATAAAAGCACTCGCGCATAGAGGCAGGTGCTTTTATTGAATCGTCAGGTTTCCCTGTCGTTCAACCATTCGCTTGCCTTTTCCCGATTTTTCTAGTCTCTATTATATACCGTACATTGATGTGCGGAACAAGAGTTTTTTTCGTTTTTAGGAAATTTTTTTAAAATGCTTGAATGTAAAAGTGAAGTTCCCTATGTAATAACTCTGGAAAGAGAACTGTCGCAGATGCCCCTCAAAATGCGTTTTTTAGACGTAAAACAGGTGAGAGAAGGGGGATTGCAGTATTTTTATGCGGTAATCGCCAATTTTAGGCATGCACGCCGGCTCGTTGAGGAGGGCGTCCGTCAAAATCCTGCTTTTGTGCAAAACGGAGAAAATGTTGCAAAAACGGGTCAAATAGGCGAATATCGTACCCCCCATACATTTTCGGAAATTTCAAAAATTTTTGCAGCAATGGCAGGCGTTTTGGGGATCGGCGTGAAAAAATGGGTAGACGGAAGGGTAGACGGCGACCCTCTCGGAAAACCCGCAAGCCCTTGCGCCCCAGGCGTTTCGGCGGGTAGACATCGGGTAGACATGGGCGGTTTTGAGGCAGGCTGCCCGTCAAATGCAACAAAATCCGACGCTTTTAGCACTCTTGGAGTGAGAGTGCTAAAATTCATAGTCCGTTCACACAAATGCGTATCTTTGGACACAATTCCGGGGTAGACTCTGAGTCAAGAAAAGCAAAGGAAGGCAAGCTCCCGAGGCTTTCCAAATCTCGAATTTTCGGAGGTATTCATTATGTTTGAACTGAGACCTTACCGCAACAATAACCACATGACCACCTATGACCCGTTCCGCGACATGGAGGCGCTGGAGCGCGCGTTCTTCGGCAACCGCGACTTCCTCGGCGACGTCGGCACGTTCAAGACCGACATTCAGGACAAGGGCGACCATTACCTGCTCGAGGCCGATCTGCCCGGCATGAAGAAGGAGGACATTGCCATCGACATCGACGGCGACAACCTGACCATCAAGGCCGAGCGCAGGAACGAGCACGAGGAGAAGGACAAGAGCTACGTCCGCTGCGAGCGCAGCTACGGCAGCTACGCGAGGAGTTTCGATATCTCCGGCATCAAGGCCGAGGGCATCAAGGCCAGCTACAACGACGGCGTGCTGAGCCTGACGCTGCCGAAGAAGGACATCGAGGTCTCCGGCAGCCGGAGACTGGCGATCGAGTGAGGCTAAGCCGCACGGTGTGCGGTAGCACATTTGCCGTCTGAGGGCGGCGCCACATTTGCCGCCTGACGGCGCCACATTTGCCGCCTGACGGCGGCACGACCAAAGGGGTCATTCTCTACCGTAGAGAATGACCCCTTTGAAACCCCAAGAGAGCGCAAGGGGCAAGCCCCTTGACCCCGCATTGTCAACCCCTGCGAAAACGGTACTGCACGCGCTGCGCAAAGGAGTGCGTGCAGTTTCTTATTGCGGCTTTCGATTTGATCTGCTCCTTGCGGCCGCTGCCGCTCTGCGGCGGGGTTTCGGAAGTGCGGCTGCTCGGAAAGAGAATCGCCCGGGTAAAATGCACGCAGAGTTGCACGGCGGCGGGCACCAAAAGCCCGCCGTGCGCCCTACCTATAAATAGGTCCGCCGAGAGATGCCGCTCTGCCGCACGGGGACGGCCCCTCCGCGCGTGACGCTGCGGCGTAACAAAAATACTGGAATGTTACAGGTGAGTTACAAATCGGCCAAAGCGGTTGACGGGCGGGAAAGCCGGGTGTAATATGAGCATGCAATTGATGGTGGGCCAAGGTGAGTTCCCGGTTCAGTTACGGGAACGGCATGCCACGGTAAGTGGATCGAGAAACACCCGAAAACACCTGATTTTGCAATACAAATCCGCGAATGGGGATACGATATCGCCTATTTGACCCGTTTTTGCAACATTTTCTCCGTTTTGCACAAAG
>ERZ1034719.1418-NODE-1418-length-11132-cov-32.684030_pt1 | contig 11132 bp, 10 predicted proteins | sample MGYA00520703_ERZ1034719 | MGnify/ENA primary metagenome ERZ1034719 (study PRJEB33766, sample SAMN09781716) | gut metagenome | biome: gut microbiome | host: Homo sapiens | place: Madagascar | study: EMG produced TPA metagenomics assembly of the PRJNA485056 data...
CGAGGTATTTACTATCGTCGCCAACTATTATTACAGATGCCTCCGGCGTGGGCTGGCAGGCGCATAATAATATACAACTTACGACCAACCATAGCGTGCTTATGATTTTTTTCATTTTAGCCTCCTCTTCCAAAGGAAAGTGCCGCATATCCTCAAAAGCCGCTAACAAAAGCACCACGACGACGCCCGTAAAGGCGATTAAGAAGCCAAGGCTTAAAAGAGCCTGCTTCAGGCTGGCAGCAAGGGTATGGGACATGGGGATGTTGCTCCTTTGCTGGGATTATTATTTATCCATTTGCTTATTCCGCGGTTGAGTTATCGTCACTTACGATTCTCGGATCCATCAATGCGCCTGTTTCTGCATTCAGAACCATGACGGCCTCGGTTCCTTCACCGTTTTCCTCTGCAAACTCCCTATACAAAACATACCATGCCGGCACAAGCCGGGCTCTTTCGGCGTTTCCTTTTACTCCTGTAATGCAATAGCCAAATTTTATTTTGTCAATGCATATATCAATCGGATCAATACGGGCGTATTTTTCATTCTCTAAATAGGAATAGCGATATTTCATCTGCTCTCTTATCCGAGTCTGTACTTGTGAAAATGGTATTAGCTCGCATTCGGATTTATCAACGTAGTCTATTTCGCTTGCGCCGTTCCACTCACACCCTATGACCCCATCGCGGCTGACATATACCAGGATAATATCCTGGGGCCATGGCGCAGCATATTCAGAAGCCGCAGTAGTAGGGTATACAGTATAACCCGTGCCCACGTCAACTGTTGATAATCCATTGTTTGTTTTGCCGTATACCATCACATAAAGCGGTATTATATATTCATTGCTTGGTTCTACAAGCTGTGCTTTTTTTGTATCGATTAACGCCATATTGTCGCATGGCAGACTGCTGACGAATAATTCCGCTATATCGGCGGCCTCCTGTTCGCTTATGCCTATATCGTCGATTTTAAGTATTCCATCGCCCCAATCCAATCCCTCATATTGCGTTACCCCGCCGGGCGCTATATATAACGACATCCCGTTCATTATTCCGAAAATGATAGTTTTCCTGTTATTCAGCAAAAATTCACCTATATACTCATCACCTTCTGATTTGGAATTAAAACTAAGGATTCCTTGCTGCTTGGTTTCCGGGGCAGTTTCAAGCCTTGAGTACAAATCGTTCAGAATAGTATTTATCTCTGCTGACGACATGTCTCTTTCTTCTGATTTTTGGGCAAGTTGACGCTCATAAGCAATGATCATCTCTAAAATTTCCTGTTTCGTAAGGTTAATATCTCGCATATATATCTGCGACATATCTTCAACGAATAATTTAGCTATTTTTTCTATCTTTGTGCTATCAAACGGAGCACGTTTAACGATTATATTGCGACATTCGGTAATGTGAGGAACTTCTATACATGCATCAGCCGAAATGCGGTATGTTTTTGATGTTTCCATATCTTTTTCAATCCAAATTTCAGGAATGATCAACCCGCCAATCGTGCATTTATCATCCGAACTTGTATAGTTCGGATTGCTGCCGACAACAATGCTGCTTTCGGGCGTGGGCTGGCAGGCGCATAATAGCGCACATATGAAAATAAAAATACCATAAGCAGTAATGGCTCTCTTATGAAATAACATAATTTCCTCCTTGCATTTCAGCAAGGGTGTCAAGTTTAACTGACACCCTTTGTGCCAAAATTTAATGTTTATTTAGCGTGAGACCCGTAAGGACAGCTCATAGAAGAACTTGTAAATGCATACCCATTTATATTGGTAATTGTGCCGGATGTGGGCCTAATGCGCAGATATACCACATGACTCGGATTGGATGCTTTATATGCACTTGTGGAAAGATAGTAACAAGAACCCGGGACACGGGTTGCAATCGAACTCAAGGCTGTTCTGGGACTCTGAGTCCATCCGCTTTCACCGGCCACCCATTGTTCTTTAAAATCTTGACTGCAATTTGTATTGTGGTTTCTGGCATAAGCATTAACTACTCCTGCAGAAAAATCATACATGGAGGAGATGTTTGAGGAGCTATATGCAAAAGCCGCCCCTGTAAACGCCAGTATAAATACCATGCACAGAATTAGGGCAGTATATCTTATCTTCTTCATGTTTTTCTCCTTTCAAATAACTTAGTTGTCTTTTTCTCAATTAGCAGCTACAATTTGGTTATGCCCTTGCATATCTACATCGCCCTTTGGCGATGAGAGCCGCCCGCTCATGAAATGCAGGGGTATTTTTATATGTGGGCAATCATAGGCATCCCTCATGACTAATTGGAAACGACGATGAGGTAATCATTTATCCGTCGTTATATATGAGACAGTTCAGCATACTAAAATCTGACACCCATTTGCCTTAAAAAATCAGTTTTCTTGTGATGCTGCTGTTTGTGGATCCTTTATCAAAAAACAGTTGCTGTTGTGCGATCGTATAATGCTGGGTATTTGTGATACGTACATTAGTTAGGAACGACCAGCAACCAGCAAGGCGAATTCTGATTGAGGAAATGTCCGGTGCGATCTGCTCTCTTGTGCTATTCAGTAACCATTACTCAGATCGATTATCGTACCGTCTACAGCATTGATTACGAGCATCGGGAAGGGTTCCTTATTCCAGGAGGATGCCGAGCCGTCGCTGTAATCGTATCGAGTGAATCCATCCTCCGAGATTATCCTGTTGTTTCCGTAAAATATCCATGCAGGTACTAACAACCCAGTAAGGCCGTCGCCATCCTTTTCGCGCACCCTTACGAGGCCCAGCTGCATCGTATCAATGGTTATATCCATCCTACCGGTGCCGTCGGTCATGCGGTTTGTAACGTCTTCGAACTTGATCTTCATCATGGATTCAAATGTATTCAATATTTCGGAGAACGGCTTTAACACCGGGTCGGTATGTACGGTATCTATTATTTCCAGCGGAGATTCCCAGCAAAGCTGCAGCCCTCTGCGGTCCACAGTAAAGCACACCGTTTCATAGGGCCAGGGAATGCCGTCGGACATGTCGTCGATGCTCTTGCCCTCGTTCACAAGGCACTTTACGCCATTGACGACCCGGGTATAATATAGCCTGTATGCGTAGTTTTCCGCCGGTGCCCCCAGCTTCCTGCCGTCCCCGCTGTATATTCCCATGCCGGTATCGTCCACCAAAAAAGAATATCCCAGGCCATATTCACCGGCCAGCCCTATCGCCTCAAAGAACCCGTCGCACCTTTTCTTCGCTTCCGCAAGGCCAAATCCGATATTGTCCAATGCTTCGGGGCTTGTATCGCCATTTGAGCTTATCCTGATGCAATTTTGTTCATTATAAGCCGGTATGGGCTTTATTCTCGTGTGGTAGTCGAACTGCATCAGGCAGCCGAGGCCGCTGCTGTTCTCGGCACCGGCTTTCGGCGTCATAACATACATATTCCAGTATAAATCCTTTGGCTCTGTTGAGTTGTCCGGCGCATCGGCGTCTAAAACCAAACGGTCGCCGAAGCCTTCTATCCTTTGTGCGGATAGAGTACCGTCGGAAGGGATGAGCTCATCGACCGATGCATCGTAAGCTGCATACACCCTTTTGCCGTCGAACAGGCAGTTAAACGCCTTTGATACTACGTCCTGCGTGAAACCGCCCGCCTTTACCCGATAGATGGCTATGCTGTCCACATTGGGCCGGTCTATTTCTGCCGACACGTCTATACTCAGCCTTCCGCCGAGCCCTGTTGTGCTAAACACATACTTGCCGTCGGGAATATCCATATCCCTAAAATGCTTGCCGTTTTCCTGCATGCCGGCCTGCTCCAAAAAGCTGCCCGTATTCTGTTTTTCCGTGATGGCGGGCTGCTCAGGTGTGGGCTGACAGGCGCACAAGACTAAAAACGAATGGAGGATTAAGTATACTACCCACTTTTTCATTAGAAACTCCTTGTTCATTACTTATAAGCATCAATTTGGATTAGAAGAATAAATCAGAGGTTCTATCTTTCACCGTTGATTGCATTGAATGCCAAGAAGTAAATGATTTGTTGGTTTATCTACTTCAATAGGCACTTCAAATGAAAATCGTTAATAATTCCGTCAATATTAAAAGTAGTATTAGAAACTTCTGAATATACGGTGCTGTAACCACAATAGTTGAAATATGCACTATTTGCTTGTTCGTAAGTAGTTATGTACATTGCAAGAAGTATTAGAGTCAGTGTTAGTGTAAAAGCTCTTCGATGCATAATAGAACCCCACATTGTTAAGGCACCATGAATATACAGCCATTCTGATGGTGCCTTTATGTTACTTTTATGATGCAGTATTATAGAATCTTCCACTGACCGCAGCCGTGCCACCGTCGCTTGTCTTATTTTTGATTAACAGATGTACTGTATTGCAATTTTGATTTGTCATATGGCTATATTTAGTGCCGGCACTACTAAAAGTCATTGCAGCGCCGATAGCTTGGCCAAGTTCGTTAATAGGTTGGGCTGATATTACTCCCGTTATGGATCCTACATATATATTTGTAATGGTACTCCAGGTTTCACTAGTGGCTTTAGAGAGGTAGTCAGTGGTTTGAAACTCATGGGTAAAATTACTACTACTAAATCCCGCAGATCCTTTATAGGCAAATGCGGTAGACATGGTGAACATTATCATGATTAGTACTATAATTGTGCAAAACAGTTTTTTCATAATAAACCTCCCATAATCATTGATGATTTTGACTTACATCCTAAATGCAACGTTTCGTATATTCAACGGAATCGCCCCCTTACATTCTTGCATTATTAAAAGCAGTTTCTCTTTCAGTTGGTTTGCAATTGTAGGGTGCTTTAATATAGAGACAGATTAGTATCCTTTCAAATATGGTATTTGTCTTTTTGTAGATCGTAAGAAACATTTTAAGTAATGCCCTTACAGATTAGCGCTATTTTGGCGCGATGCGAGCCGCCCGCTCATGAAATGCAGGGGTGTTTTTATATATGGACAATCATAAGCATCCCTCCCTGGCCGCCGGGTCATAAACGGCTTTTGTTTTTCCAATATGCAACCAAGCCTCACACTGTTTATTGCATCTCCATTAACTGCCGTGTTGTCATTCGGGGCTCAATATATCTGCCGTCAATGGCCGAAAACACCATACAATCTTCAAAATAGAGCTCCGGGATGCCGTCTATTTGCAGATCATAGAATACATACCACGATGGGGTATATTGTCCCTGCTCTTGATTTGTATTAGCCGATGCCAACAAGCCGGTTCCCAAACATATTTTGTTTATTGTTATTACGCATTGATGCTCAGGATTGCCTTTATTTGCATGGCAGTATTTCATTTGATTGGTAACGATAGATATCAACTCGTCAAGCCCTACCAAGCTCCCACTGTCGCTTTCTCCGATTTCCTCGACCGCTCCTTGCCAATCAAACACAGCAACGCCTGTCTCATCAACGAAAACCTCTATCAGCTCGCTTTCCCACGGTGCAACCAACGCTGGGGAAACGCCGTTGTTTATCCTGCAATCCCTGCCTATCAAATAGGCCGTTAGCCCTCCTATCCTTTTTGCGTATGTGAAAAGCCAGCCATTAGTGATTATTTCCCCCGTATATGGCGTGACAAGTCTTGCTTTGGAATCGGTGCGGCTATACGACCCGCTGCAAATATCATTTACCAATTTATCCGCCTGGTCTGCCGCGGCCTTTTCGGATACCGTTATCGATATGGTGGTTCCGGCGGGTTCGCCGCTTATGGCATCTCCGGCTTGAACCATACTCTCCGCCTGCAATACGGAATCAGGGTATTTTGCATAGTAAAAGTAATTTCCGTTCCTCTCAAACTGGGCTTGCTCCCATCCTCCGTCATTCTCAAAGTCCACTATACACAGTTCATTTTGGTCATGATTTTCCCAGCCGAATGCTGTCCTTCCTGTGGACTCAGGTGAGTTCTTGATTTTCTCCTCGATTTCACGAACGACCGAGTTCACATCAAATTGTTCGTCATAATCCCCGTTTGCGCTTTTCTGCTTAAGCTTTATCAGTACATTTGCCCAATATGCTTTGTTCGCCTGAGCATACTCATATAGGCTTGCGCCCTGTGAGAACATATTAACGAGCCTAATATTTTCATCGTCTGAACGTTTAAGCCTCTGCACGGTATATATGGATGCTCCTTCAATTCCCTCTGCGCTGATATCTGCATCGTAGCGAATTATCATATTGGCTTTCGGGAAGTCGATTTGGTCATTATATTTTTGCGGGAAACTGTCCGCACTGGCCTTTTCACCTTTTTTGCCGTCTGATCCTTGTCCGCTGATTATTAAGCTATCCTTTCCGTCCTGTTCGCCAACGATGGGCGAAATGCTGGGCGTGGGCTGGCAGGCAGAAAATATTAACAATATATTTATCGTCAATACGAACCATACAATCTTCTTTTTCATCTATTTTTCAATATGCCAGCAATGCAAATCACCGTATGACTGTGCACATTGTTTGTTCTCCTTTCATAAATGTCGGAAGTCAGCAGGTATATTAAGCGCATGATGCGGAAAGCATCATGCGCTTTTACCTTAGGAATTAAGCGGCATAAAACTTGCCTACGGCGTAAAAGTAACCATAAGACGAAATAGCAGACAGCCTTAACTTAGCAGAAGAGTAATTATTGGCTCCGCTTTTAAAAGTTAAAGTAACACTGTCGCCGCCCCATACGGTTAATTCGTTGCTGAGCGCTGTACTGCCACTTACGACCTTTGATTTATGCGGAGAGGCGTAAGGACTATCTCTTTCAGTTGCACTACTTGTGCATTCGTCTCGTGCGTAGCTCCAAGAAGTACCAACCCTATCCAGTGATCTGGTATCAAAGTAGTTATTTGCACCGCCGGAGTATTCATGGTATCCGGCAAATGCAACGGATGACATTGAAAAAATCAAAACTGCAACAATAAGGAAAGCTATTATTTTTCTCATTTTAGTATCCTTTCAAATACGGTATTTACATTTTTGTATATCATGGGATACAATTTAGCCATACCCTTGCAAACCGGCATCGCCCTTTCAGCTATGAGCTTGTCCAACTCATGACTTGCAAGGGCTTTTTTATTTCTTCAATGGAACCACCTCCTTTTTCGCTATATATAAGACACGCTGACGCGGGAAAATCTGTCGCCAGAAGCGTATTTTTTATATACTAATAACCGACACCGCCATACGGCTATTTCATCCTCATCATCCTTGCAAACCTGCTCACCACAATCACCGCGACTATTATCGCAATGACTGCGAACGCCGCCAACGCGCTTATCCACCATTGGCTCATGGCGCGCTTCTGCTCTTCCTCGGCCTGCTTTTCGGCGTCGGTCTTTTCTCCGGCGATCACCGGCTGCTTTATCTCGGTGGAAAGCTGCTGCTCGGCGGTGTGGGTTTCGCCCGCGTCGTCGGTGTATGTAACGGTGTAGACGGCGCTGGTTTTGCCGTAGCTTTCGGTGTAGCCCTCGGTCATGGAGAGCATACCCACGAATACCTTCATCTCCCCATAGCCTGCCTGCCCCGGCTGAATGTCCCCTAAGAACACGCTGGAGGTGGGGAAAAGCCCCGCGCCTGAAAGATTCACCGTAACGTTCCTGAGCGGGCTTTTGCCTATGTTGAACACGTTGGCGGGCAGGGTAAAGGTCTCGCCCGCGGTGACGCTCTTGGGCAGGGATATGGCATCGTATGTCATTTCCGCGGGCTGGGTGACGTTCACGAGGAACTGCCGCGTGGCGGTGTATACCCCGCCGTAAAGATCGACGTAATCCAATGTTATGAAAAACGCCCTGCTCCCCGCTATTACGTCCTTGGTGGTGCGCATTTTGAACGCGGCCTCGGCGCCTTCGCCGGAGGCTATGTTATCGAGCAGTATGGCGTTGTTGGTGTCGTAGGGCAGTATGCCCTCGGCTTCGCTGCCGTATGTAAGCCTGACGCTTCTTGCGCGTATGCTGCCTATATTGTCTATTTTGACATTCACGGAAAACTCCCCGTCCCCGCCAACGGTATCGGGCGTTATCTCGCAGGCGGATATGAAAAGCTCCGGCTTTTCGGCTGCCTCTTTGGCGTCGGGGTCCTTGGGCTTTTTGCCGTCTGAAACCGTCACGAACACGGTAAAGCTCTGCTGCTTCTGCTGCCCCAGCACGTCGAGGTAGTCCGCCTTCAGCGTCACCGGATATGAGCCGTTTATCCGCCCCTTAACAAGCGGTATTTCAAACATGAACACATACCGCCCCCAGCCGGCAGCGGTCTGGGAATAGTTGCCGAATACGAATGGGCTGTCCGCCGTCGCGCCAAGGTCGGCCGTTACGGTCACCTTGCCGTCATAGGTTTCGCCTATAAGCGGGAATATGATGTAGCAGCAGCCGTTCACTATGCGGGGCACATAGCCCTGCTGGTATGTTCTATCCATGCCGTCATACAGATTCCAACTGTCTATTATCAGCTTGTCCGCCACCGGGGTAGGCTCCGGCGTGGGTTCAGGCGTAGTTACAGGCGCTTGGGTCTCTGCGGGCGGCGTTTCCGTTCCCTCAGCAAAAGCGGCGATGGGCAGCGCAAGCAGCAATATAGCCATCAGCGCCGCGAATAGTCGGTTCATATACTTTCCTCCCGTATCATGGTCATAACTCCCGCGTCCATCTCGCACACGGTATCGCAAAGCTCGTCTATATCCCCCTGATTGTGGCTGGCAAGCAGTATTGTCTTGCCCTGCTCCTTGAGCCCCTTTATAAGCTGCCGCATCTCCCGAACGCCATGCTTGTCCAAGCCGTTCAGCGGCTCGTCTAAAATGAGCAGCGCGGGATCCTCCATTATGGCCTGGGCTATGCCCAACCTCTGCCGCATACCGAGGGAATACTTGCCAACGGGCTTTTTCATCAGCGGGTCGAGCCCCACGCGGCGGATAGCAGCCGCGATCTGTTCAAGCCCTATCTTTTTGTTCAGCGAAGCCAATATCTCAAGGTTCTTCACGCCGGTCATATTGGGCAGAAACCCCGGCGTTTCGATTATCAGGCCGAGGCCGGGCGGGAAGTCCACGTCTTTGCCCACCCGCTTGCCGTTGACTATGACTTCGCCCTCGGTGGGGATGAGAAAGCCGCATATACACTTCATAAGCACGGTTTTGCCGCTGCCGTTGTTGCCCACGATGCCGTGGATCCTTCCCTTTTCAAAATCGCGGGTGACGTTATGCAGCACCCGCTCCTGCCCGAAGTCCTTGGATAGGTTTTTGACCGAAATAATGTTCATGCTTCAGTACCGCCAAAGTTAAAGTTGTAATTCCGCACCGCCCGAAGGGAAAGGAAAAAGCACAGGGCGATGAGCATTGCGAATATAAGATACGTCTGCCAAAGCCTTGGCAAAAGATCGTAGCCGAAGTTGTGCATGTGATATGTGGCCTGATTCAGCGGCGAAAGCCAGCCCACCGCAACGTTAGCCTTGTACATGAGCACATCCGGCAGCCTGAATATGGCCTTTATGGTCTGGGGGTTGAGTAAAAAGCCGAACAGGCTGAACGCGAACACGGCGGCTATACCCGCGAGTTGGCCGCGCCGTAAATTGAATAAGAGCATGACGAACACCATGAGCAGGGTGTAAAGCAGCATCAGCAGGAATATGGTCGCCATGCACTCATACGGGCGGCTCATCTCCAGCGTTTTCACCAGCGCCGGCAGGGCCACCTTTTGCCCCGCGCCGGAGTAGCCGAGGATTGCGGCGGTCTCAGACCACATATCCCCTATGAAACTCTGCCGCATACAGACCAGGGAGGTGGAGATCAGTATGAACGCAAGGTATATAAGCGTTGCCAAGGCGATATACACCGCCTGCCCCGTGAGCCAGGTCTTGCGGTCTATACGCATAAGGTAAAAGGGCGTGGCGCTAGATATGAACGGCATGTCCGCAAAGAGCAGAAGCAATAGCAGCGAGGAAAGGAGTATTGAGTTGCTGTCCCCAAAGGTCCACACGAAGGCTTCCACAAGCTGCATTGTGGTATCGTATTCCTTGGCGAACTTCACCGCCTTGTCGGACAGCAGGAAGCACAGCACGAAGGCAAGGCAGAAGGTGATTGCTATTCTTGGGTTTTTGTGCCACCGGCGGAAGTTATACCGGGTCACGGCGAAGATCTGCTTCGGCTTCATATTCGCTCCAGCCTCCTTTTCGCGGCGTATGCAAAGGCCAGCGCCATCAGCAGGCTGAACTCTATGAGCAGCACCGCCACCCCTATTCTGCCGAACACCCACCTTGGGGACGGGTTGAGCCATTCCCGGGGATACAGCACGAAGAGCTTATCGAAGTACCGCTCATACAGGATTATGAGCAGATAGAACAGCACGAAGGGCGAGGCGTAGGCCATGTATTTGCTGTCGGTAAGCGCGGCGAAGGTCATGCCGGTGAGCGACCAGAACGCGCCCGATGCAAAGAACATGAGCGCAGTCTCCATTAGATTGCCAAAGTAATTCGGCACGGTTTCTCCGGCCTTAGGGTAAGCCTCCATGGGCAGGAACATGAGCGCGGCGAAGCCGTAGGCTATGAATATCCCCAATGCCAGCACCAGCCCGCCGGAAACGGCGCAGCCCACGGCCTTCCCCGCGATATACCGCGGCACGGTAGTGCGGGGCAGGTATTCCTTTATGAAGCCGCTCTTAACATCGTCAATGAAGGACGCGGTATACGGCAGCGCGGCGAGTATGGGCAAGGCCAGCGCCATGGCCTCGGATGACAGCGCGCCCATGATAAGGTCGCTGTGGAAGCCGGGGGAAAGCAGCTCCTCCGCGCGGAACCCCGCCAGTATGCCCTGAACCGAGGAAAGGAGCGGAATGAGCGCCGCGCCCGCGAGGGAGAGCAAAAAGCCCCACGAGCCCACCGCCTGCCTGAGATTTGAAGTCACCGTCCGCACGGGTTGCACCTCCTTTCTTCCTCATGCTCCTATTATCGGGTATGCGCGGTAAACAAGTCCGCAGCAAGGTATAAACGGGTTGTAAATTTGTCAGTTAGCGGTCAATAGCCTAAATTTCTGTCGATTATACTGCCGTCGATGGCGTTGATGGTGAAATAGCTCTGTTGTGCGCCATTTTCCGTTGCCGTTGTCCCGTCGGCCATGTTGCTTTGGGAAATGCCG
>ERZ1034719.1421-NODE-1421-length-11130-cov-5.160451_pt1 | contig 11130 bp, 10 predicted proteins | sample MGYA00520703_ERZ1034719 | MGnify/ENA primary metagenome ERZ1034719 (study PRJEB33766, sample SAMN09781716) | gut metagenome | biome: gut microbiome | host: Homo sapiens | place: Madagascar | study: EMG produced TPA metagenomics assembly of the PRJNA485056 data...
CCAGTCGGCATTGAATGTGGACACGCCTGAGAAAAAGGCACAGGAGACTTTCTCTTTAAGAAATACCGGCGATTTCTTTCGCAAGATTGTTGTCTTGGACGGAAATAGCAAACTTTGAGCTGATGATGACGGCGTGATGTATGTGGGTGTGGTTCTGTTCTTATTAGATGATATTGTTGCCCAGGTAATCAGGTAGCCAAAGGCATCTGCAGGGCCTTTGGCGTTGTCATCCCTTAAGGTTGCGGAACTGATGAGGATGGGGGTTATGGAGGATAGATTCGTAAGGGCCATAGAGAAATAACCTGCATATGATACGTCAACCTGTTCCGAGAAAACGTTTTAGGCGGTACCAAGTCTTGGTAGCAGTAAGATAAACATGCGGACCGCTGCGCTTACCTTCTATCTTCCTCGTCCACAAGGTTTTCCACCTGACCAAAACTAGTTTCATTATGGCATTCTAACAGTCGAGTGGATGAACTGAATTTGTGTATACAAATCATGGCAAATGTGGTAACTTTCACCATATAAATTAGCTGAGACCTGATAGATTATTCTTATATTTGTACAGCAAGGGAATTTCACGAATATGTAAAATACAAATGACGAGTTCTTATGTGACTTGTCTTCTGGGAATAGTTCCAACAGAATAGGAATTGTTATGAGTTTGAAGTTGATAAACAATATAAGTGAGAGGGTTGTAGATGATCTCAAAGTTCGGATGTCAAATGGAAGCCGCGTCAGTATCGCAGCGGCCTCTTTCTCTATCTACGCCTTTGAGGCTCTCAAGAAGGAATTGGAAAAGGTGGAACAACTTCGGTTTATTTTCACATCTCCGACATTTGTAAGCGAATGTGGAAGCAAGGAAAAAAGAGAATTCTTTATACCGAAACTTAACAGGGAACGCAACCTTTATGGAACAGACTTCGAAATAAGGCTGCGCAATAAATTGTCCCAGAAAGCCATCGCAAAGGAATGTGCAGATTGGATTCGTAGGAAAGTGCAGTTCAAGTCAAACTCTTCCAGTGAGCAGATGGGAGGATTCCTTCACCTGTCCGGCGAATCCGATGCAGTAAAGCACATCTATTTTGTGGCTGAGACAAAGGGCTCGATGTCTTCACTTGACTTGCGTGGAATTGAATCCGGCAAGATTGCGTGTGCTGAAAAGCTCTTCAAGCAGTTATCTACTTCTGATGTCCACTATGGTAAAATCGATAGCTTAGACCAGTTGATGACTCTTGTGCGATAAAATGCTATGCAGACAGCCTTCATCATATTATCGATTGTTATAGCGATTCTTGTCCCGGTCATTGTCGTGATCGGGAACAAGAAGCGTGACGCGAGACGAGATGAATTGGTACAGGAGATTGAACCTGAAATTGCTCCTGCGCTTGAGAAGATGTCCGCTTACTATAACTATTCACATTATATCACGGAGTCGGAAAGGACAACTTTGAGCAATAAGTATGAAGTCCTGGGAAAGAATCTCAAGAAAGTCTGTGGGACACGACAGTTAAGGCGGTCTCCGGAATGGGAGGCTGCGGATAGGCTGTGCAAGGCATTGTCCAACACAGAAGAGTTCAAAAAGGAGAACAATCTTCAGTTCATCCGTCGAGAACTGGAACGCAACAGGGAATTCTTTGATACGGTGCTCAAGTATCCTCTGGATGCGCAGCAGCGTGAAGCGATTGTTTCACTGGAGGATAATGTCCTCGTCATAAGTAGCGCTGGTAGCGGAAAGACCATGACTACGGTCGGCAAGGTCCGTTATCTAGTGGACAAACAGGGCGTGGAACCGTCCAAGATCCTTATGATTACCTTCACCCGCAAGGCAGCCGAATCTCTTTCAGCGAGACTTGGGGAAAAGTCGCTCAGATGCGTCACATTTCACAGATTGGCGCTTGATATAATCGCTGAAGTCACTGGACGTAAGCCTACTATAGCGGATAAAGGATTGCCGGCTTTGGTGTATCACGATCTTATGGACAACAATGCGGCATTCAAGTCGGCGATTTCCGACTATATCCTTAACAGTCGTTACCGAATGCCTGACCAGTTCGAGTATTCTTCAAGAGAGGAATATATCGCTGCCCGCCAGAAATACGGGGTGAACTCATATTACAAGGATATGGACGGAAGGCCAGTGTTCTGTAAGAGCGACGAAGAAAGCCGTCTGTGTGATTACTTTGGGAAGTGCGGAATTCATTTCCGCTATGAGGAAAGGTACGAATATGACACGGCGGACAAGGACTACCGTCAGTATTGCCCGGATTTTTCCATTTACTTTATGGGCGAGGACGGAAGGCGACATCGAGTATATCTTGAACATTTCGCCGTGAATGAACAAGGGCATTGTCCACGTTGGTTTTCAGCAGAAGAGGAACAGAAATACATTGAGGGCATAGACTGGAAAAGAAATGTCCACAAGGTGCACCATACTATCCTGTTGGAAACCAGAAGCGCAGATTTCCATAACGGGAATGTATTCCTGAAGCTTGAGCGGCAGTTGCATTCACTAGGAATTCGGACGGACAACGGAAGAAGCAATGACCTTTCAAGGGAAATTGCCAGGCAGGAGCAGTCAATACTCGATATGTTAACTTCGTTCAACTTTCTTCTACGGTCAAAGGGTGAATCAATTGAGCAGTTGCGCGGCGAAGTGAGCCGCCGCGACCGTGAGACCATAGCCGGCATTGTCGTCCCTTTTGTTGAGCGCTATAAGGAGATGTGCTGGGAGAAGGATTCCATAGATTTCACTGATGCTATCATTGAGGCTACCGCTCTATGCAATGACGGTCATCGCCCGGATTATGATTACATTCTTGTGGATGAGTTCCAGGACATATCCCTTGACAGATACCGATTCCTGCAATCGCTCCGTCGGGCAAGTCCTTTGACGAAACTCTTCTGCGTGGGCGACGACTGGCAGTCGATTTACCGGTTCGCAGGAAGCGACATTTCGCTTTTCAAGCAGTTCTCCAAGTATTTCGGCTACAGCAAGGAATGCCGTATGGAAACGACCTACCGCTTCGGGAATCCGTGCGTCGAGCGTTCATCGCGATTCATTCTCACCAATCGCGAGCAGAAGGAGAAGACCGTTCGTCCTTTCAGCCCTGACGTCAGGACGGATCTTCAGTTCTTTGCGACATCGGGGGCCGGAGGAATGGCCATGAAAGTTAAGGAAATCCTTTCGGCATTGCCGCAGGATAGCAGCGTGTATCTTCTCGGACGCTATGGAAGTGATGTCAATTCCCTTGATGGGAACTTCGCTGTCAATTATGGTAAAGACGGAAAAGTGACGGTGTCGTGCGGGGACAGGAAAATGGCGTTCATGACCGTGCATCAATCCAAGGGACTTGAAAGTGACTATGTGATACTTCTGAACTGCAACGGCGGAACCAGAGGCTTTCCATCGGAGATTGCCGACAGTCCGGTCTTGAACTATGTGCTCAGTGAGCCTGATTCGTTTGAGTTCAGCGAGGAACGGAGGGTATTCTATGTGGCGATAACTCGTGCGAAGAGATGCACTTATGTCCTATATAACGCAGAAAATCCGTCGCCGTTCATATCGGAGTTTGTTTCCGTGGTCGGAAAGAAAGTCAAGGCGAAACAGGATATTAAGGAGAACGAAAGATGTCCTCTCTGCCATTGTGGAAAACGGATTCTGGTGAAGAGAGGCAAGGCGGTCAACGGGAATCCCTATTATATCTATGCCTGCTCCAACGAAGCGTACGGCTGCGACTACAGGGAGACTAAGTTCGTGAACCTGAACAGACGAAATATTAAATAGAAATATGGCACTTTATTCGAGAATAGCAAACGTACTTCGCAAACCGGGCAAATGCACTGTCTGCGGAGAACCGGTTTGGTATATAATTTATGGGACTGGCGATATGACTGAGGTGGAGTTCCTCTATCAGTATCGTAAGAACGCAAGCATGGGAGGTGACAGGCTTCCGCGCAGGCCGCCCATGTGGGAATGCTGCTGCGGATGCCTGAGATTCCGGAAGGTCAATGCTGACGGGACAGATGCAAAGGTGAAGCTCAAGATGCTGAAGGATATGCGTCCTGCTCCGCTGACAAAAATCAGTTGGCAGACGCTTCAGTGCAGCGAAGCTCTCAACAACGGCAGGACGGATATGGTTCATCGGTACATGGTTAACATGGTTGCTGACTGTGATGAGAAGACCGCCATGAGGGTATATGGCGTAAGTGAAAGTGATGCTATGGCAACGGCAATGAGCCTTATAAACGTTGGCGGGCTCGGACTCAAAGGACGCTTCTGCAAGTCTTTCAATGTGACTGAGGTCGATGAATGAGTTTCCTTGTTACGTATTAAGTCCTGCACCATCTACTGTGGCTTCAGCATATAGGCAGAATCGTCATTGGAGACATCGTATGACGCCATCCGAGTTGGAATAAGATTTGATGACGTTATTAATGTTAAATGATATATCATGACAGAAGACAGCAGAATCACGCCTCAGTACATTACCTCTCTTAGAGAGGGGGAAATATTTGTGTTCGGCAGCAATAAGGAAGGCTTGCACGGGGGTGGAGCAGCACGCATCGCCTATGAAGAGTTCGGCGCAGAATGGGGCGTCGGTGTCGGTATGACCGGTCAATGCTATGCAATTCCGACAATGGACGGACGCATTGATATTATCCGTAAGCACGTTGACGATTTTACGGCCTATGCAAAAGAGCACCCGGAATTGACATTCCTGGTAACGCGCATCGGCTGCGGTATTGCCGGGTGGCACGATAGTGAAATAGCTCCACTTTTTAAAGAAGCGTCAGCACTTGACAATGTCACACTTCCGGAAGAGTTCTGGAATGCACTTGGATTATGATGGAGGATTTTCAAATCAAGATGATGTCAGCCTCATGGAGGATTTGCCGATGGTTCTTTTGGCAAATCCTTCTGTTCTATTGCATGCCCTATCTTTGGCTGAATCATTATGACACTGCAACTGTAGTGTTGATATTGCTATATACAACATCTTTTTCAGTGTATTGGGAATTTGCATCGGAAGCCAACAGATTCAGGTCTCTTTGGATTCCGTATCTGTCTTATTGTGCCATTGCGGTCACGCTATGCTGCTCAATCGGGACATGGAATGCCTCGATATTGTTTTCGCTTTTGATTCCATTGTATGGGGCAGCATGCGTCCTTCTGACGAGAGGCAGTGAAAGATTATTTCAGAGATTCCGAAAAGGAAACAAATATGGTTGGATTGTCACAGTCGCAGCGCTAGTCATATTTCTTGTCTCACTGAAAATCATTGGAGTTTCCTGGGAATCTTCAAGACAAGGAACTCCTGAAATGGAAAAGGACGAAATGTTGGCAAGAAGAAACTATCTGCTTGGCAAGCTGCTCTTGACACCAGAAGAAGTTCTTAACGAAATGCCGTCAGCCATAGGCGTTCAATTCCAGGGAGAATGGGCATTGTATTCATGTTCAATGTTATCAGCTTCATTAGTGGACATGTCTAAGCTCTATCCAGAAACCAGGCAAGAGAATCTCCAATATGTCGATAGCCTTATTAGCATTGTGATGTCTCCTGAACTCAGCTATTATGACTACTTGAGATGGGGTGAAGATCCTCTGGAGAGTTTGGACGGCGACGAAAGCCACATATCATACCTCAGTCATTTGGCTTGGATGATGTGCGGTTATAAGCAACTTGGCGGTGATTCACAATATGACAAGTTGCTGTCAGACTTATGCCGGACAATGAATAGAAGGATACTCAATAGTGACTGCATGAATTTGCCCACTTATCCTGGAGAATCCATCTATATTCCGGACATGCTTGTAGCCATTGTCGCTCTGAACAAATATGCGGAACTGAATAACGGGAAATACCGCAGTACCGTGAGAAAGTGGATAAGTCGGGCAACAGAGGAATGGCTTGACGAAGAGACCGGATTGTTGGTTTCGTTCCTGCAGGAGGACGGCACTCAATATGGAGATGTGCCTGTAAAAGGCTCCTACTCGGCCTTGAACTGTTACTACTTGACTTTCATTGACCCTCGATTCGCCAAAGAACAGTATGATACACTTAAATCATTGTTCTGGAAAGACGGCATAATCGCCGGCCTGAAAGAATACCATGACCGGAGATGCTATCTGGGTGTGGATATAGATGCCGGGCCGATTCTATTTGAATTAAGTCCGTCCGGGACAGCCTTTATGGCAGGAGCTGCAACCTATTTTAATGACAGTTCAATCAGGAAAGACATATTGAGGACAGCAGAACTTGCTGGACATTCAGTCAGACATGACGGCAAGCAGCATTATCTTTTGGCAAACGTGGCTTTAGTCGGCGAATCCATTATGCTGGCCATGAGGACACATTTCAAGTGATTGGACGACGTTGTTATACCCGACAACCATATTGTCACTGGTCTGGAGGACTGTCGAAAAACACTGTGTTTTTACAATAAAATTCGAGAGATCTTATACGAATTTGTCGCTGAAGAGGAACTGGAACAGTCCGGTGAACAGGATTCCATTATTGTCCCTATAAGGCATAATGTCGTCTTTGACGATAACAATCTTCTGGAAGGAATCATCAATGCGTTTGAGCGAATTCAGTTCCTGCTCACGTTTTTCTTCGGTTTCTATCTCGTAGTCCGACTGAATATAGTACTTCTCGTTCCCATCAGTAGCAATGAAATCTACCTCATATTGTTTGTATTCAGACTTGCCATCAACCATTTTACGGTGCTCAACGACTCCCACATCCACCACATAACCACGGTACAGCAATTCATTGAAGATAATGTTCTCCATCAGATGTGTCTGCTCCAATTGGCGGTAATTCAGCCTTGCGTTTCTAAGACCGACATCTATCGAGTAGTATTTCTTGATGTTCTCGTAATACTTGTTGCCCTTGATATTATAACGTCGGGCTTCGTTGAACAAGAATGCCTCTTCCAGATAGCCGATATACTTTGCAACTGTGTCATCCGTTATCTTGATTTTGCGGACACTTCCCAGCGTATTGGTGATACGTGTCGTATTGGTAAGGGAACCGATGGATGAGCATAAAGCATCGGCTATGGCTTCAAGCGCTTCCCGATTTTCAACGTTGTGGCGCTCGACCACATCGTCCAGATAGGTCTTCTTCCACAGTTTCTGGAGATAGGTGGTCTTCTGTTCAGCCGTAGGCATTTTCCTAAGTGCGGGAAGTCCTCCATAAGTGTAATACTCTTTCCACAGGTCATTGACACTTTCCTGTCGGTCCTGACAAAATTCGCGGAAAGTGAACGGAAGGACGCTGACCTCGTCGCTGCGCCCGCGGAAGATGGTATTGATTTCGCTAGAAAGGAACTTTGAATTGCTGCTGGTGACATACACATCTACATTCTGACGCTTATTAAGGCCATTGACAATCCTTTCGAATCCATCGACCTCCTGAATTTCGTCCAGGAAGACGTAGTAATTCTCAGTCTGCGAGGCAATTCTGGAATAAAGGTATTCTTTCAGCTTCTCGCGGTCCAGTAGTTCCTGGGGAGTGTCCTCATCCTCAATATCAAAGGAAATGATGATAATGTTATCTTCGGGAACACCTTTGGAGAGGAGATAATCCTTGTATATGGGATCCAAGAGGAAGGATTTACCGGAACGCCTCGGTCCGGTAACCGCTTTAATCTGCCCATTATCCCTCCTGACAATCAGTCGGTTAAGATACAAATCCCGTTTTACGTAAGCATTCATAATATTCTACTTTCGAAATCTACTGCAAATTTACAGTAAATTTCGAAAACAGCAAAGGTCAATTCTCAATTATTGGCAGTTTGCCTATACATCTCCTCCGTATTGTAGCACTTTTACTGAACAGACCAGCAAGAAATCGTCGAAAATGTAGCTTAACTCACTAGCAAAACTTGAATAAACTATCTATTAAACACAGGGTGAGGATATAAATCGGATGAACATGAATGAGGGCAAAAATATTCCTTCAACGAAGTTTATTCAGCTCTTTTATACATGTGTTTTACATTTTACGCAGTGTGTTGCGAATATTTACGCAATGCAAATATAAGTATTTTTCGGTCTATAGCAATCGCTTATTATAGAAGTATAAGTCTTATCTGTCAAGCCACCTTTGTAGTTCCGTTGATTTTTCCTTGCTCAGTGTCATTGGCTGGTCACATCCCCTAAGGCGAATCAGGAGACGGGAGTTGAAGAACATGCTTATTCTTGCTATTGAACAGATGTTCGCAATGTATTGCCTGTTGAGCCGGAAAAACATCTTCGGATCGAGTTCGCTCTCTAACTCGTGCATCGTGAATTGGACGGAATGGATGTCACCGTCCGTAGACTTGGCATACACGTGCCGCTGGTCGAAATAAAAATACAGGATGTCATTCACATTGACAGGAATCAGATCTTCGCCTTTCCAGATCAATATGCGCTCCCTGTAGGACCGGAGTTCGCCGATGGCAGTATCAATATTGCTCTTGCTTGGAACATTCTTTCCTGCAATGCTCTCCGCTTTCTTAATCGCAGCTGAAAGGCTTTCATTATCAATAGGCTTGAGAAGGTAATCAACACCATTGCTCTTGAACGCCTTGAGCGCATATTCGTCATAGGCAGTAGTGAATATGACCATGCATTCAGGCATCACTGTTTGAAAGGCGCTGAACACCTCTTGGCCTCGCAGTCTTATGTCTGAGAATATCAGGTCATATCCTGAATGTTCCGAAAGTCTCGATATGACTTCCGAAGTGGTCGTCAAAGGCCCGTCTATCTCCATGTCGGGCCGGAGTTCATGAATCATACGTCTTAACCTTCGGAAACTTATTTCCTCGTCTTCAATTATCAGTGCTTTCATAATGATTTGATTATAGGAAGGCAAACCTCGAAGAAACGCTTGTCGCCCTCCCCGGTTATGCTTATCACTGGCTCCTTGCCGCATTCCATTGAATATCTCTGTCGCAGGTTGTTAAGCCCTATACCATCGCGTGACGTGCTGGGCACTGGGCCTTGGCTGTTATTGAACAGGCTATTGCTTACCACAAGTCTGTCTCCACGCTTGAAGACCAAAATCCGCAGCGGGTGCTCCGGTGACGGGCTGTTATGCTTGACAGCATTCTCTATCAGCAGCTGCATGCTCATCGTCAGAATCTTCTCATCGCTGCGGCATTCAAGACCGCTGTCACAGAAGTCTATGCTTGACGGGTAGCGGGTCTGCATGATTGACACGTATTCTTTAGCGAAGGTCATCGCCTCCGAAATCGGGACGATGTCTTTATCAAGGCTATTGATGATATATCTGTATATCCTTGACAGAGAAATGATGAACTGTTCCGCCCTTTCAGAATCTTCTTCTATCAACCCTGAAAGGATATTGAGGCAGTTAAAGACAAAGTGAGGATCCATTTGTGATTTGAGAAGTCTTTTGGTCAAAAGAAGATTCTCCTCTTTTTGCTTGATGACGATATCTGTGTATTCTCGTAACACATGGAATTCGGCTACAAAACTTGCAACGATGCAAAAAATATATAAACTTCCCCAAAAGTCATCTGTTTCAGGTTTATATATAAATTCAGCGATAAACGTCTCAATAAAACAGCAATTAGAAGATTTAGGCAGATTGTTAAAAAACCGTTGATAATTAGTCTATTTGGCGTTATTCGTTGTGGCTCTTTCTTGGTTTGCAAAAAATATTCAAGAAGTAGACTGGTAAGAGTGAACGTGGCGCAATACCCGAAGTCTACGAAAAATCCGTTTATATTTATAGACCAAACGTTGTGACCGACATAAATGGCGCTCCATAGCAACGCATAAATGACGTATGCCGCTACGGAGAGGTACAACCATTTTTTTAAGAATGTTAATCTCATTTAGAAGATGTTTTGAAATGAATCAATTAAAGATGTATTCAACCAACATCACTGATAATCAGTGGCAAGTTATAGAAAAAAACATAAACGTGCAAGAATGGAAGAAGAGACATTATCTTCGAGGGTGTGGTCGAGGAGTTTGTGCTCTGGCCAGACGAATGCCCGACCAAATTTCAGACGCTTCAGAAACAATGGATTGTCGTGCGCTCTTTCTCCTGGCTCGAGAACTTCCGCAGACTCACCATCGACTACGAATATCTGGCCAATACCGCCGAGACGATGGTGCAACTCGAAACAGTATTTTATTCTCATATTCCGGATAAACCATGTATTCAGTCATCAAATCTTCCTGTTCGATACACGAATCTTCCTGCTCATACATTTCTGCAACAATAATATCTTGTAGCAGAATAAATTTGCTATATGATAACTTTTAAAAGCGTTTGCATGAAAACAAAAATCTTATTTCTAACGGCTTTGTGCTCTATGATTGTAGCATGCGTGATATCTGTTGACTAAGTAACTATCGTTGCGATGAAAAAGATTATTTTATTCATATCATTCCTTGTCACTTTTGTGGTAGGGTTATCGGCTCAAAGTTCATATCCAAAAGACGATATCTCAAACTTCAGGAGCCGAGGCTATAAGGGTAATGCCTTGTACACGAATCATTATATAGTGTGGCAAGGTGTGGAGACATCCCATGGATACATGTTTAACAGCCATCATTATTTAGGTGCTGGTGTAGGGGCGTTTTTTCTGCCGCTTGACAAGGTCCCTGCTTTCGGAAGAGTCTTTGTCGAATACAATGCTTATTTCCGGGAAAAGGCCAGCACGCCGACCGCTGGAGTGAAAGCAGGCTTTTGCCATGCCATGAATTATAACAATGACTGCAAGTTCCGTAACGCTGCGGAATTAGAGCCGTCTGTCGGCTGGAGCTGGACGTTGCAATCCGGTAAAGGCCTGTTATTGGGCTTGTCCTACCCATTTTATGTGACGTCCAAGCCTAATACGACTGTGTCAATCTATGGGATGCCGAAGATTTCATTCGGAATTGAGTTTTAGTCGGACCACTTGCTTCTGAACTGAGCTGTATGCCTTTCTTGATTCATAACTATCAAGAAAGGCTTTTTTTAACAAATGCATTATGCTTGTTGTTTTTTTCAGCGACGGCCTTTACAACCTGATACGGGATTATATTGTCATATTCCGGATAAACTATGTATTCAGTCATCAAATCTTCCTGTTCGATACACGAATCTTCCTGCTCATACA
>ERZ1034719.1424-NODE-1424-length-11120-cov-7.013285_pt1 | contig 11120 bp, 8 predicted proteins | sample MGYA00520703_ERZ1034719 | MGnify/ENA primary metagenome ERZ1034719 (study PRJEB33766, sample SAMN09781716) | gut metagenome | biome: gut microbiome | host: Homo sapiens | place: Madagascar | study: EMG produced TPA metagenomics assembly of the PRJNA485056 data...
TGTAAAACGACCAATTCATTATATATAAGCTTACAAATAAACAAATGATTGCGGAGCTGTCTTGATGTTGTAATCAGTCAGATTTCTTGGAGGATCAAATGATTGAACCTCTCCCAATTTATATGCAAATGCGGTTTCTTTTCCTTCAAAATACGAAAAAAACTTTTCTCTGCATATCCCGGAATATTTTTCAGTTTTTTCCCAAAGTTCCCTTTCTTGGAAAAAGAACAGATTCTCCATCAAAAAGAAAATCCGTTATACCACACATAAAACCACCAGAACCATAAACAGGAATTTTTCTACTTTGCAAGTGGCGATAATCCTTTCCATTTCCAAGTTCAAAGAAATCTGAAAAAGACTTCACTTCCCACACCCTTCCGGGATTTCTCTTTTCAGCTCTGCGTTATAGACCATTTTTCTGCCGCTGGACTTGTAGGGCTTGCCGTCTGAATTCGGAAAGTCGAACTGCACGAACCAGTAGTCGTAAAGGCGTTTAGCCATCTGCTCAAGCCTTGCGTTTATGCGGCGGTTCAGGGCAATTTTTTCGTCCAATGAGGAAAGAACGCTTGCAATCTTTTTCTGGGTAGAAATATCAGGGATAGAAAGTTCGAGACTTTTCAAATCATCAATAAAAATACACTTTTGAATAGCACCCTTTGATGTATTCTTAAGAAGATTCTGATAAGAATCTGTCATCAATAAATACTTCAAGAAAATAGATTTGAGTTTTTTCTGGTTAGGTTTTATAATCCCAACACTTCGCTGAACCGTATAATTAAGGTTATCTTCAATAATGCACAATTTTCCTAAAGTTCCAACAGTGGAAATCAACACATCATTCTTTTCTAGCTTAGTTCGTTTGTTAATTTTTCAAAAGTTTGCTTGTCTATCCTTCTGTCTGTTGTTGTATTTATTACAATTTTTCCATCAACAATATTCTTATTACTTAATAAAAAATATTCACCATCAGGAGAATCAACAACAGTCCCATGTTCCCCGTCAGTAATATTCTCGCAAATTTCTCCCAGCTTATATTTCTTCATCTGCATTGTTGTTTCCTGTTTGACTTTCAATTCTTGTTATGCTATATTCAGATTATGGACGTGAGGTGTGTTAGTTCCCCTGTTCGCCATTTTTGGCCGCGTCACTCAAGCCTCTGAATTTTTCGGAGGCTTTATTTATTTTAAATAGCTCAGCTGTAATGCTTTTTATTTCGCTTTATTTTCCTTGAACCTTCCATTTGGAACTTGTAAGTAATCCTTACAAGTTCGATTTTCTTCAAGCTCGCCATCTTCATAAATATTTTTAATATGCTGGGTAATATTCTGAGGTTTTGTCTGATAAAGTTCAGCAATTGCCGCTTGCGTCATCCAGATATTATCATCACAAAAAAGAACATCGACTTTTGTATCTCCTTTTTCATTCTGATAAATCATCAGTTTTTTCAAGGTCTTCGTAGATTTCTTTAAGCTTGTTCTTATAAGAAGTTTCAATTTCTTCACGGAGAATTTTCAGAGTGTATCCGTCAAGAATAGACTTGTCGTAATAATATGTGTGAATGGAAATATCATGGAGAACCTGCTCAGCCTTTCTTTCATCGGATTTAATGGGATGCAAGAGTTTTCCTATTATTTCTTTCCAACCCCATACCCCATCATTCTGTAAAAGTCCTCTTTCCAGATTATGTTGCCGCAGCCTTTTCCGTTGGCGGTGTAGTTTGTACAGGAAAGAAAGTGGTTTGAACCGTCTTTTGATGATTTTACAATCAGATAACCGTCGGCGCATGAATTGCATTTCATAATTGAAAGTTTGCCTGAATCAATGCGGTTGAGAACTTAATCAATTCACATCATGCGTAAGCCCTGGTCCGTCTTTTCCTATCATTCCTATCAATTGTAATGAATCCCACTAATCGCTATACTAGAGCCAAGACTATTTATCTTAGTACAAAAACTTTATGGAGGTTTTATATATGGCAGATACAATGCATGCTTTGGAAAAAAATCCGAACTGGAAAGGCCGTCGCGGTCCTGTGGTTCTTGTAATCATGGACGGTGTTGGCTACGGAAAATATGTTGAGGGCGACGCTGTAAAGGCAAGCCGCATGAAGTACCTTGACTGGTTCACGGCGAACTGTCCGCACACAAAGCTCAAGGCCCACGGAACAGCGGTAGGACTTCCTTCTGACGACGACATGGGAAACAGCGAAGTCGGACACAACGCAATGGGCTGCGGACGCGTGTTCGCACAGGGAGCTAAGCTTGTAGGCGAGTCAATCAAATCAGGCAAGATGTTCCAGGACGCAACCTGGCAGAAGCTCATCAAGAACGTGAACAGCAAAGGCTCAACCCTTCACTTTATAGGACTTGTATCTGACGGAAACGTTCACTCCCACATCGACCACCTCAAGGCGATGATTGAAGAGGCGAACAAGGAAGGAGTAAAGAAAATCCGCGTGCACGCATTGCTTGACGGACGCGACGTTGACCCTACTTCCGCACTGAACTACATCACACCGCTTGAAGAATTCCTTGTGGGCTTTGCAGGCTGCGACTATCAGATTGCCTCCGGCGGCGGACGTATGTACATGACAATGGACCGCTACAACGCGGACTGGAGCATGGTTGAGCGCGGATGGAAGGCGCACGTTCTTGGCGAAGGACGTATGTTCGACTCTGCGACAAAGGCAATCGAAACCTACCGTGCCGAAGTTCCGGGCGTTCTTGACCAGGATATGCACGAGTTCGTAATCGCAAAGGACGGAAAGCCTGTCGGAACAATCAACGACGGCGACAGCGTAATCTACTTCAACTTCCGCGGAGACCGTGCCCTAGAGATGACACGCGCGTTTGAGACACCGGCAGGAGGCGAGCTTCCGTTTGACAGAAAGCGTGTTCCGGCCGTTGAGTATGCCGGCATGATGGAATACGACGGAGACGCGCACATTCCTGCCCAGTATCTTGTGAATCCTCCGAGCATTGACCGCACAATGGGCGAATACCTCACAAAGACAGGTGTTCACCTCATGGCGATTTCCGAGACCCAGAAGTACGGACACGTTACATACTTCTTCAACGGAAACAAGCAGGGCAAGTTCGACGAAAAGCTTGAGGACTATGTTGAAGTTCCAAGCGATGTTGTTCCGTTCGAGCAGCGTCCTTGGATGAAATGCGCTGAAATCACCGACAAGGTTATTGAGGCAATCAAGAGCGGAAAGTACGACCACATCAGACTGAACTACCCGAACGGAGACATGGTCGGACACACTGGCGTATTCAACGCGGTGGTCTGCTCAATGGAAGGCATGGACCTTCAGCTTGGAAGATTGAAGGCGGCAATCGAGGAAGCCGGCGGAATCATGTGCATCACGGCTGACCACGGAAACTCAGACGATATGTACGAGCACGCAAAGGACGGCAGCGTAAAGAAGGACAAGGACGGAGAGCCAAAGGCAAAGACATCGCACTCGCTCAACCCGGTACCGGGAATCATCTATGACCCTGAATACAAGGGCGAATACGACAACACCAAGCTCAACGACGGACTTGGAATCTCATCCTGGCCTGCAACAATAATGAATCTTATGGGCTATGTTCCGCCGACGGACTACGACAAGAGCATGGTCAACTTGAAGTAGGCACAACCAGACTGTCATTGCCGGACTTGTTCCGGCAGTCCATTCGTAAGGGTTCCCGCATCAAGTGCGGGAATGGCAAGATAAAGCAAAAAGGGCATCCCCAAAACGGATGCCCTTTGTTTTTTATTTTATTCTACTTGTTACTTGTTCAAAAGATATTCCGCGACAGCCTCGTAAGCCGGAATTGAAAGCGGGTCGATGTACTTGTTCGAGGCGTAGTAAGTCGAGGCAAAGCGCGCAATAACCATCTGCGCCGCCGGATCAATGTAGATTGCCTGCCCATGAACGCCGCGCGCCATGTATGCACCGTGCGAGTTGTTCGTAATCCACCACATATTGTGATAGCTCCAGCCCTGCAATTTCGGATAATCGCCTTTTGCAAACGTTGCCTTGTACTCATCGGAAGAGCCTCCGGTCGCAATGTAGTTTACAGCTATTTCAGGAATAACCTGCCTGCCGTTCAGCCTTCCGCCGTTTCTCATCATCTCGCCGAAAGCCGCCATATCGCGAAGGTTCAAGTCAAAGCCGCCGCCTGCAAACGCGATTCCAGAAGGGTCAACCTGGTAATAGCCGTCGTAATGCGCGCCAAGAGGCTTCCAAATCATCCCGGAAACCATATCAGCAAGCCCCTGCCCTGTTACGCGCGAGCAAATCCAGGCAAGAAGCTCTGTGTTCACGGTTCTGTAGCCGAAAGCGTCTCCGTGTTCTGAATCAGGAAGCTTTTTTACAGTTGCAAGGTATTCGTAGTAATTCTGCGGACCTGTGTAGTCTGCCGGGCGGAACACGTTTCCTGCCGCAGAGTAAGCCCAGATTTCCGCGTTCGGGTTGTTGTAGTCCTCACTGTATTTTACCGCGGTCGTCATGTCCATAACCTCTTGGACAGTCGCATCCGCAAAGCCTGAATCCTTTAGCTCTGGAATGTATTCAAAGACTTTCTTTGACGGCTCAAGTTTGCCTTCAGCAACAAGAATAGAAGCGATTGTTCCAGTAAACGATTTGCTCACCGACATCGCCGCGTGAAGTCCGTCCGGCTTTAAGCCTGCCGGGTATTTTTCATAGACGATTTTTCCCTTGTGCATGACTATGATTCCGTCTGTATAATTCGCACCAAGCGACTCTTCAAAAGTCATCGTCTTGTCTGAATCCCACGGTGTGAATGTTACGTTTCCAATTGCCGGGTCAAGCTTTGTCTTTAGCTGATATTTTTTGCCATTGCCTGATGAGACATTCCGTGTAGGAAAAAACTCCCTCATGTGGTTCACGCTGTAGCGCAAAGCCGGAAACTCAAAGAACGATCCGTCCGAAGCATGAAGCGTTTTTGCCTGAGACGGCGGAAATCCTTTCATCCAGCCCATCACGTCGGGCACGGTCTGCTCTGCGGTAGGATAATTCTGGGCAAAGCCAAGAGAGCCAGCCAAAGCCAGCGCGGAAAATAAAACGGTTGCTTTCATAGCATTCCTCCTTAGTTAATATGATAGGTATTACTAAAAAGATAAGCATAAAGAGAGTGAACGGCAAATTTAGGATATTATAAAAAGATAGTGATTTCTATAGAGTTTCTATAGTAGCTCTCTATGGACACTCCATAGCGTCCATTATGGATACCTCATAGAGTGCTCTGTGGACATCCCATAGCGAACTCTATGCACAGTCCATAGCAGGTCGCTATGAACAGTACATAGAGAATTGGTAGACTTAAACTGCTAAGCCTTTACTGCTTTTAGTTCATAGGCATATCGGAGTTCACGTAAATTCTTTAAGATATTTACACTGCTTCCTGTATACCTTGTTCTGATTATGAGCGAAACATTGCCTTCGGCTACGCTTGACGGAACGCGGGCTATGAGCCGGGACGGCTTGTTTGCGGTGAGCTTGCGGGTTACCCGGTGCTCATTGCCTTCCATGTCAACAAAGAACACTCCCTGCTCTGTATCGGCTTCGTCCTGGATCTTGATTTTTTCACCTTCGATGATGACATCGTCTCCAATCTGAACAGTGCCATCCTTGTTGCCTGTAAGCGTATTGGTAACCGCTCCGATTACCGCTCCTCCTGAATCCTTGCATCCAGTTACCTTTACACTGATTTTGGAAGTTTCAGCGCGCAGGCTGGCGGAAGGCATGATGTCGAACGAGCACTTGTGTAGCGCAGTATCGAACACGGAGTTTATGTCCTCGAATACTCCTGAAACCCTTGGCGAAAGGCTTCCCACTTCGTTTGAGTAAGTACAGCCGGAAAGAGCATACTCAAAGACTTTTTTGTTCCTAAGCGAAAGGATATTCAGAATTGTCTCCTTCTTGATTTCGCTTCCTTCTGCAACAATCGCATCCGCAATGTCCTCATCGCGCTTTGCCGCGGCAGGCACAACGTCCGCAAGCTGGTCGCGGTCATTGTCCTGTGTAAACGGGTTTGGTCTGAGCACAATGCTCCAGACATACTTTTTAGCCATTAAAACCTCCTTTGGTTTGGCGAAAATGCGGGGCTGCTACGCCCCTTAAATAAAACAGCCCGTGAGGATATTCCAAAAAGAGGAACTCCTGCACGGGCAGATTTGCGAGATTGTTATTACTGTGCTGTTCAAGCTGACTTTCTTTCTCTTCACGCTAAGAATTATAACATAGGTATTCCATGCACGCAAATAAAATATAATAAATGTTTACGCTTTGTCATCTTAGGGATTGCCCCAAAGCTCTATTGCACGGGATTCCCCTGTCATTCCCGTGCTACGACACGGGAATATATTTTATAGGATTATCCAGTCAACAATGGTAAGGTTACCAGATTCTTAGGTTCAGCTTGTATGTGCCGGGGCGGACGCGGTACTGCTCAAGGGTGTCCGGACCGCAGGCTCCTGTTCCTACTCCTCGGTGGGCGGCGTCTATTACTAGAATCCACTTGCCTTCACTTCCTTTGGACAGGTCAACCAGCTCGCTTGTGTGGTGGCACTTGTACAAGTCCTGAGCTGTGTACGGCAAGAGGCTAAAGCTGAATTCTGTGTCCGACTGTACGTGCAGTGTCTTTCCACCTCCTGAAAGCTCAAGGTACTTTACGCCGCACCTTAGTCCGTTTTCCTGCGGAACAATGTAAGGCACCTCAAGGTCTTTTATGTCCATTTCGTACAAGCCTTTGAGCGCGGAATACTTTCTGTCGCTATAGCATTCGTGGGGACCGCATCCGTACCATTTTGCCTTTGTAAATGCGCTGCTAACAGAAGATTCAAGACCAATACGTGGATATTCCGGCACTGTACTGTTCAGGCTGAAGTCAGCGCATATTTCCATGAATGAATTGTCTTCCTGCCATGCCTTCTTTATAGCGCAAGAGCAAGTTCCAAAGTCAAACTTCTTTCCGTCCTTCTCTGAAACTATATGGAATACACCATGCGAATCTTTTACGCCATGGGACTTGTCAAGCGCACAGTCCATCCAGAGCTTAGTAGGCTTTCCGATAAAGCAGCCGGGCACATTGTCGCTGTCAACTTTGTCGTAGAGGGCTTTTATTCCTTCATTTTCGGTGTAGGCATGGAACACTGCAGGCGCAAGGCTCAAGGCAAGCTGCTCGGCTTCCGTGGAAACGCAAGAGGCTCTGTCTGCAAAGCAAGTCCTGCCGGCGCAAATCAGTTCTTCGTCTGAACTGCACAGTTCGCCTTTTAAAGCCCAAGGTGTCTGTTCTGCATAAACAAAGTCGGCATGGAACACTATTTCAGCGCGGCTGTCTGCGTTAAGCACGCACTCACACACTTGAGGAAGCTCAATATGCATTGTTTTTCCAGGGAGAAGTTCTTTAAGCGGAATCTCACCCGATGCCTTTGCTATTCCGTCAACTAGGCATGACCACTTTAAGCTTAAAAAGTCCAGCGGAACAAAGAAAGCCTTGCTTTTAACTTCAAAGATTCCCTGGGCGGCATGGATGGCTTTAAGGCGTACAGGTGCAAAAAGACGGCGGCATTCTTCCATTGCAGGCTTAGGGGTCTGGTCAGGGAAGTTCAGTCCGTTAAGGCAAAAGTCGTAGTCGCAAGGGCTATCTTCAAAGTCACCTCCGTACTTCCAGTATTTTCCGCCCTTACTTTCACCAGGCTTTCCTTCCGGGGCATAGGCTGCTATTCCTTGGTCTATCCAGTCCCAGATAAAGCCTCCCTGAAGCCCCTGGGTTGACTCAATCGCATTCCAGTAGTCTGCAAGGCTTCCGTTTGCGTTTCCCATTGCGTGGGAATATTCGCACATGATTAAAGGCCGCCAGTCGTCGCGCTTTGTGGCATAGTCTACAATCAGCTCGATGCTCGGATACATCGGGGCAATGAGGTCGGTAAGCTGTTTTCCGTTTGCAAGGCAGTCAAGAGTGAAGTCTCCCTGATGAATCTGCGGGCGCACAAAGCCTTCGTAATGCACAATGCGCGTGCTGTCGTAGCCTCTAAGCCAGGCGGCTGTTGCCCAGTGGTTCTGTCCGTTGCCGCTTTCGTTTCCTAAAGACCAGCCGAAGATGCAGGCGTGGTTCTTGTCGCGGATTGCCATTCGCTGCACTCTCTGGATATATGAATTGAGCCATTCCTCGCTGCGGCTCATAACATCATAGTATGCGTGGTTTTCGATGTTCGCCTCATCAAGGATGTAGATTCCGTAGCGGTCGCAAAGTTCGTACCAGCGTTCATCGTCCGGGTAATGGCAGGTGCGCACCGCATTGAAGTTGTATTTCTTGAGTGTCTTTATGTCGCGCACCATTTCCGCAGTGGAAAGAGTCTTGGCATTGGACTCGTTGTGCTCGTGGCGGTTCACTCCGTGGATGTAGACTCTCTTGGAATTGAACAGAAGCTCGCGCCGCTTTATTTCCACGGACTTAAACCCAACTGTAAATGAAGAGCTTTCTATATGCCTTCCGTTCTTTTCCAGAAAACTTACAGTTACAAGATAAAGCGACGGTGTTTCGTTAGTCCAAAGAGCAGGCTTTTCAATTACAATGTCTTTCTTTGCAAGCGAAAGGGTGTTGCGCACATCGAGGCTGCACGGAATTTTGCCGGACGCCACTTCTTTTCCGGGGATTCCTGTTGATGGAGTTCCTTCAAGGCGGCAGACTTTGTATTCCACATCAAAGTGCATCTTGTCCACTTCTGTCTGTGTCTTGTACTTGGCTTGCGATGTTGCAATGGCGACTTCAAGTGGAATCACGCCCTTCGGCTCTTCGCCTGAAAAGTCAATGTATGTCAATGCCTTTGCATCCTGAATGAAAACTTTTTCAGTTGAGTAGAGGTAGACGCTTCTGTGGATTCCGCCGAACCACCACTGGTCTTGGTCTTCAACATAGGAGGCGTCTGACCAGCGCACAACCTTTATAACAATTTCAGCGGACGAGCCTTTTATGAAATCAGTTATGTCGAATTCGCAAGGAAGCCTTGTGTCCTTTGAAACGCCGGCTTCAGTTCCGTTCACGTATACAATCGCAACGCTTTCCGCAGAGCCGATATGCAGAACTATACGGCGGCCATTCCATTTTTCGGGCAAGCTCACATTCAGCTTATAGTAGCCAGTGGGATTCTTTTGCGGCACAAACGGAGGCACGCAGTCAAACGGCATCTGGATGTTCGTGTAATGCGGAGAGCTGAAGCCCTGCATTGTCCAGGAAAGAGGCACTTTTATCTTCTGCCACTCAGTCTTTTCGTCCGGCTCATGTTCCGGGGAATCGAAGAAGCAAAAGTCCCATTCTCCGTCCAGGCTTTTAAAGAAGGAGCTTGTAGGCACTTCACAGGATTCAGGTCCTATGGCAGCCTCAATCTGCGACTTTTGCGACGACTCATAAGGAACAAGCGGGCTTCTCATTGGCAGCCTGTTTACTGATTGTATTTCTGGATTCTCCCAAACTCTTTTCATATTCACCTCAAGCTAAATAGTGTTTTTTCTTAACAATGCCGATTGTAAATCAGAATCACATAAATGCAACTTGGCGGAAGAACGAATGCGCAACCGTTGCCCATTTGGATATTAGAAAATTTGACAGATTAAATTTTATGTTCCTATAATTAATCTCGTTAACGTTAACACAACGAATTTCGTTTTATCACTAGGAGGAAATTTTTATGAAATTGGTTTCTAAAATTATGACCGCGGCTGTAGTTTCAGCCGGCTTATTTTTCATGGGAGGATGCAGCAAGGCTGAGCAGGAAAAGCAGCTTACAGTCTGGTGCTGGGATCCGCAGTTCAATATTTACGCAATGAACACAGCAGCTGAAATATACCAGAGGGAACATCCAGATGTTAAAGTAAATGTAGTTGAAACACCTTGGGCAGACTTGCAGCAGAAACTTATTACTTCACTTTCAGCAAATGACACAAAATCACTTCCTGACATCATCCTTTGCCAGGACACAGCAATGCAGAAAAATATATCAAACTATCCGAACGCATTTTATCCTTTGGACGGAAAAGTTGACATAAGCCAGTTCGCGCAGTTCAAGGTTGGCTACGGAGAGTTCAAAGGCAAGCACTATTCAGTTCCATTTGACAACGGAGCAACAGCTACATTCATCAGAACTGACATTCTTGAAAAAGCCGGACTCAAGCCTTCTGACTTCAACGATATAACCTGGAGACAGTTCCTTGAGCTTGGAAAAATTGTAAAGGCAAAAGCCGGTGTTCCGCTTCTTTCTTATGTAGGAACAGAACCTGACTGTATTTTCATTATGCTTCAGAGCGCGGGAAAATGGGTTTTTGACGAGAACGGAAATCCTTCTATGGTCGGAAATGAGGCGCTTAAGGAAGCTGTTTCAGTTTATTCAGAAATGATAAAGGAAGGCGTTTGCATTACAGTTTCTGACTGGAACGCATACATCGCAAGCATTCAGAATAGCTCGGTTGCGGCAACTATCAACGGATGCTGGATTGCAGGTTCAATCACAAATCAGCCGGCACAGAAAGGAAAATGGGCAGTTGTAAACACACCAAGGCTCGACAACATTCCTGGCGCAACAAACTATTCAAACCAGGGCGGCTCAAGCTGGATGGTTATGAAAAGCTCAAAGAATGCCGAAATTGCCTGCGACTTCCTGAACAAGACTTTTGCCGGAAGCACAGAACTTTACGAAACAATTCTTCCAACTTCTGGAGCAATTGCAACATGGCTTCCTGCATCAAAGACTTCTGTCTATGACCAGCCAAATGATTTCTTTGCAGGCCAGAAAATCTACAAGGACATTGTTGACTACGCCGGAAAAATTCCGCAGGTAAAATACGGAGTTTACAACTACGAAGCAAGAGACGCGATTGGAGTTGTTGTAAGCGACATTCTTACAGGAAAGAAAACCATTGACCAGGGAATAGAAGAAGCTGAAAAGCAAGTTAAATTCCTTATGGGTCTTTAATTGACAAAGCCAGCCGCAGGACAGAAGCAAACTTCAAAACATTCTTGTCTTGCGGCTTTATTTTTTCAGAGGTGCAAATATGAAAAGTAAATCGCTTGAGCGCAAATACAAAATTGCCGGATGGTATTTTGTAATGC
>ERZ1034719.1426-NODE-1426-length-11108-cov-3.214783_pt1 | contig 11108 bp, 8 predicted proteins | sample MGYA00520703_ERZ1034719 | MGnify/ENA primary metagenome ERZ1034719 (study PRJEB33766, sample SAMN09781716) | gut metagenome | biome: gut microbiome | host: Homo sapiens | place: Madagascar | study: EMG produced TPA metagenomics assembly of the PRJNA485056 data...
CTTTTTTGCATACTTTTTTCTGACAAGCCAGAAAAAAGTATGTCCGCGAAGCGATGCCGCACCAATCGATGCAGAAAAAATGGGCCGTCGGAGACATCCCGCGCCTTCGGCGCATCCGAAATGGGCCTGCGGCGCGATTTTGCGCCGGATGGCGCAAAAAACCGGAAAGGGGTCTCCCCTTTCCGGTTTCTCAGTTTTCAGAAAGCTCACGGAAATAACGGTCGATGCCGTTTGCGATCCCGACGGCGATCAGGCTGCGGTAATCGTCCGTGGCCAGCAGCGCGTCCTCTGCGGCGTTGGTCATATAGCCGATCTCCACGATCGTGACCGGCACACGGCACCAGTTGATGCCGCTCATGGTATCCGTCTCCCAGACGTACTCCTTCCGGCAGCCCGCGTTGGCGGTCAGCTCGTCAAGGACGGCGTCCGACAGGGCGCGGCTTTTTGCGTAAAGATCGCTGTTATAGGGATTCGCGGCGGTCTGGCAGATGGTCAGCGCACCGTTTGCGCCGGAATTCTCCGAGCCGTTGGCGTGGATGCGGACAAAGGCGTCGGCGTTCGCGTCGTTGGCGACGGCGGCGCGTTCGGAATTGGAGATGTTCACGTCCTGCTCGGTGCGCGTCATGAGGACGGTATAGCCGCGCTGGATCAGCTCCGCTTCGAGAAGCTTCGAGACGGCCAGCGTCAGCTCGCTTTCCGGCGAGCCGGTGTTGCAGCTGGCGGTGCCGCCGGAAACCTTATATTTTGTTTCGGCAGCGCCGGGGCCGATCGGCTCCTGTGTGAGATCCGCCGTCAGCTGGTGGCCGGGGTCGATGACCACGACGAGACCGTTCGGCGCGTCGGGCGTTTCATCGGAAGCGCCCGCTTCCTCGGCGGCAGGCTCCGGCAGCTCCGGATCGGCGGGCTGCGTCTCCAGCCCGCCGATCCGGAGCTGCCGGAGCGGCTTCGCCGCCGGCCGCCTCCGCCGCCTCTGCGGCATGGGCGCGGGCGTTATAATCGACCTCGAGCTGGCGGGTGGGCGGCTCCTCATGCACGGCGGCTGCGGATTCCTCCGGAGACGGCGCGGTTACTGCCGGGGCCGGCGCTGTGTCCGGGACCTCGCCGGAGGGCTGCGCGGCTTCCATATCCGGCGATGCGGACGGCACAGCCGCCGAGCAGCCGGTCAGCAGGAGCGTCAGCGCCAGCAGCGCGGCGCAGACGCGATGTTTCCAAATGTGTTTCATCAGCGGTATCCATGCTCCCGTTCGTAGTCAATGATCAGACTGCAATTGCCACGCTCATAGCTGTTGAATACGTTATCGTTGAAATCAGACGGCTCGATGGTGCCGTTATACCAGCTGAGCGAATCGAAATAGCGCTGGAGCGCGGGGTCGGAAAACCGGCGGCCGTGGCGGGCGTAGATCTCGTTGCGGGCAAGACGGCACTGCTCGGCCGTGAAGCCTGCCAGATCGTCCTCCGTCAGATAGCGCGAGTCGCTGTCGGCCAGGAGATATTCCGAATCGCTCTCGCTGGCGGCAGACAGGCGGGAAAGCTCCAGCCGGAGCTGGGCATCCTCCGTCAGAACGCGGCACTCCCACTTGAGATAATTTTCGGTGGTGGCCTGATCGTAGTTTGCGGCGGTGTTGGAAATGGCGGTATCCGGCGTATAGCGCAGACGCATCAGACGGCCCTGACAGAAGTAGAAGCGGTAGCTGTCGCTGCCCTCGTAGTAGGCGAAGAAGAGCACACCGTCCTGATAATAATAGAAGCGGCGGTAGGCGTTGTTTTCAACGTTGGGCTGCGTGGTGATGGCGATCAGATCGTCGTCGGAGAAGTAGTAGACCACGCCGTTTTCAGGGTCGTAGGCGTCGTATGTACCGGCCTGACGGTTCGACTCGATCTCGTTGTACAGCTCGCGGATGTGTGTGATCGCTGCCTCGAATTCCTCTGCGGAGAGCGTGTCGATGGGGGGCGGCGTGGGCGCCACATCATCCGGCAGGGTGTCATCCTGCTTGCTGTCATCCTGCTTGCTGTCATCCTGCTTGCTGTCATCCCGCTTGCTGTCATCCCGCTTGCTGTCATCCTGCTTGCTGTCATCCTGCTTGCTGTCATCCGGCAGGTCGCCGTCCGGCACAGTGGGCGGAGCATCCGGCGTTTCCGGGTGGATGAGGTCGTGGACGAAATCCGTGACATAGCCCAGATTACCCGTCGTATAGAGCGCGCCGACCACGACGCCCAGCAGTGCCAGAAGCGCTGCGGCGGCCATCAGAATATTGAACAGGAGCTGCTTTGTGTTTTTGGACTTGGGAGAGGGCTTCGGCTTCGGCACAGGCTTCGGCTGAGGAGGTGCGGGCTCCGGCTGTGGCTGCGGCTTGGGCACGGGCGGCTGCTTCGGAGCCGGTGCGCCGCAGACCATGCAGAAGGCCGCGCCGGAGGTCAGAAAGCTGGAGCAGCGGCTGCATCTCCCGGCAGAGGCGCTTGCAGGGTAGGCAGGAAGCGGCTTTCCGCAGAAACGGCAGAATTTCGCGCCGTCCTGAGCTGCATTTCCGCAGGATGGGCAGAAAGACATAACACGCATCTCCTCTCGTTTCAGAATTCTCCTATATTGTATCAGTTAATGTGCGAAGAGTCAAATTCCCGCAGCGGCAGAACGTCGGAAAGCTCCACCAGCTCGTGCGGATAGCCGCCGGTGTAGTCGATCCCGGCCGTGGGACTGCGGAGCTGAAGCTCGGTCGTGGCGGGCGTGTTCAGGGAGATCGACAGGACGACGGAGGTCCCGCTGCCGGGATCGGACTCGAGGAAGATCGAGCCGCCGTGCAGCTGGGCAACACGTCCGGCCAGCGAAAGCCCGAGTCCGGCACCCCAGCGCGGGTCACCCAGCGGAATGTCACGGGTGTAGGCATCAAAGGCGGTGGCGAGCAGGTCCGGGCCGATGCCGTCGCCATTGTCGCGGATGCGCAGACGCGCGGCCTGCGGCGTATATTCCAGCTCGGCGGAGATGTTTCCGCCCTTCGGCGTGAATTTGATCGCGTTCGACAGCAGATTCCAGACGGCGCGCTCCAGCCGGGGCCGGTCCATCCATGCCGCAAAGGGCCTTGCCGAGCAGGAATAGGTGAGCGTGATGCCGGCGGCGCGGCACAGCGGAACGGCGCGTTCGAACAGGTCGCGGAAAAAGACCGTGACCTCCGATTTTTCGCGGCGCAGATGCAGCGAGCCGTCCAGCACGCAGCGCATATCCGTCAGATTGCAGGCCAGACGCAGGAGCTGATAATAGGCCCGGTTCATGGATGCGACCTGCATCTGGAGCGCGGGATCCTCGGCCTCCTCAAGCGCCGGGAACAGCGACGAGGCGACGGCGAAGAGGTTGGACAGCGGCGTGCGGATGCTCTGCGCGGCGGCAAGCAGCGCCTGCGGCGGAACGCTCTCCGAGACTGCGGGCGAGAGCAGGAAAAGATAGCCGCTCTCGGACGGAAGGACGCTTGCCGAGGCCAGAGCGTCGTGCAGGTTCAATATCACCTGACGCGGCGCGCCTCCGGGCGCGGGAAGCTCCGCACCGGCTCCAAGCAGCGACGCAGCGCTGACGCCCGTTTTCAGACCACGATCCCGCGCGGGGCGGTTGCAATAGCAGACGACGCCGTCCTCCGTACAGAAGGCAGGCTGCGCCAGAAGGTCGAGCAGCGGCGTCAGATCATTCAGTTCAAATTTCATATTGAGATCCTCCAAGGATAGTGTGTGTCGGAGATATACAGTTATGGTGGAAAATTATGTATACATCATAGCGGCACGGAGGAAAGAAAGCAATGCTTTTCCGCAAAAAAAGTAGATTTTTGATTCTTTTTTCATTTTATCGGAAAAAGAGGCGTCTTGTGTCCCTCCGGATGCGCCCGCCGGAGGCCGTTGAGGCGGCAGACAGAGCGATGAGACGGCGGGGGAGGGCCGCGCAGGAGACCAGGAGAAGTGCGCGTATGGAAGGAGCCGTGCAGGCAACTGTGAGGTTTGTACAATATCAACAGGAAACATTTATGCACAACAAATAAAAATGTATAATATGCTGTTTTTTCGCCCTAAAGTGCGGTTCCTTCACCTTGTCAGGTAAAAAACCGCGTGATAAAGTAAAACTACGGTACCAAACCGTGCCGAAAAAGAAATAAGGAGAGAAATCATGAAAAAACGGATCGCATTCCTGCTTGCAGTTGTCATGCTGCTTTCCATGGCGGCCTGTGCCGCGAAAGAGACTCCCCAGAATAATACCCCGGCAGAAACGCCCGCAGAAGCCGGCCAGACCGAGCTGGCAGATACCGGCGAAATGACGCTTTACTATTCCAACTCCACCGAATGGGCCGATCCTCTGATCGAGGAGTTTGAGAGCAAGACCGGCATCAAGGTCAATCTCGTTCAGGACGGCACTTCCTCCCTCTTTGCCCGCGTCAAGGCCGAGGCCAGCAATCCGCAGGGAGACGTGATCTGGGGCGGCGTCATCGACACCTACCGCGCCAATCAGGATATGCTCCAGCCCTACACCTCCTCCAATGTTGCCGATCTGAAGGACGCCGCAGTCGATCCCAACGGCTACTACACCGGCTTTGACATGGGCCCGATGGTCATGATCTACAACACCGACCTCATCAGCCCGGAGGACGCTCCCACCAAGTGGGCAGATCTGCTCGACGAGAAGTACAAAGGACAGATCGCAACGGCTGACCCGACGGCTTCCTCCTCCGCGTTTGCATGCATCATGTCCATCATTCTGGCCTACGGCACCGACAACGGTGAAGGCTACAACTTCGTGGAAAAGCTGGTCGAGAATCTGGACGGCAAGGTCATCGAATCCTCCTCCGGCGTCTACAAGGGAGTTGCCGACGGCGAGTATCTGGTCGGCCTGACCTATGAAGAGGCTGCGCTGCGCTACATTGCTTCCGGCGCCAGCATCGCCATCGTCTACCCCGAAGAGGGTACCTCCTCCAGCCCGTCCGGCTGCGCCATCATCAAGGACTGCAAGAACCCCAAGAGCGCACAGCTGTTCATCGACTACCTCTCCAGCAAGGAAGTGCAGGAGAAGCTGGGCGATCTGAACCGCCGCTCCGTCCGCAAGGATGTCACCGATCCCGACACAATGACTCCGTGGGATCAGATCAATTTCGTTACGCTCGATCTTGACTGGACCGCTTCGCATACCGAAGAGTTCAACGAGAAATGGCGTGATTACATCACCGGCTAAAATTTGAGTCAGTTTCCGCCGGGCGGGCATTTCCGGTTTTCGGGACGCCTGCCCGGCGCCTGTTTTCCGTGAACGGCAGCCGCCGCTCACCAATCTCACGCAGAAAGGATCAGATACATGAGCAGTCAAAGCGTAAAAATCGACGGCGCAACCAAGGTCTACGGCGACTTTAAGGCTTGCGACCATGTGAGTTTGGACATTCAGAAGGGCGAGTTCTTCACGCTCCTCGGCCCGTCCGGCTGCGGAAAGACTACGCTGCTCCGCATGATCGCGGGCTTCAACACGATCGACGACGGCAAAATTTTCTTCGGTGAGCGGGAACTGAACAGCATCCCGGCGCATCTGCGGAACATCGGCATGGTGTTCCAGAACTACGCGATCTTCCCGCATCTGTCGGTAAAGGACAACGTGGCCTACGGTCTCAAGGCGCGCAAGATCAAGGGCGAGAAGCTGGAAAGCGCGGCCCGCGAGGCCATGGAGATGATGCAGATCGAGATGCTGGCCGACCGTATGCCCGGACAGCTCTCCGGCGGCCAGCAGCAGCGCGTCGCGCTGGCGCGCGCCATTGTCATCGAGCCGGATATCCTGCTGATGGACGAGCCGCTGTGCAATCTGGACGCGAAGCTCCGCGTGACCATGCGCACTTCCATCAAAAAGCTCCAGCGCAAGCTTGGCATCACCACCATCTACGTTACCCACGATCAGGAGGAGGCGCTGTCCATCTCCGACCGGATTGCCGTCATGCGCGCCGGTAAAGTCATGCAGATCGGCGGCCCGCGGGAGATCTATGATAACCCCGCCAATATGTTCGTGGCGAACTTTATTGGCACGTCCTGCTTCCTCGACGGCACGGCAAAGAACGGCAAGGTCCGCATCCTGGATGCGGCAGACGTCAATGCCCGTGTTGACCCGGCGTTTGCGGGCAAGGTGAAGGTCTCCGTCCGCCCGGAGCATTTCCTCATTGAGAGCAAGCCCACGGACGGCGTGATCCGCGGGACCATTACGCTGGCGACCTTCCTAGGCGATTTCATCTGTTATGAGATACAGCTCTCCAACGGACAGATCATCGAAGCCAACGAATATACCGACCGGATGCGCATTGTGCGCAGCGTTGGCGATGAGGTCGGGCTTCGCTTCGTGGAGGAGCGCATCAATGTTTTCGACGCGGAGACAGAAGAGTCGATCATGCAATAAGCCGGAAAGGAGAACGCCGCATGGAAGCGAAAAAGAAAAAAGAAAAGCTGTATGAAAAGCTCCATATGGACCGGTTCAATTTCTGGACAAGTATGACGTTTCTCATCATCATTCTTTCACTGGCCTTTATTATCTATCCGTTTGCGAAGCTTTTTATCCAAAGCTTTCAGGACCCCTCGACCAATGCATTCACCTTTGCGAATTACCTGAAATTCTTCCAAAAGAAGTATTATCAGGAGGCTCTGTGGCACAGCCTGTTCATCAGCTTCGCCGTGACGATCTTTGCCACGGCGCTGGGCGTGCCGCTGGCATATCTCGGCACCCGCTTCAACCTCTACGGCAAGCGGATCATCAACATCATGGTCGTTTTGTCCATGCTCTCACCTCCGTTTATCGGTGCATATGCATGGATCACGCTGCTCGGGCGCAACGGCTTCATCACGCATCTGCTGGCGAAGCTCGGCATTGAGCTGGGCAGCATCTATGGCCTGAAGGGCATTTTGCTGGTCTTTACATTAAAATTGTATCCGATGGTCTATCTGTATGTCTCCGGTGCGCTGGGCAGCATTGATGCCTCGCTCGAGGAGGCCAGCGAAAACCTCGGCGTGGCAGGGATCCGGCGCGTGATGAAGGTCACGTTCCCGGTCATCATGCCGACAATCCTCTCCAGCAGCCTGATGGTCTTTATGACGGCGCTGGCTGACTTCGGTACGCCGCGCCTGATCGGCGAGGGCTACACGACGCTCCCGGTCGTCATTTATAAGGAATTCCTGAATGAGGTAGGCACCGATACGGGCTTTGCGAGCGCGCTGTCGGTGGTCATCATTCTGATCGCGGTGGTCGTCCTGATTATCCAGAAGGGCGTTGTGGACAAGAAGCGCTACAACATGACCAGCCTCCGTCCGCCGGCAGTGCGGGAGCTTCCGGCCGGAAAGAAGCTGCTGGCGACGCTGGCAGTGTTCCTCGTCTCGTTCCTGTCCGTCCTGCCGCAGATCACCGTTACCGTCCAATCTTTCCGCAAGACCAACGTCCCTCTGTTTGTCAGCGGTTTCAGCTTTGACAGCTATATTGCTGTCTGGTCGAAGGCCAAGCAGAGCATCACCAACACCTTCCTCTACGCGGTCATTGCGCTGGCGATCATCATTGTCCTGTCGCTGCTTGGCGCGTATCTGATCGTGCGCAGGAAGAGCTTCTTCACGAATCTGATCGACGTGCTGCTCATGTTCCCCTATGTCATCCCCGGCGCGGTGCTCGGCATCTGCCTGATCGTCGCGTTCAACAGCGGCGCGATCCTGCTGACCGGCAGTATGTGGATCATCATTATATCCTTTATTATCCGCAAGCTGCCGTATACGATGCGCTCAAGCGTGGGTATTTTGTATCAGATCGACAACAGCGTGGAGGAGGCCTCGATCAGTCTCGGCGTGCCGCCGATGCGCACGTTCTTCAAGACGACGGTGCATCTGATGCTGCCGGGCGTGCTGTCCGGCGCGGTGCTCAGCTTCGTGAGCGTCATCAATACGCTCAGCGCGACGCTGCTTCTGTACACGGGCAAGACCGTTACCATCCCGGTCGCCATCTTCAACTGCGTCAACAACGACGCCTACGGACAGGCTTCGGCGCTGTCCACCATCCTGACGCTGACAACGGTATTGTGCCTGATCCTGTTCAACAAGATCTCCGGCGGCAAGAGCGTCGTCGGCTGATATCGGCAATTCCGGCGGCGGACTGCGGCGATCGGCTGCAGGATGCCGCCGCTGCCGTTTGTTTTGGCTGCGGCGGATTTTCCGATTGCTTTTTGCGCGCGTTTTTTGTATCTTGAGACCGGAGGGAGGCGAGAAAATGCTTCGGAAATGGAAGCAGATGCTGCACAGCGGCTATTTTGTGCGGCTGCTCTGGATGGTTTTGCTGTCGATCATTGCGGCGCTGGTCGTTTTTGCGGCCGTGATCTATACCTCCTATGGTACGCTCTATCTGAGCAGCCTTTCTTCGCGCGGCCAGACAACGGCAGCGGAGATCTGCGGCGGGCTGGAATCGGCGCTCATGGATTACAGCACGGCAGTGGACGAGCTTGCCGCCGGGAGGTTGACGAGACAGTGGCTCACGCAGTCGCCGCCGGAGGACGGCGGGCTTTCGCTGCTGCGGCAGATGTACGGCTACAAAAATGATTTTACGGAAGAGGCGGCGATCTCCGTTATCAGCCTGAAAACCGGCGATGTTCTGAGTACAGGCTCCTCCTCGCTGGCCCCCGGCGAGACGGACTCGCTCAATTGGAGCGTGTTCCGGCAGGCTAATGAGACGGACGGCGTGGCCGTCCATCTGACGGCGAAGGACGCCGTGTTGGAGGATACGACGCGCCTCGCACTGGCGAAGGTTGTCTGCGGTGCTGACGGGCAGAAGCTCGGCTATGTGCTGCTGGAGGCTCCGCGCACAACGCTGGCGGCGCTTTATCATATGCCATCGACGGGCTATGCGTCGGAAACGCTGCTGCTCAACCCGTATGATACCGTGATTTACAGCTCGGCAGGAGCGGAGGCGGAGGGCCTCGGAAAACTGCCGAACGGAAAAAGCACCGAACAGGCATGGAGCGGCAGCCGCAGCGGGACGCTCTGGGGCGGAGCGTATGCTTACTGCCGCAGCGACCTGCTGCGGGGGCTGATTCTGGTCGAGCTGCCGAAAATGCAGATCCTGAATTTCCGCAGCAGCCTGCTCGGCGCACTGCTGCTGGGACTGGCGACGGCAGCGCTCGTCAGCGTGCTGGTTGCGTGGCGCGTTGCGCAGACGATCAGCCGGCCGGTGCATCAGCTGCGTGCGTCTATGGAGAAATTCCGAAACGGCGAGCTGGATACGCGCGTGCCGGTGCAGCGCAGCGATGAAATGGGCCAGCTTGAGGCGGATTTCAACCTTATGACGGAGCAGATCGAACAGCTGGTGGGGCACGTTCAGCAGGAGCAGGAGAGCCTCCGCGTCGCAGAAGCGCAGGCGCTCTCGCTTCAGGTCAATCCGCATTTCATCTATAATGTGCTTGACCTGATCGGATGGTGCGCCAGGCTTGGGAAAAACGATGTCGTGGTGCAGGTGACGGTCAACTTCGGAAAGCTCCTGCGCAGCATCCTCAATAACCGCGACGACATGGTCTGCGTGCGCACGGAAATGGATATGGTGCGCGCATACATCGATATTCAGAAGCTGCGCTACGCCGAACGGCTTCAGGTCGAGATGCAGCTGGACGAGTCGCTTGAAGAGGAGCGCATCCCCAAGCTCCTGATCCAGCCGCTGGTGGAAAACGCGCTGGTCCACGGACTGGAAGGGAAGCCGGGCGTCGGAAGGATCCGCATCAGCTCCCGCCGGGAGGACGGCTATCTCGTTTTTCTGGTGGAGGACAACGGCGTTGGCCTGAGTGAGGAGCGGCTTGAGCATGTACGCCAGCTCAAGTCGCAGGGAATGTACAATATCGGCTTGAGCAACGTGCAGCAGCGTGCGCAGCTCTATGGAGACGAGCGCTGCGGCCTGCGCATCGAGAGCAAGCTCGGCGAAGGCACGAAGGTATGGCTGACGGTCCTGCCGCAGCCGGAAACAGAAAAAAGGAAGGAGGATGATGATGTACCGGGTGCTTCTGGTGGAGGATGAACCGCTGATCCTCGAGGGGCTGTGCATGGCCACACCGTGGGCGCGCTACGGCTGCACCGTGGCGGGAAAGGCCTACAACGCCGAAGAGGCGGAGCGGCTGATCGTAGAGCTGCGGCCAGACATCGTGATCACCGACATCAATATGCCCGGCGGCTCCGGGCTGGAGCTGATCGAGCGGATGAAGGGACGCTGCGGCTGCGAGTTCATCATCCTCTCCGGCTACGATCAGTTTGAATATGCAAAAAAAGCGGTGTTTCTCGGCGTCAAGGGCTATATTCTCAAGCCGTTGGACGAGGAAGAGCTGCGCACCGTGCTCGAGAGCGCCATCCGGAGTCTGGAGCAGAAGCGCGCCGGAGCACAGCCGGCGCTGGTCTACAACGAAGGCAACACCACCGCAGAACGCTATTTGCAGCGTGCCTGCACGTGGATGGAGGAGCACTGCGACGAGCAGATCACGCTCCGCCATGTGGCGAGTGAGCTGAAGATCAGCGACAGCTATCTCGGAAAGCTCTTCAAAAGCAGCGGCGGGCCGATGTTTCAGGAATATCTGACGCTTTTCCGGATGAAGCGGGCGGTACGCCTGCTGACCGAGGATCCGGACATCAAAATCTATGAGGCTGCCGCAAGGTGCGGCTATCAGGACACAAAATATTTCAGCACCGTGTTCCGCAGGATCGTTGGCGTCAACCCGCAGGACTTTAAGAGCGGGTACCGCCTCTCGCCGGGACACATTCTCAACACCATATGAAAGCAGGGAGAGACATGATCGAACAGGTAAAGCAGATCGTGCGTGAGGCAAGCGAGATCATCAAGCGCGCGGGCGATATTGCGGAAAATACCATGGCTAAAGAGGGAACGGCCAATTACGTCACGAAATATGATCTGGAAGTGCAGAAATTCCTGATGAAACGCCTGTCAGAGACGTTTGAGGGCTGCCACTTTATCGGAGAGGAGGCCGGCTGCGACGAAAATCCGGTAGCGCGCGGGCTGACCTTCATCATCGACCCCATCGACGGCACGACAAATTTTATCTGCCGCTTCCAGTACAGCGCGATCTCTGTCGGCGTTGTGCTCGACGGCGAGATCG
>ERZ1034719.1428-NODE-1428-length-11104-cov-5.197484_pt1 | contig 11104 bp, 8 predicted proteins | sample MGYA00520703_ERZ1034719 | MGnify/ENA primary metagenome ERZ1034719 (study PRJEB33766, sample SAMN09781716) | gut metagenome | biome: gut microbiome | host: Homo sapiens | place: Madagascar | study: EMG produced TPA metagenomics assembly of the PRJNA485056 data...
AGCGAAATCGTTTTGACGTGTGACGAATACGATTCCAAGACAAAGATTTGCTCTTACGATGCGACAGCCGACGATGACGCCGACGATGATAAAGTCGTCTACAATCGATTCTTGGCTTACATTGGCTACTCGAAAAACTCTGCGTCTTACGACTTTAGCACGGAACTCGCTCGCGAGGGGTTGGCATTTTCGAATACGAAGTTCAAGTCGAATAAGCGCGCGGCGATTTGCGCGGCTTCGAAAGAAGCAAAAGATGCCAAAAAGAATATTTGGTCGCTCGGCAATTCCGTTTCGGATGTCCTTAGCAAGATGGGGAGCACCAAGAAAAAGGGCTTTAGCAATATGCCGAGGTTGTGCGGCTGGTAATTGCCACAAATTGCTCTTGTCCCATTGGGGCGATGCATGATAAATATGCATCGCCTTTTTTGCGTGTTTTATCGTCTAAGGGAGCAAAATGAATCGAAATATCATCATCGTTGTACTCATCGCCCTCATCGTCGTCTCGCTCGGAGCGACGGGGGTCATGTTCTACAACATGACAACAAAAAGCAATTCGTTGGGCAACGTCGTCGGCGACAATCAGGCGGCGCTCTATAAAGTCGCCGAACCCGATGCGTTTGCCGGGCGCGATAAAGAGGCTATCGATGTCGTGCGCAATTACAAAGTATTTGCTCCCGAATACATCGATGCCGTTCACGAAGCCATTGCGAATGGTCGATCAAACGTCGATGTCGAAATGAAACAGGAATCGATCGACGATCTCGTCGAATCGCAGTTTCTCGAAAAACACATCGGCATGACGTCGCTTAAACGCGGTCAATGGCGTGCCCTCCACCTCGATATCGACGAGGGCAACGACCCGCTCTACGAAGTGTATCTCGACTATACCGACGAAAACGTCGTCGTGGGTCCCGTTTGGATCGTCAATCTCGAAACGAATAGCGTCGTTGCACGCAATAGCATGGCTCGAGTTTTCGACCGCACCATTTCCAATTACGACGATGTCGAATCTGCGCTCAAACGTTCAGATGGCGTCGTTCATGCCATCACTTCGCATAAATTCGATAGCGGCATCGACCTCGGTGGCGTTTTGCTCCTCTACTTCCTCAAGAAGACGACCGATCCCAAACACGTCGACGATCAGATCATCGGTTGGACGGTGATGCACGAGCTCGATGACGAGTTCTCAGCTTATTTCCAGTGGAAGGAATTGAGCGAGACGCGCGTGGCAAAGTTCCGATTTAATTGGGATACGAAGCGATTGACGCCTGTTGGTTTGTATGCCGCTGACCTCATGGGCATTGGCAACAATATGCAATCGGTCGAGCCCGTCAATATCTATCCCAACGAATACACGAATAATCTTCACATCCCGCGCCAGGAGCGTTGGCCCAGAAATCACGCTTGCCGCAAATCCGATTTCAAGGCACTTTGCACGGCGTTTGTCAAAGTCCTCGAACAGCAAGAATTTGTCAGTGCCATGGCGTGGCTCTTGACCAACGGCGAACCAAACGCATCGCGTCGCGTCAATTCGTGCAAAGAAAAACGCGAATGTGGCTGGACGATGAAGATTGCACCAAAGGCCGAGAATCCCGATAACAATCCGGCGCTCATGGAAATTGGCTACAAGTACAAGCTCAACAACATCGAGCGCAGCGTTCGCTTCCTCGTCGACAGCGAGAAAGAAACGATATCGCCGCTCGACAAGCTGAGCCAGTGGGCTTATTGGAGCGTTTCGCCGAGAACGTAAGTCGGATCGGGGGAATAGAAGAATAATATGCAACGGAGTAGCGCCAGAATCTTTGGATTTTTGGCGCTTTTTTCGTTCTTGAACGAAAAGCGCGAGCAATAGAGACTTGAGATAAAGAGATATCGAGACATCGAAGTCATCGAAGACATCGAAGATATCGAAGACGTCGAGATATAATGGGGTAACGAGTCGTGGAGTAGAGGAGAGATGGACAATTTCGAATATCGTCGAGGATATGCATCGTGGAAGATCGATTTTGGCAAAGTCAACGCATTCGGAACGCGAGAAATCGAAGAAATGGACGGCGTCATCGACGTTTGTAATCAAAATTTCTTCAATAATATCAAAGCGTTACGCATCAAAAGCGAGAAGATTTCTCCGAGTGGCAAACGCATTTTTTCGGCAGGTGCCAATCTGAAAGAGCGCCGAGATTGGACGCAGGATCAAATCCTGTCGCATCTTGCCCATCAACGGCAAGTCGTCCACCGTCTGAGGACATCGCCATTCTTTGCGATTGTCTATGTCGATGGGATTGCCCAAGGTCTTGGCGTCGAGATGTGTTTGGCTGCCGACGTCGTCATTGCTTCGTCGCGAAGCTCATTTGCGCTGCCCGAATATCGACTTGGGATAATCCCAGGGGCGGGCGGTTATACGTGGGCACATCACTTGTCGAAACACAAGCACGAAGCCATATCGTGGATGGAGCAGGGGAGTGTGGCATCGGCAGAATATGCCCAATGGCTCGGGATCGTCGATACCGTTATCGACGTCGAATGTACAGGCGACGATGAAGTGTCGAAAACCGACCCGAGCGATATCTACGTCGAGGAAATCGTTTCGTGGTTGGCAACGCTTTCGCTCGAAGAACAAATCGAACGCAAAAGCGCACGATATCAAGACATCGATTTCGATGCATGGTTTGAAGAAGAGCAGACCGAATACGCGCGACGCTTGTCGATGAGAAAAGACAACGATTTTATCGTGCAGAGAAATGTATACACGATATTAAAAACATGACTAGAATAAAGATGGAACGTTTTTTATAAGACGCCATTCAAAAAAGTTAGTAATGATTTTATCGTGTCAAAATAATAAAAAATGCAACTAAGTTACCGTGTATTCTTTTCCGAAAAATCGCACTCAGATTTCGAATTGATATAACTGATAAAAGAACAATGTTTTTATTAAACGCAAGAATCATTGCTAAATTATCGTATATAAGTTGTCGCGTTCGAAAATCGTTATTAGATTATCGTGATGTTTTTTTTCGTAGTCTTTTTTGCGATGCGTTTTTGGCAATAGTCGATCTGGAGATTCCCGTATTTCCTTTCATTCAGCGTCTGTTCTTCCGTCGTAGGGTCAATTTATCCGTCAAAGCGATGGTTTTTCGCTGTTGAATGCCTTGGGAGCGCTAGTGCGGTCACGGAAGGGGCTTCTGGCCAGATTCTGGATGGCAAGCGTTGCTCGAAGGCGTTTCATTGCCGTTTCATTGCCGTTTCATTGCCGTTTAACGTCAATTGCTCGAAGAACAACGATAATTCTGCATTCGTGAGCATTAAAGCAGTCTCGGAAGAGCTACTGGCTAGATTTGGAATGTAAAACGTCGCTCGAAGTCGTTTCTTTGCTGTTTTACGTCGATGGCAAGAAGAACAACGATAACTAAACAACGATAAAGAGATAACGATAACAATGTTACGAAAAATAAATAATGACAATTGCATTACGAAAAAGAAGTTGCGAAAAAAGATGCTATGTTTTTAATCGTGCTAAAATTATCGATGTAACAATTTCACACAAAAGTTTTTTTTGATGCAGTGTTATTTTCATGCTCATATTCTCGATGCGATATTCTCGTGCTAATATTTTTGATGTGATATTTTCGTGCTGTCATTTCTTACGAAGATCAATGTTGGAAACTTTGCAAAAACTTGCAACGGTGATTTTACTACGATAAAAACACATCGATATGGCAATGCCCGCCTGTAAGGCGAGCTTGTATTATCGATGAGCTAGGCGCGAGTCATCGTCGTTAGAGCTAGCTAACTTTTACAACGATAATTTCGTACTATCTTTCTTGAGTTTTTTGGGCGTTTGCCGATTATTGTGCCGAAGCGAATCCCAGGGGGGCGATTTCTTCGACATAGATGATGTCGTTTCGGACGCCGACGAATAACTCGCCTGGGGCGTATTCGTGAGAAATAATCCATTCGGCGACTTTAGATTCGACTTGGGATTGGATCGTCTGACGCATGGGGCGGGCGCCATAGTTCGGATCGAAGCCGCCGTTCCGGACGAGGAAGGGAATGAGCGAGCTCTCGTCGAACGACAAATGTATTCCCTTGTCTTTTTGGAGTCGTTTGCACGAATCGGCCAAGAGCAGGTGAGCGATGCGTTCGATTTGTTCGAGATCGAGAGGCTGGAAGACGAGTTTTTCTTCGATTCGGTTCCAGAGTTCGGGCGAGAATTTCGATTTGGCCGTGCGCAAAATGATGCTTTCGGCATCTTGTTCCGAGACGCCGGTGCCATTTTTGGCGAAGCCAATGGCGCCTTGAACGGCGTTGGCGAGGTTTTGTGCGCCAAGGTTACTCGTCAAGATGACGACGGCATTGGAGAAATCGACGTGTCGACCTTTGGCATCGGTGAGCCTGCCTTCGTCGAGGATTTGGAGCAGGATATTCCAAACATCGGGATGGGCTTTTTCGATTTCGTCGAAGAGGACGATTTGGTAGGGGCGTTTTCGCAAGGCCTCGGTCAGGAGTCCGCCGTCGTCGAAGCCGACATAGCCCGCAGGGGCGCCGATGAGTTTGGCGACGGAGTGTTGCTCCATGAATTCGCTCATGTCGAATCGGACCATGTTTTTGGGCGATCCGAAGAGGAAATCGGCGAGTACTTTAGCGGCCTCGGTTTTTCCGACGCCCGTGGGCCCTAAGAATAGGAAGCTCCCGATGGGGCGATGTGCACCGAATCCGGCGTGATTGCGTCGAATGACGTTTGCAATTTTGGCGATGTTTTTTTCGTGACCGATGAGCCTTTCACCTAAAATCTGCTCCATATTGAGGAGTTTTTGGCGTTCGGTCATGAGTAGGCGTTCGATGGGAATTTCGGCGATCATCGCGATGATTCGCGCGACGTGTTCGGGTTTAACCGTCGTCTCTCCAGAACGCTCGCACAGGCTACCGGCGCGATCGAGTATCGATATAGCTTTATCGGGTAACGATCGCTCCTGGATATATCGCTCCGAGAGTCGAACCGCCTCGTGAATCGATTCGGAAGTATAGGTGACGTGATGGTGCTTAGCATATTGATCGATAATGCCGTGTTCGATGATGCGTACCGACGTTTCGGGCGATGGCGCTTTGACTTCGATAAAATCGAATCGGCGTTCAAACCCGATATCGGCACTAAATGCACGTCGCAATTCTTGCGGCGTCGCCGTGCCGACGCACATGATTTCGCCGCGCGAAAGAGCGAGTTTGAGTTCGAGTGATGCATCGGCATTGGGGTCGTTGCTATTGGTTGCAATCCAGCTGTGTATTTCGTCGAGGAATAAAATGATCTTCCCGTTTGCCTTTTTGATTTCGGATTTGATGGCGCGGATGCGCTCTTGTACGGCGCCGCGCAATTGCGTTCCGCTCAAGATGGCCCCGTAATCGAGGGCGATAATCGTCTTACCGTCGAGTGCCTCGGGGGCTTCGCGCCGTGCCATTTTTAGAGCAAGGCCCTCGATAATGGCTGTTTTTCCGACGCCCGCTTCCCCGACGAGTATCGGGTTATTGCTACGTCGTTTATTGAGGATATCGATGAGTTGATCGATTTCTGCTTCGCGTTCGATGACGGGATCGATGCGCCCTGCCGCCGCCTCGGCCAAGAGATTGCGCCCGTATTGAGCTAGGGTCGGGAATTGGATCTTATCGAGTGAAAGTGGCGAATAGCCGGCGATCTTCGTCGATTGTTTTCGGGGCTTTGAGACATCTCTCGGCGTGCATGTTTGCAGTTGCGCCGAGCGAACGACCGTTTGCGGCACCTTTTCGGGGGAGGCGACTGTGGTCGAAGCGATTTGTCGATCATTTGCCTTTGCGTCGTGTGTCGGCGATTCTGCATCGAGCGATTGAGCCGTTGGCTTTTGATCGGCGAGTTTGCAATCGACGGGGTTTTGAACGGCGGGTTTTGCCTCGGGGGTGGATTCAAGTTTCTGCAGACAATCTTCGTTCTTTTGCTTTTTTTGAGCGATTTTTTTCTGGATTGCTGCAGATCCTTCGTTTGTTTGAGTCTTTTTTTGCATTAAACGCCGAGCCAAATCGATCGTCGTTGCCTGTTGAATTTCTTTCGACGAAGTCGATCGATATGTCGACGATTGTCGCACATCGTCTTTTGTCGACGGTACGGGGGCGCATTGTCGCACGCCCGTTGGCGGCGTAGAAAGGTTTTGCAACGGCGCGACAGCAGGGGCGCAGGCTCGTAGATTGGGATGGCTCGGTTGGTGCGTACCGACGGCGGGCAACGATCCAGAAGAGTTCATCATGCGTTTGATTTCGTCGGGCGATAGCGGTCTGCCTCGTTTTTGGCTCTGATGCGTATGGATAATTTCGGGTTGCACCTCGGCGCCAAAACTGAGCGCAGGTTGCGGCTCGATATACGTCGGAGGCGACGGCGGCATCGATTTATGCTGAACGGCTACTGCGCTCATCGAAACAGAACTCGAACTGCGCGCCTGCACGTATTGTTGCCCCTCGTGAATCTGGGCATAGGCCAGGGCTCGAAGGTGATCGAGATCGATATGCAAGGCGACGAGCAACGATTGACACATGCACGGATGATCGAGCATCGCAAGCAATACTTGAAGCGATGAAACTTCGGATGAGTTTGCACAAACCGCCAGCCGCATGGCCTTCTCATACACCTGATGCGGCGTTTGAATGGGCTCCGGATGCAAGGTCACATCTCGCAATGCCCTCTCGATCGAAGCCAAACTCAAACCCGTATGGGCGAGTAGATCGCGACATACACCACTGTTTTTGAGCATGCTGCGCAACAATAGAGCAGTATTCAGACGCACATGCATCTTCGATGCATCGCGTTGAGCGCTACTGGCTATGCGCTCCAGCTCTTCGGTCCACTTACAAGCCATTCTCTTCCTCCGTGAAGAAACATAGCATGACCATGTCTTAAACAAATAAATCGTGAATTGAGACGACTATCGTGCGCCGTTCGATATGACGCATCGTTTCCTCTTATCACACTTTAATTCCCCATGGCGATCATATTTCATAAAAAAAATATCCATCGAATTGGCTGCGAATATGCAGCTCGTAGTTTGCAATAAATGCAAAAAATCTTCGCTAAAATCAATGGGTTACATGGTAATATCGACAACTTTTATAGAAAGTATTGCCGCCATCCAATCCATACATTTGATACAAATATGGGGCATTCGTGGCTTTTGTCTCTCGACATGTGTTCGCTTTTTTGTGTACGGCATCGACTTTTTGTGTGCGGCATCGTCGCAAATCGGTGTGTGTTTCCCCGACATCGATAGGGGAGTGCGTTTTTCTCGGGTTTCGTGGCTATGATACGCGTTTGAGCGAGTGGGTGCGATTTTTTCTTGATATGCCGATCTGCAGATGGTATAATATGTGATGTCTAACCGATAAGCGCGGTTTTATGGGTTTTCCTCACATCCCCGCGCGAAGGTCGCCCCACACAGGCGCAAAGACTAGTTATTCCTTGTGTGATGTTAGGTTTAGTGTTGTACATGTCATCTTTTCTCCTTTCAAAGGTGAGTTGGTGTTGTGGAAAGCGGGACTTCGTGAGAAATCCCGCTTTTTTTGTACTCGCTTTGCGTCACTTGAGATGACATGACTTCAAGTGCGCCTCGGCGCACAGCGGAGGCGTATGCGCGCAACGCAGTGAGCACATAGCCGGAGCCAAGAGCCCGTATTGAGCGACAGCGAAATAGGGCGCCCAAAAGCCCGTATTGAGCGACAGCGAAATAGGGCGACAAACTGATTTTTTGTCGGTTTGATGCAGATACAAGGAAGCTAGCCCGAGGGCAAGGGAGCGTACTAAGGTACGTTCCCGCCGCCCGAGCGGCGACGCTGACGCCGTAGATGCGCAAACTGGCAAAAAAGAAAGCCCGTATTGCCAACCGGCAATAGGGCTTTCAAAAAAACAAATCGTCGTTCGAGGGCGAGCCTGTGGGCGGCGCAGGCGCTAGTATTTGTATTTATTGATATCGTCGACGAGCTCGCGCGTGTGTTTGACGACGATTTTCATGAGGTCATCGTCGGAGTCGTCGACGCCGTCGACGTCGTAGGTGTCGAGGAGTTCTTTGCAGAGCTCCATGCACTTTTCGGTTTGGCCGACTGTTCGGTAGGAACGTGCGGCATCGAGCAAGTGGCTGGCGATGAAGTTTGGGCGGTTTGGCATGAGTAGCCGCGTCATTTCGAGGTTTTCGACTGAGCAGTGGAGTATCGTGTTGAAATCGTCTTGGTCGAGGTAATACATCGTCATCATGCGGATGGCTTCGTTGCAACGGAAGCCCGACGAGTCGAGCAAGCCCGGGGCGCCCTCCTCGTCGACGTATTCTTTAATGCTGCGCACGAATCGTTCGAGTTCGCTGTCGAGTTTTTTAGCGATTGCCGCGGCGAAATCTTTGTAGCCGCCCAAGTGGGCAGCCCACATGAATTGCGCCAGCGTGATGAACATTTTGTCGCCGTTGGCTCGCATGCGGATGCGGATGCGCTCCAATTCTTGGCTTTCGCCATCTTCGAGGAGTTCGCGCGCTGCGGTGAGCGCCGGAATCGAATACGAATCCGTGTTCTCCTCGCTTCTGAAAAATGCATAGATATGCGACAGCGCATCGTCTGTCTTGTGCGCTTCGAGCGCGTGACATAGCTCTGCATGTTTGCCTTTGTATTCAAAATACTTCATGGGTTCCTCCTGGCTAAAGCTGACATCACAAATACCGACAACACGCAAAAAACCAAACTTGCGCCGCCGCCCATCGAGAGAGCCAACCGCCCGCGTCGCCCTCGAGATGCCATGACCAAAACCGTGCCAAAACTGGCGCCAACAATGGACAACGACGACAAATCTGGTGCTCTTATGTTGCCGCACCATGCGTTTACTAATAAAACGCGAGTTATTTTAACACGGGGGATGAGCAATTAGCAATGAGCAATTAGCAGTGAGCAATTAGCAGTTAGCAATGAGCAATTAGCAATTAGCAATTAGCAATTAGCAGTTAGCAGTTAGCAATTAGCAATTAGCAATTAGCAATTAGCTGTGAGCTGTGAGCTGTGATTAGCTGTGAGCAGTGAGCAATTTTTAATGAGCCATGAGCCATGAGCATTGAGCAGTGAGCAATTTTTAATGAGCAGTGAGCCATGAGCCATGAGCATTGAGTATTGAGTAGTGAGCAGTGAGCATTGAGCCATGAGCATTGAGTTGTTAGTGGCTAGTGGCTAGTAATTAGAAGCTAAAGATTAATTGCTAATTGCTAATTGCTAATTGCTAATTAATAGTGAGCAGTGGGCAATGAGCAGTGAGCATTGAGCCGTGAGCATTGAGCAATTTTTAATGAGCAGTGGGCAATGAGCCATGAGTTGCTAGTGGCTAGTGGCTAGTAATTAGAAGCTAAAGGTTAATTGCTAATTGCTAATTGCTAATTGCTAATTAATAATGAGCATTGAGCATTGAGCATTGAGCATTGAGTTGTTAGTGGCTAGTGGCTAGTAATTAGAAGCTAAAGGTTAATTGCCAATTGCTAATTGCTAATTGCTAATTGCTAATTAATATCGTTGATCATTGATCGTCTCGACGTGTATGATAGACGTCCATTTTTTGTTCAATAGATTGCAATTCTATTGATAATCCGTTTCTCTTTGTAAAGGTGTGTTATTATGGAAAATTTGTTTATCGGCATTGCCGGCATGATAGGCGCAGGAAAATCAACGCTCGCGACATCGCTTGCTCAACACCTTGGAATTAAAGCGTATTACGAGCCCGTCGAGAACAATGAGTATTTGGAAGATTATTATCATGATATGAAAAAATATTCATTTGCCATGCAGGTGTATTTGTTGACGCGTCGATTCCAGCAGCACCAAGAAATCATCTGGCGCGGCGAATCCGCCGTCCAAGACCGCACGATCTACGAAGATTCCGTCTTTGCCGCCATGCTCGCCGAATCCGGGCTCATGGACGAACGCGATTACCGCACCTACGTCCAACTCTTCCGCTACATGAGCAATTTCATGTGCAAACCCAACGTCATCGTCTACCTCGACGTCAAGCCCGAACGCTCACTCGAACGCATCAAGATGCGCAGCCGCAACTGCGAAGCCAACGTCAGCCTCGATTTCCTCAAAAATCTCTATCGACACTACGAGTCGTTTATCGCCGACATTTCGCGCGTCATTCCCGTCATCAGCGTCGATTACGACCGCTTCGCCACCGCCGAAGAAATGGCAAAAGTCATCCAAAAAGAGTACCTCGCCCACTCATTCATCCGAAACGTCACGCTCTACTAGCGCACGTTTGCCTACGTCGACTTACACTTACTCAAACAAGCCTACATTAACTTCATCAAGAGATCACACGACGCGCCATGATCGCCACCGACAGCCAACTCAGGGCAATTCAAGACTTCCTCGAAAGCGTCACCGGCGAGTGCTACCGGCGCAAAATCGTCGAAAACGATGACCAAACGCTACTGCTGGCCTGGCAGAGCGACACGCGCGTCGACTACTTACTACACATCATGGTGCGCCAAAACGCCCACCGCGTCGCCTTCGCCATCCAACGCTACCGCGACATCGAAACGCGCTACGACCGCACGCTCAACCCGACGCAATTCAAGCGCCTCATCGACGACCCGCGTCTCTGCGTCATGTACATGGTCGGCCAAATCTACGACAAATGACGCGCCGCGTTTATCGACGACGGCAGATTGGCTTTTTTTTGGGAGCGAGGGCGATGGGGCGCCGCCTATTGGCATACGGCGGCGGCTCCGGCTATGCGCAAGCCGCACGCGGCATGCACATACGCCTACGCAGAGCATCTATGTGCTCGGCGACGCGTCGCCTTGCGCGCATACGATGCTCATTTTTGCGACGGATGGGCAATACTCGATAACGCCCATGAAACGCCGTTTCATGGGCTTCTGGGCTAGCGTCGCACGTTCGCAACGCCTCCCCGTTTCATCGATGGGCCAGTTTCATCGATTGATTGGGAAAAGAGCAGAAAAGAGCGGAAAAAGGCAAAAAAAAAGCGCACGAAACAAACGTTTCATGCGCTTTGAACTCCGGAAGAGGGACTCGAACCCCCGACCTAGTGGTTAACAGCCACCCGCTC
>ERZ1034719.1431-NODE-1431-length-11078-cov-24.925701_pt1 | contig 11078 bp, 20 predicted proteins | sample MGYA00520703_ERZ1034719 | MGnify/ENA primary metagenome ERZ1034719 (study PRJEB33766, sample SAMN09781716) | gut metagenome | biome: gut microbiome | host: Homo sapiens | place: Madagascar | study: EMG produced TPA metagenomics assembly of the PRJNA485056 data...
AAAACTGTAAACCATGTGATTGCACAATCTGTAAACTATCTTACTGCACTTTACAGCCATTCTCCCCACAAACAATTCTATCCTTGCGCGTTGCAAATGCTGCATACCGCCCACCGGCCTCGGCAGGTGAATAAATAGCACTGCCAAACATTTCGCTTTCGGAAAACAACCATAGTTTGCGATATATAACCTTAACACTACCATCATATGTTACATACACTTTTGCCGCTTTACGTACATAAGGTAGTATGGACTCAGGAATCCAGTTTTGGGGTGATTCCATAAGAGATTTATACAGTTCAGAGGTAGCAAATCCATCAGGACAAGGACCGGGATTTATGCGACTCTTTTTTATATGATCTACCTGCCTTAGCGTGATAGTGTTATAACGTCCAGTCGCAGCGTCTATATCGTGCCCAATTCCCACAATCTCAAATGTAATACCATCTACTACAATGGTGTCGTGTACATTATAGTAATTTGCCGCTTCTCCTGCTTTAGAAATACGAGACATTCTCGCTATTTCACTTTCAACAGGTTCAATAGGTATTATGCCAAGTTGTCGCATCTGTTCGTCAGTCAATTCCGTTTTCTTGCCATTGATGCAAAGATAGTTTTCAAACATAATTCGATTCCTTTCTGATTTAATATTCACCCAGCCAAAGCTCGCGTATCGTGGGATGCCACTGTACAAAGACATCCGCTTCCTGCCGATTATTCCTTTCCGTCCCGTCCGGCATAACTATCGTGCGGCGCGTTGTAGTCAACGTTTTTACCGCTTCATGCAGGGTTTTATACAGTTGTGCTCTGTCCGTGTAATACTGGCCGTAAGTGTATGCCCATGAATCAATACATTGGATGTGAAATTTGCCATCGGCCAATAGGCTGATTTTATAGTGGTATCCGTTTTCCGCGGCGTGATTGCGTATCATTTGTCCCCCTCATCGAGGCTGATAGTTGCCGCGGGGAACACGTCCCAGTTCATATAGGTGGGGTCCGGTATGCCAGCGTGTATCAGCAGTGACCGCTGTGCCTTCTCCGTCAGATCTTCAAAGTAAATTGCAAATCCGTGGGTGTCAGTCATTGTTATTTTCCTCCTCTATCGCATCAAATCCTACAGACGTCAACTCATCGAAAGACATCATGCTGAGGTCTTGTATCATTGCTCTCAGGTTTCCGCATTTGTGCTCATCAACAACCCTGCCGTCAACCAATGTCGTAAACGTCATCGTTTTCAGATTCACATCAACCTGAATCTGTTCGTTGTTGTCGCCCGTTGTATATGCCAACGGAATAGAAGTGTAATTCTAAAACACGCTTTCGTCCGTAGCGCCAAATTCGCGCTGCTGGTAATCGAGAATAGCGTCTTTAGCGGCTATCATAATTCCCGAATAGAAGAGCTTCTTTTCTTTCTCATCTGTCTCGTTGAATGCCATAACCAATTCATCTCCCCAGACATATGCCTGCGCTACACATCGGCCTGTGAAATCCCCGATAGCCCGACGAATGCTCTTAAACTAACGAATGTTAAACACCTTTGTCGGATGACCCTTATGACACTCAAAGGTCACACATTCACCCGTTTTCTTATCAGTCCCCATCATGACACCATGATTTCCTATATCGTGTCGCAGCATCACATTATACCTATCATTGTTATTAATCATTTGTTATTTTCCTCCTCTATTGTTATTTTGAATCTGTGAACTGAATCCTCTCCAATATCAACATACACCACATTATCATCCGTACTACTTGGGTAGGCACAGAATTCCTCGCAAGTTAGCTGTTCTCCATAACACTCTTGAAACCCATCCACTAACAAGCTGTCCTGCCTCCAAAAGTCTTGGTACAACCCGCTTTGAATTGCGTCTTTAATGTAGCCTATCACTTTGATTCCTCCTGCGTTTTCAATGCACACCACGCTGGCTCAATTGTGCGCCATCCTCCATGCAAGCTGATACTTCTCATACGCTGTTATTTACGACTTCTCCTCAATGTCAGGCACGTATAACGGTTTGCCGCATGGGGCGATTTCAATACACTGACACACGTCTGACAACTCATTTATATCACTGTAGTCGCCACCCCAATCAACTTCGATGTCTCCGTAATCTTCACCAACACGCTTAAAACTATACTCGTCTACACCATGATAAAAGTCAGTGATGAACTGCACCGAAGAAAATGTGTCATACCACTTTACCCAATTCCAATAAAAGGTAACGTATTGATCTTGGTCGATAATACTCTCCGCTGCCGCTATCAACGATTGTGCATCGCTTTCATCCCCTTTTGCTTTCCTTATCAATTCCAAAGCGTCCGCTTTTTTAAGCGTTAATGCAACTTCACTGTAATAACCCATAATTTAATTCTCCTCCCAGGGTGTCAACGACACCAACTCATCAAAATTCAAGTATTCCAATTCGGCAGCCGCCAAATCGCCCAGCGAATCGTATGTCCGCGTCCGAAACAGTTCGCCACTTAAATAGCATTTCATTTCGTAATGCACGAGGTCAACGACAATCTGAATAGGGATTTCTTCGTCAGAAGTGTAGGTGTAAGCAATACTGATGTGTGCCAAATCACTGAAATCACCTTCGCAGTTATATTCTTTTAGACAAAAATCAGTGATAAGCTTCTTGGCGTGTTCGAGAATATATTTGTCTACGCCTTGATTTATCTCATTCATATACTGTTGCGCTATGTTGTGATAACCTGCGTCCGCAATCTGATTGCACTGTACTCCAAACGTGCCACACAATGCTTCTACAATGTCGGTATTGCTCCAATCGTTTTCTCTACAATAAGTGACCGCCGCCTTTATAAACCGTATAGTGTTATTGTCATATCTGTCCATTGGCGCTTGATCCTCCCATTTACCGTTCCTTCTTCAAACGAACTCTTGTAAACACGCCCTCCTTCTTTTGAGGGTTCCAAGTCAGTCTCCAATACTGAATGCCTCGGGGTCTACTGTCTACGGTACCATTTTCTATTTCGCATTCAATTACGCCGCTCTCGTAAAACGTTATCAGTTTATCATACTCATCGTTCTCACGCACAGCATTATCATAGTTACACAATGCATAGTAAACATCACTTGCATAGTCCTCGCATAATCGCCCTGCAATCTGCACCATCCGTGACATGATGCTTGATATATTGTCGTTTACGCTTTTGGTTGTGTTTCCTTTGCCCGTACTGTAGGGGTGTATTGTATATGCCATTTATTGCTCCTCCTTAACTAATTCTGTGCGCCACGCCGATGCACACATCGCGTATACATTGCTGATATTCCATTTGGATACAGCTTCGTCTGGTATTGCCGCGTCTATGAATTTCAGCGGAATCCGCAAATCCTTCTCTAACTCAATTTCCAACACACTTCCAGCGCCGCTCCACTTGTCAAATAGCCCGCACATGACGGTGCGCGGCACGGTAATGTAATCCTCACTGGTGTTTTTCCAAGGCTCATAACGAAACTCAGGATTCTGGCTTGCAGCAATGCGTTGATTCAGTTGCAAACACCCACACAATGTCATTGACACCAGAAATACCAACTGTTGCATGTCGCTGGCACGATTCGCAAGTTCTTGCTCAACCGATTTCAAATAGGCACTGCCGCCAAAATCTGTACCCTTCAGCGCCTTATTAAGCTGCTCCTTGGTATACCCCATCTGTTCGGTTAACCACATTAAGGCCGCTTTATCATTAATTTCATCATCTTCCGGGTACACACAATTTAGAACATAATCGTAATTGCCATCGCCCGTATCTATGAGAATGTCGACATTCACTTTCTGGTCGAGATAGTGGCGATAATCTGGCTGCCAATGTACGTGCTCATCAATATAGGCAGTGATTTCATCTTCAACTTCATCCCACTCGGCAACGTCCTCATCCCATGCCAATTTCACATTAGACATGGTATCGGCTTTCATGTCTTCTATGTTCCAGAACCACCCATCATCAATAGCCTCATAAAATGCGGCGTCCGGGTCATCGCTTTGAAAGATTTCCTTTATGTCCGACGATGATATTTCGTCACGATAGTCGGCAGGATAAGTGCAATAATAGTCGTCACCTTCCTTACTGTCCAAAACCCACCGCAATTCAGCATCTAAAATGCGCTGTAACTCAGCTTGCACCCTTACTTCCATTTCCACTCCTCCCTTACTTCACAATATGTTCCAGTGTTTCTACATCAAAATGATGGTACGCACGGCGCGACCCCATTGGGTGTTTCTTTTGCAAGCTGCTGAGAATATAACAAGTGTGTTCTTCGCCCATACTATCCGTCACTTTCACAGTTCCCTTCAACAGCCGCATGGAGCTTACCGTTTCCCCAAAGAATTTGAGTGTATCTCTGTCAAAAAAGTGCCCGTTAGGATGCATACGCTGATACTCGCTAATAAGACCGTATACACTATATACTTTCACCGCCATTTATTATTCCTCCTTGTTTTTCTGTTATTCACATCGTTCCTCTCCCTAATACACAAAGTCCGTCTCGACATAATCCCAGCCGGTGCCCAAGTGCGTCACACCCAGCACGCACAGATCAAGCATCTCGCAGTAGAAGATGATTTCGTCCGTGTGTTCCTTCAGCCGTTCTGCCGTGGCGCGGTCAATGAGATAATACTGGTAGATTTCTATTGGTTCCTCATTCTCCCAATCGTCATCCGCGTCCACCTCGTTGCCGTCGGCATCGTAGTAGCGGTACAGCTCACCGTTCTCAATGTTGTCATACAGGTTCCCATCCACACTCGCAATCTCGTTGCAGAGCAACATCTGACTGTCTGGATAGAATATCTGGCTGTACTCGCAGCGCACAGTCTTGCCCCTACAAGTCGTGTACGGATCTGCCACCTTTTCAAATTTATATCTATCTTTGAGCCACTCGTTGTGTTCCAGTGCCAAGCCGGTATAGAAATCGTCGTTTTCGTTGCGGTATATCTCATCCACATAGAATGATCTGTTAGCCATATTATATCACCTCACCTGTATATCTTGACAATTTCCCAATCTGTTAACGCCGCTGTGGTATCGAGCTCCCTTATGGGCAGCCTCTTAATTACAGCCTTATCGAAGTCGCATTCATAAACATAACGATAAATCTTGGTGTCAACTATCCTCTCTTTTTGTATTCGTGTTTCAAATTCCTTGGTCATTGTTACCTTTCCAGCTCTGCCATGCAATCCTCGCACAGCACATAGCCCTTCTCCTCAGCGCATTCCTCATTGCAAAACGTTTTGCCATCCTGCGCCGTTATCACTGCTTTTTCGTCTTCGATTACCGCACCGCAGTTCGCACAAATACACTTTTCCATATTCACTTCCCCTTTCTTTTGTTACATAGCTGAGATGAGCACGAATATTATATACCATGCGACGATTAAAAAGACGATTCCTGCCGTTTGCACCGCGTGCCACGCCACGCTGTACGGGCGGAGCTTATAGCGTTTCATATATCTCTCCTTAATGTGATTTCACTCAGTTCCTCCCAGTCATCGGGGTTTCCCAGTCGCCGCAGATAGTCATGTCCGCCGTCCACGGCGCAAGCGCCGCACCTACAAGCAACATAATCATGTAGCGCTTTACTTTCAATCACGTCCCCGCACTTCTTGCATTTAATCTTATTGGCTATGATTTTCTGCATGGTTTCCTCCTATGCCACGGCACAACCCCGCAAGGCCGCGAACAGCTCATCCAGTTGCCGCCACAGTCTTTCCCAGTCGGCCACGGCAAGCGGGTTACGTGTTCCGCCCGGCACGTCTGCCCAGTCTTGCGCAAACGTTTCGATTTCCTTGCGCGTATCTGCCACGCGCTGCATGATTTCCCATTTAGACATTGTTGTTTCCTCCTTTGCTGAGCATAAAAATAAGGCCACGCTGTTGCGTGACCCATAATTGAGTTCTGTGTTTATTTCCTTTTTGTCATTACGTTGTTGAATGTGAATGAAACGCTGATTTGTTTATGCGGCGTAGGCCAAATACCAACATTATCGGCTAATTCCACTATACGCTTAAATGTTTCCATTTGAGAATTCGTAACCTCTAACATATTGCAGATTACTTCAACATCAAACGTGCTCTTGAGTCCTTCACGTGTTTCGTAAGTCACCTCCGCTTCTGGGTCTGATTCTGAAGCCAATTCCTTGAGCAATTTGTAAGCTTCTTGCATTTCCTTGTATCGCTGTTTATTAAGCGCGTACAAGGCTTTTGCATCTGCCGCTTGTTGAATATTGTATGCCTTAGCAAAAAGCGCCCAGAAACGTTCTTCGTCGCTCATAGGCGTAATATCTATGATTTCCTTCATCCTCTCCTCCTTCTTGCGTTTATGTAAAAGCTTACCATACCGCGCCCGATAAGGCAAGGCTTTTCCAAATCATACAAGCAAACCCCGCACACCATTGTGCGGGGTTTAATCTATGATTTATGACGGGGTATGACATTCCGTGAACACTAACCCCGATAGCCCACTACCACATAAACTATCGGTTAAAAAGCGAAAGGCCATACCCTTGCGTTTATCATATCACGCTTAGGAATAAAACGCAAGATTACTTATTGCGCTCGTACAGTGATTCATAGGACGTTCCGGTTATGACGCGGTTGATAACCTGCACGACCAGTTTGATTATGGTATTTCCTTTAGGCATAGCCACAGTCTTAGGCTTTTTGCCCGCCTTGCACGCCGTCAGCACCATAAAGGCGATATCCTGAGACGTTACCTTATAAATGTTCTTTCCTTCGCCATTGTCCTCGAATATGATAGCATCCACCAGACGCTGGAGCTCTTTCGTCAACGTTGTTTTGCTGATAGGATTCTTTTCCTGAGTACGTTCCGTATGCTTGTCCATGCGGTACACGTTAAGCAATTCCTTCCAGTCTCCGCCCAATTCTGCCGTTGCATAAGCGGACAGCAGACGCGCCATGTTATCCGCCCGGTATACCCAGCCGGATTCGTTACTGATTTTCTGAGGTTCACAGAAACGGTTGAACGCCGCCAAGTCGATAATCTTTTTCCCATCGACAAGCATATACTTGCCATTTTCCTTATCCTGTCCCAACGTTATCTTGCTTACTTCCAACGCCATGATTGCGTTGTACATGGGCTTATCAGATGCCCGCAGCACGGAGAATTCCTCATTCATAACCATGAGGTTAAGTTTGCTTACGTTTTCGCTCACGCCGTGCAGCAGCTTTGCAATTTCGTCATTGGGCTTGTTCTCAAGGATAAGGCCATTCAGGTTCTGGATATCGCTTTCAAGGTTCTTGCGCATTTCGTTTGAATTCATTATTGTATCTCCTTAATATTTGTTATACTAAGGGCGTAAGCCCTTTGATTAACAATCAGTACGTTAATCAAAAGTCTTACAAAAGCGGGCTACGCTTGTTAAGGCATAGCCCGCCTGATACGCTTATTTTTTTGCCCTTGCGTGTTCGCTTACATTTCAACACAATGCAGGTTCAAACGCTTACATGGCAGACGCGGAACGAATTCCATGTAATGGGCTGTTTTGTACGCAATGGCGCGGAACGCCTTGCACGGCCTGTTTTTGCCTGTACGCATATCAATGTATGCTTGCACGTTGGCGGTAACTAACCCCGATACAGTCAAGCGTATTTGCTCAACGCTTTGCCGCGCGGCTTTGCGTCCCGCGCGTAACGTTGCAGGCGTTTGCTTTCGCTTTCGCCCGCGTTGTGCAGGCGCTTGCTTTGCGGCTTGTGTTCGTGCCGCTTGCTTGCGCTTGCAGTTATAGGGGAATGAGAATAGCGGAATGTGACGCTTTGAATAAAAATATTTTGAATAAAAAAATAGCCGCCATGCGGCGGCTTTGTTTACAGTTTGAATGCGCGTGTTTCATCAGGCCATAACGTTGTGGCCTGTTCTTGTATCCGCTTGAGCATGTGCGACACGGCAGACGGTACAACGCCTAACTTATCGGCTATTGTGGTAACGCTTAGCCCTTGCATACGATAGTTAAGCACGATGTTCGCACGTTTGGATATAGTCGGCCTTATCTGCTCCAACATATCCATAGTAACGGCATAGTCTGCCCAGTCGTGCACGTCATAGTATCGCGTCACTTTGATATATTCGGGATCAGATACTTCCATGCCGTCGTCAGTGTGCGCCATATCTTCTATGTATGTATCGCGCAAGGCAGGACGCACGGCGGCGGCATATATGGCCTTGTGTACGGCCTTATAGGCGGCTTTGCGCACGGCATCGGGCAGTATATAGGCCGCATCGGTGGCTATCGCATCAGCTATGCAAGGCGCGGCACATTCGATAATGGCAAGCGCGGCGACCTGCACAAGATCTGCCGCATCGGTCAACGGCTGGACGTGCAGCGCGTCATATGCGTCCGTATTATCCATTGTACGGCCATACATACGCATTGCAGCCGCATCCCGCCCGCCTAATGCCGCCCGCATATTGTCTATCTTTTCAGCGCGTCCAGCTTTAGCGGCGCAGGTACGCAATGCCGTGCGGGCAATGATTGTTGCGTGTTCGGTGGTGGTGTGTGTGTAGTTGGTGTTCATAGGTTTATCCCTCTTTCCGGCCCATTGTGTGGCCTGTTATTATGGTACTGTTATTTTACCGCTTTGTGGTGGTGGTGCATAGATGGTTTGTCGTTATATTGGAGTCGCAATGCTATAAGCGCACGTTATGGCAGTGTGGATAGTGTGGATAAGTGTGTGGATGGGGTGTGGATTGAGTGTGGACAGTTATCGTCAAACGATAATTTTAACTAATGGTTATTAGTTTAATCCTGCCTTAATAGCCCCAATTCCCCTAATATCCGCCGAACGTAGAAAATGGCGGATTTTTTTACAGATATATAGGGGGGCGTTTTCAACCATTTTAGCCCATATACCGGGCATTTTTCGGTGTAGTACATCCACCCACACCTCACCCGCCGATTCTCCCTCCCATCCGTCTCAAAATTCACACATCCCAATATCCATCCCAGCACCATTCCCACCCTACAGCAAAAATCCCCTAAACGTCTATAATTTTTACCTATAATTTAAGGTTATATCGAATAGTCTTGCCGAGAGCACCGAAATCTTCTTACCCCTTATATAGCCTAGTATAATTGTGTAGCGTAAGCAATAGGCCTATTACGTCCGTTTTTCACATCTATGATATAATCGTTCCATGCCATTAGTCTATCGGTCAGCCAGAGTTAATTTGTCTTTAACCTTTTATATTGCGCTCAAACGCCGCGAGGCTTAACTCGGAAGCAAGCTTCCTATATTGACAGATAAGTGGTGCTTATGGTATTATAGCCAACACATAATTCCCAATTAGGCGCAACCGAATAGCGTTATGCCCTCGTGGTTTGCGGAGCAACCATACCTGCAGCTTTCCTGATATATTAGGAGAAGAGTCAAAAAAGCCCTGAAATTAAGCCTATTTCAAAAATTCTGTCACCAAAGTGGTGACAAAAATATTTTTGTATGTACAAAGGAGGATTTAATGAAAGTAAAAGTGTGTGATGCAATTATGGGGAGCGGCAAGACTCAGGCCGCCATTGTCAAGATGGACAGATGCGTTGACAGGCGCTATATGTTTATCACTCCCTACCTGAACGAATGTGAACGTGTGTGCGCGGCATGTGAGAAGCGCGGGTTCCAGCAACCGCAGACAGCTGAGGGCAGTAAGCTGGAGTCGCTGCATAGTTTGTTGAAGTCCGGCATCAACATAGCAAGTACGCACGCCCTGTTCTATTATTATACAGAAGAGACCCGAGAGTTAATCACGCAAGGGCATTATCACCTCATATTAGACGAGGTTGTAGATACAGTGAAATTGCTGGATATCAATAAGGATGATGTGAAATCACTGTTAGCTTCGGACTTTATTGAGATTGATACCGAGACTACGCAGGTTACTTGGAAAGACAAACGTTATAATGGGCAATGGCAAGAGCTGCGGCAGCAAATAGAGCGAGGCTATGTGACATACAGCCAAGATAAGCTCCTCTTGTGGATGATGCCTATCGAGGTATTTGAGGCTTTTGAATCGGTGACTATTTTAACGTATATGTTTGAGGGGCAGTATCTGTACTGTTATTGTCAGCTTAACGATATAGACATTGACTACATAGGTGTGCGGCACGTCGATGGGTTAAATTATGAGTTTACTGATGAAATGGTTGCTCCGCGGATAACGCTGCCCACCATTCATTTATATAGCGGATATAAGTTGAATGCAATCGGCGACGACAGACTTGCCTTATCACATAGTTGGTTTAGTAAGTCCGATCCTAAGCTTATAAGGAAGTTAGCAAACAACACCGTCAACTTCTTCAGGCACAAATGTGATGCGTCCGCCATCTGCCGTTTCTGGTCGGCTCCGTCTGCTTTTAAAGATGCCCTGCGGAGGAAAAGCTTCCAAAGTCCGCAATCCTTTGTGCCGCACAATGCTCGCGCCGTCAATGCCTACCGTCACTGTTACGCTCTGGCCTACCTCATAAATATCTTCCCAAATCCCAAGATAGTATCTTACTTTAAGTCTTACGGTATTCAGTTTAATAATGATGCTCTTGCTACCTCAACTATGGTTCAATGGCTATGGCGCAGCAGGTTGCGCTGCGGACAGGAGATATGGCTGTATCTGCCAAGTAGTCGTATGCGTAAGCTGCTATATAAGTGGGTTAAAGACGTGACCGGGAATGTGGAATGTATTGAAGAATGGGAATAAAAAAGCTGTCCAATATCGATCGGACAGCTTCTAAACATAAACCGTACAGGCAAACTGAACGGATGTTATAGCAATATTTATTTTTCAGGTACACAGATTAGATGCCACACTCGAACGAATAGCCATGCAGCACTTTCATCATGTTATGATGAAATAACAAAATATTTATACTCCTATTACAATAATTTTTGGTTGGAAGCCCAGCATCCGGCTGGGCTTCTTTCCGTCTCTTGCCTAAGCTACAATAAGGGGAGCAACTGGCTGACCATTTACTCCTTGGGCTTCCATGTCCGTTAAAAAGACTGTCAGCCATCCCCTTATTGCAGCGTTCGATTTGAGCAGGTTGAGCCTTGGAGTTCG
>ERZ1034719.1432-NODE-1432-length-11078-cov-3.202486_pt1 | contig 11078 bp, 8 predicted proteins | sample MGYA00520703_ERZ1034719 | MGnify/ENA primary metagenome ERZ1034719 (study PRJEB33766, sample SAMN09781716) | gut metagenome | biome: gut microbiome | host: Homo sapiens | place: Madagascar | study: EMG produced TPA metagenomics assembly of the PRJNA485056 data...
GTCTTCATACAGCTTCCGCACATAATGCAGCGTGCCGATTTATAAAGCAGCTCCGGCTCGCGCAGCCGGGATTCCGGCGTGGAGCACCATTTGCAGCGCAGCGGGCAGCCCTTGAAGTGAACCAGCGTGCGGATTCCCGGTCCGTTGTGATTTGTCATTCGGGAAATTTCAAAAACGCTAAGAATAGTAATCATCCCTTTCGCCGGAAGCGTTTTTTTGTGGTTTCGCCACCGGAGCAGCACCCCGGCGGCGGAGTTTTCTATGCAAAATCCGGAACAACTATCAGGTCAAAATTATTTACCGGCAGCTTTACGAGCGTCGATTTCTTTGACAATTTCGCAATACTTTTTGCTGTTGAGGTTATAGAACAGTGCGATTACCGCAAATACCGCGCCGCCGATGGCGAGTACAAGACCGTTCCACATATATATGGAGTTAGAAACTGCTTCGGTGGCAGCTTCGCCTGCAACATATCCAATGCTGTCAAGGGATTTTGCAGCAAGCCAAGAGGCGATACCGATGCCGCATTTCTGAGCAAAGGTTACCATTGCGAATACGAAAGCCGGTGCGCAGATGCCGGTTTTCCAAATGCCGTATTCAACGCCATCCGGTACAGAGCCCCAGATGGTGGAGAAAGACAAAGCCATAAGGAAGCCGAAGAGTGCAGCGCTTACAATGATAAGAGCTACATTGTGCTTTGCAATAAGGGATATGCCGCCATCAACGATGAAGAGAACGCCGGTGATAAGAAGCATGGTCTTTTTCTCCATGTGTTTGAACATCCAGTTAACAATCCAGAAGGAGAAAATGGCGACGAAGGTCTGAACGGAGTTGATGGTGGTTGCAATGTTTTCAAGGTCGGAAAGATATACGTTAGCATAGAACATAACATAAGCGAAGCGGAAGTTGATAACAACCGCTGCAACGAAAAGGCCGAAAATCATGCAGAGAGTGGGGCGGTTTTTAAGAAGCATCTTGAAGGACTCTTTGAAGCCGACTTTTGCGGTTTCTTCTTCGGATTCTTCAACAACAGCGCGTTCTTTGGTATTCTTCCAGCAGATGAAGAGACAAACAGCAGCTGCAATAGCAAGAACCCATGCTGCTCCGGCATAGCCGTTGCCGCCTTTGGATGCGAAGAAGGAGACGAGGGACATCATAACAAGGGAAACAAGGAAGGATGCGATGTTTTCGCCGAAGTTCCGGTAAGAACCAAGAAGTCCGCGTTCCTGAATGTTGGTGGTGAGTGCGTTGGACATGCTTCCGAACGGAACCTGGCCAAGGGTCTGCGCCATGGTGTAAAGTACATAGAATGCAACTGCCCACATAACCTTGCCGGTTTCTGTGGTGATGAAGTTCGGCATGGTGAAGCAGCAGCCGAAGGTCACAACAAGGAACGGGATGGAGATGAGCAGCCAAGGACGGTAAACGCCTTTGCCTTTTTTGGCGAAGGGTCTTTTATCAACGATAACGCCCATGATAGGGTCGTTGATTGCGTCCCAGAATCTTGTGTAAAGGAAAATGTTTGCGGCGATTGCGGGGGTGATGTAGAACACATCCGTGTAGACATAAAGCAGGAACATGCTTATGGTCATAAACATGATGCAGAAGCCCGTAGAGCCTATTGCATACGACATTTTATCCCAAAGCGACAACTGTACATTGTTTTCCTTATTCCGTAAATTTTCTTCCATTATAAATCCTCCTCTTTATAATTGATTGTTCGGAAATGGCATAAGGGGTTTTCGTGTACTGACCTTTCCGCTCGGAAATTTTATTGTTTTTTTAACAATATTCTTTCCTCACGTCGCGATAATTCTATTATTTCTGACTGAATTTCTCAATGTACCAAGCTGTACTTAGTGAACTTTTTTGATAATCATTCAGATTCTCTGCATTTTGATTCACCCTTTGCAAATTAGTTCATTTACAGTGAACGAAATTGAGACTACAATTCAGTCGTTGAGTGAATTTTGCTTATTCTTAAACAAAAAGACATCACAACCGGCGAAATATTGAATGTAATTTGCCGAAAAGTATAAAAAGTGCCCTCTTTTTTATATAGTGAACTTTTTTCATAGTAAAATGAGTACACTTTCTGTAAGTGCAAATCCACAAGAGTATATTTTTGCCATAGTTTTACTGCTTACTACCATATTTTCTTATCTAAGAGTCTGGAGGGATTTTGAAAATGAAAGTAAACAAAAAAGTAGTCGGCATCCTGATAGCGGTTATTGTGATAGCTGCGTGTTGGTTCATGCCCCTGTCCGAAGGCCTTACCCGTGAAGCGCTGCTTGCCATAGGTATTTTCCTTTCCGCGGTCGCAATGTGGATCTGCGAATCTCTGCCTATGAGCCTTACCGGTATGGGACTTTCCATGCTGATGGTCTTATTCGGTATATATAAGATTACCGATGCTTACCGCACCTTTGCCGGAACGGCGTTCTTCTTCGTATTTGCCACCTACGCCATCAACGCCGCCCTTGCGGAAACCACAATTCCCGACCGTATCTGCGCATTCTTCCTTCGCCTGACGAAGAGCAACACCCGCCTGTTCGTTCTCGGAATCATGTTCACCGCGGCACTGCTCAGTGCGATTATGTCCAACATGGCGACCTGCGCACTTATTGCGACCCTTTCTATAAAAGTTCTTAAAATGAACGGCAACGACAAAGGCTCGAGCCTTGGCAAATGCCTTATGATAGGCATTCCCTTTGCCTGCTGCGCAGGCGGCTTTGCCACTCCTGCGGGCACCCCGGCAAACATCATCGCCATCAACCTGCTTGAAAACGAAGGCGTATATATCCGCTTCCTTGACTGGATGGCTGTGGGCTTCCCCATTATGATTCTTGCCGTTCTCGTGTGCGGCTTTGCCGTTTGCCTTGCGTTCAAGCCCGAAAAGCTTTCCGAATCCACCCTTGCCTATGCAAACAATCTTTCCTCCGAGCTTGGCAAGCTTACTTCCAAGGAAATCAAAACCCTTATTATCATCGGCATTGAAATCGTTCTTTGGATTCTGAGCACCTGGTACCCCTTCCTCAACACCACCCTTGTTGCAATCCTTGCAATGGCGGCGATGTTCGTTCCGGGAATCAACGTCCTCGACTGGAAAACCTATGATAAATACGCAAACTACGATACTCTGTTCATGATGGGTTCTATCACCGCACTTGTGGGCGGACTTACCGCTACCGGCGCCATTGACTGGGTTGTAAGCACCGTTATCCCGGATGTTTCCAACCTTTCTTCGTTCATTGTGTTCCTTATCTGCACTATCTTCGTTGCGGTTATTCATATGTTTGTTCCCGCAGGCTCTGCGGTTCTTACCCTTGTTTCCGTTCCGCTGCTTTGCATTGCGGCGCTTACCGGAGTAAACGCCGGCGCGCTGCTTATGATCGCCTGCTTCTGGTCCGCCGCATCCTTCCTGCTTCCCTTCGACGGAGTTCTGGTTCTTTCCTACTCCTACGGCTACTTCAAAACCACGGATATGCTTAAATGCGGCGTTCTGCCCTACCTTATCCTCATTCCGGGAACCGCATTTCTTATCCCTGCAATCTGCCGCCTGTTCGGCATCGGCTAAGCCGCAAACGCCCTGCCGTTTATATATAAATAATCATTCACTTACTTATCGAAAGGAGAAATTTCTTTGGGCATTGCAAGTTTTAACGAATTAGAGAAAAAAGTAATCGACTCCAAAAGAAAATTCCGTGTCGCCGTTGCAAACGCAGGCGACAGTCACTCCATCGAAGCTATTATGCTTGCCGTGGATAAGGGCTTTGCGGAGCCTGTTCTGGTCGGCGACAAGGATGCTATCGTAAAAATTCTTGGCGAAATGGGCAGAACCGTTCCGGAAGAGAACATCTATGACTGCCCCGATGTAACCGAAGCGGTTGCAAAGGCTGTCGAGCTTGTCAGAAAGGGCAAAGCAGACTTCCTCATGAAAGGCAAGCTTGATACCTCCGCACTGCTGAAGGGCGTTGTAAAATCCGGCACCGGCCTTAACGACGGCAACCTGATGAGCGCGCTTTTCATCGCGGCAATTCCCGGCTACCGCAAGCTTGTTGCGGTTGTTGACGGCGGTATGCTCACCTACCCCGGCCTTGAACAGAAAAAAGCCCTTATCAACAACACCGTGCATGCGTTCCACTGCCTTGGCTGCGAAAACCCGAAGGTCGGCGTGCTTGCCTGCATCGAAAAGGTCAACCCCAAAATGCCCGAAACCGTCGAGGCTGCCGAGCTTAAACGCATGAACGAGGAAGGCGAAATCACCGGCTGCTTCGTGGAAGGGCCTATCTCCTACGACTGCGCCATGAGCCCCGCCTCCGCAAAAGAGAAAAACTTCAACAGCCCCGCCGCCGGCGACTGCGACATTCTCATTGCGCCGAACATCCACGCCGCAAACATCCTTTCCAAAGCGCTTACCGTAACCTGCAAAGCCGAATCCGCCGGCTGTATCATCGGCGCAAGGTGCCCGGTTGTTATCTCCAGCCGCGGTTCTTCCCCCGAAGAAAAATGCAACTCCATAATGCTTGCCGCCGCAGTTGTTCTTGGCGAATAATCTAAGAAAAGGAGCGATATTTTGAGCTATAAACTTCTTATTCTCAACCTTGGCGGAACTTCCTCCAAAGTTTCCATATACGAAGACGAAACTCTTATCGTAACAAAGTCCCTGCTCCACTCCGCAAAGGATATGGAGGAGCATCCTCTCTCCAAAGACCAGGTGCAGTACAGAAAAGACATTGTTAAGGACTTTCTGGCAATGAACGGCTACACCGTGGACGATTTTGACGCAATGGTGCTTCGCGCGCCGCCCTTCCGCGTCAAGCAGGGCGGTACTTACCTTGTTGAAGGCAAATGCCGCGAGATTATTATGGATTATTACCATCCGGATGACCCGCCGATTCACGGAAACAGAATCGTTCTTCCCGTTATCGACGCTCTGCTTGAGGGCAGAAAGACCCCCATCTACCTTGTTGACCCGGATATGGTGGACGAGTTCCCCGAAATTGCACATGTTTCCGGCATTCCCGGGATCGCCCGCAACCCCAGTATCCATTATCTTAACCAAAAAGCTGTTGCCCGCAAATACGCTTCTGACATCGGCAAAAAATACGAAGAGCTTCGCCTTATCGTCTGCCACATGGGCGGCGGCATGAGCATCGGTGCTCACGAATACGGCCGTGCCATCGACTCCAATGAGGGCAGCGAGGGCTGGGGTCCTTTCTCTGCCGACCGTGCAGGCACCGTTGCCACCGGAACTATGCTTCACATTTGCTATGACCTTGGTCTGACCAAAGAGGAAGCGCACAAAATGGTTCGCGGCAATGCCGGACTGAAGGGCCTGCTCGGAACCGTCGACCTTCGCGAAGTCGAAAAGCGTATTGACGAAGGCGACAAAAAGGCGGAGCTTGTTTTTAGCGCCCTTGCGTTCCAGCTTGCGAAGGAAATCGGCAGCTGCTACGCGGTTCTCTGCGGCAAGGTTGACGCTATCCTCTTCACCGGCGGCATGGCAAACAGTAAGCGCCTTATTGCCGAAATTAAAAAGTACGTCGGCAGCTTTGCTCCCTTTGCGCTTTACCCCGGCGAGATGGAGCAGGAAGCTCTTGCTCTCGGCACCCTCCGTGTGCTCCGTGGCGAGGAAAAACCGGTAATTATGGAGTAAAAAAATTAAAGACAAATCATATGAACTATGATATTATTTAATGGAGGTATAACAATGGCTAATGAAAAAGTTGACGCTCTTGTGGCAAAAGCAAGAGCCGCACAGGCAATCGCTGCAAATTACACTCAGGAACAGGTTGACGACATGGTTAAAGTAGTCGCCCACAAGGTTTGGGACGACAGAGAGAATCTTGCCAAAATCGCACACGAGGATACCGGCAAAGGCACCTATGACTTCAAAATGGCAAAGCTTCGCGGAACCATTTCCGGCACTTATATGTACCTCAAAGGCAGAAAATCCGTCGGTCTTATCGAGCATGACGAAGAAAAGAAGCTTTGGAAGTATGCAAAACCCGTCGGCGTTCTTGCCTGCATCTGCCCTGTAACCAACCCTGCCGCAACTCCTATCGGCAACGGCCTTAATGTCCTCAAAACCAGAAACGCTATGATTGTTTCTCCTCATCCCGGTGCAAAGGGTGCAACCCAATATACCGTTGACGTGATGCGGGAGGCTCTTAAAGAGCACGGCTATCCCGAAGACCTTATCCAGATGGTTCCCGCTCCTACCATGCAGGACACCACCGACCTCATATCCGCCGTTGACCTTATTGTTGCTACCGGCGGTCCCAGCATCGTAAAGGCTGCACTTTCCAGCGGCAAGCCCTCCCTCGGCGTTGGCGCAGGCAACGCACAGTGCATCATCGACGAAGGATTCGATGATGTTAAATCCGTTGTTGACCAGATTATCCCCACCCGTATGATCGACTTCGGTATGCCCTGCACCGGCGAACAGACCCTGCATTGCCCCGCTTCCAAAGCTGAAGAAATTATTGCAGAGTACAAAGCAAACGGCGCTTATTATATCGACGACCCGGAACAGCTCCAGAAGCTGCGCGAAACCATCTTCATAGGCGGCGCTATCAACCGTGCCGTTGTTGGTCAGCGTGCTCACAAGGTCTGCGAGCTTGCCGGAATCGAAATTCCGGAGGATACCACCATTCTGCTGCTTAAAGTCGATGCCTGCGGCAAAGACGATGTTCTTGCAAAAGAAATTCTCTTCCCCACCACCAGACTTTATGTTTACGATAAATTCGAGGAAGCCCTTGAGAGAGCAAAGACCAACCTCCTTATGGAAGGTGCAGGCCACTCCAGCTGCCTTTGGAGCAACAACCCCGAGCACATTAACCTTGCCGCTCTTACCCTTCCCGCAGGCCGCGTAATGGTAAATCAGCCTGCAACCTGCGGCAGCGGCCGTCAGAACAACGGTCTGCCCCAGACTGTTTCCCTCGGCTGCGGCTATTGGGGCGGCAACAGCGTTTACGAAAATGTAAACTACAAGCAGATGATGAACTTCACCTTTGTTTCCGAGCTTATCACCGACAGAAAAGTCCTCACCCCCGAGGAGATTATGGCAGACTGATTTTTCAGTCACCGCCGCATGAAATGACATAAAAAAAGAGCATATCGGCGGAGCGTACAATTTCCACAAACGAAATTTGAATACGTCTTTCCATCGATATGCTCTTTTCAGATAGGCACAAATCAAAGAATTGTAAAGGAGTTGCCAGTTATGGACGATACGTTAAGAAACGGCATTTTATCTGTAATATCGAATTACAGCAAACAAACCGGCTTTGCCTGCGTGTTCTGCCCAACCTATAACGAACCGCAGGAACGGGACAGCATTGCAAAATCGAACTGCGACCTTTGCAATCTTATACAGAGCAGCCCGGAGGGACGGCTTGCCTGCGTAAAGCAGCGCAAAGCAGTGGTTGAGCGTTCCTTTAAGGAATATAATTACCAAATAGTCAACTGCCACGCCGGGCTTATTGAATGGGTCGTGCCTGTTTTCTATACCGGCATCCCGGTTGGGTATTTTGCCTCCGGGTTCGTGTTCACCGATGAACTGAACATTCTCAAAATCGAAAAACGCCAAAACATTTTTGTAAACCGCTTTCATTTAACGCCCATAGAAACGGAAGCGGCGCTTACAAATCAAATGGTCGCGCCGAAGGAGGACATTGTTCCTTTGGCGGAGCTGCTTTTCTCCCTTGCGCGGCTGAACATTCCTTCCGGACGCAGTACCGCCCGAAAAGAAATTCCGCAAAACGAAATTGCCGCGAACAAATCCATTGCGCCGGACGCTGCCGCAGGCGGCGATCTGCCTGATTCCGTTCCGCTTTCCTATTACATCTGCAATGACAAAATGAGCAAAAAGCAGCTTGAAACATTTTGGAAAGGCGTCGAAACCCTTGCAAACGACGTTTTTATGAACTCCATGTCCGGCAATTTTGCAAAAAGCCAACGCAAATTTATAGAAATAATGCAGCTTGCCTATAACGAAACCAGCGTACAATACGCCAAAGTTGCCGCGGAAATGCTGCTGCATATAATCTACCTAAAGTTCTACAACAAGGACCTTTACGACACTCGTTTTTACCGCCTTAATTTTGAAATTGCGAACAAGCTTATGGCAGCAAGCAGCATTGAGGAGGTCGAAAGCATTTCTGACGAAGCGTTCCGCTCCATTTTCCTTTTCTTCAATGTCGAGGGCAACCACGGCGAACGCAAAACCATTTCGCCGCTCATCATAAAGTACCTTGAGGAAAACTACAAAAACGAAATTAAGATAAGCAACATCGAAAAAATCACATATATGACCTCCGCCTACGCAAGTAGGCTGTTCAAAAAGGAAACCAGTCTTACCATCAAGACCTGCCTTATAAACATCCGCATGAAGCACGCCCAAGAGCTGCTGCTCAACACCGATATGCCCATCAAGGACATTGCCGCAGAGGTCGGCTACACGGACATCCGCGGATTTTACAAAATGTTTTCGCAGCATTTCGGCATAACCTGCTCCGAAATGCGCGAAAACCGCGTGGAGGGCGTAAAGCAGCCATAAGAAGCATTCTCACTCCCTACAACATATCAAAGCCATCGGTTGAACCGGTGGGGGTTCTTGCCTCTAAAGAGCCAACAAAGCGGAGGAACGCAAAATTGCGTTCCTCCGCTTTTTCTTACTTTGCCCTATCTCAAAGTCCTATTCTGTTCATGAATATATCGTAGCTGTTCACGCTTTCCTCATCCGCCTTTGCCAACTGCTTCAAACTGCGAAGCCGCTTCGGAACGAGCTTTATATTCACAAAAAAGCGCAAAATCCACGCCGCAGGAAGCAGCCAGCGCCGTCCTTTTAGAAAAGTATAGCGCTGCTCAATTTCATCCGCAGACGGAAACAACATTCTCAAAAGCAATTTCCCTTTTGCGGAATTTTTCTCGTCAGCATTACGAAGCTCCACCACCGAATGATCGCGTATGTGACCGAAAAGGTCGGAATCCAGCGTATACTCGAGCAGCGTGCTCAAAGCCTCCTCATCCGCCTCCGGAAGTGAGCACGAGGTTTCCACTCCGAGCCAGTCGCGGCACGCATTCATTACAGTATGAAAAAATTCTGTCAGTTTCAGTATTTCAAGCTCTTCCGCTATGCCTGCCCAGTCAAGCTCGACATCATACTTTTGAATTTGCAGCGCAATATCAACGTACATCCGCAATCCTGCTCCGCCGCCGTACAAATGCTTTGCCAAGTGGCAGACGGTGTAAATAAAATGGAAGTTTTTGTCCGGTGCAAAGCGCAGCCCCTCGTCCGGCACGGCGTGCTGCCACCCATTGCAGAAATATTTCTGCAAATCCGTTCTGCCGTCAAGGTTGCCATCCATCAGGTTGGTGTGGATCTCATAATACTCCGCACCCTTTATATAGGAAAATGTCGGTTCCCAGTCGTGCTCAACCGCATAGCCAAGCGACTTCATAAGCTCGTGCGTTCTTTGGCGGTCATGTGGGTGAATCAGTATGTCAATGTCGCCGAAGGTGCGCATTTCCGGCGCAGGCCAAAGTCGCCGCAGGTAGTAACCCTTCACCGGCATATGCTCAATTCCGTTTGCGGAAAGCGTTGCCGAAAGCTCCTCAAAATCCGCGATGCGGTTCACGCTTCCCACAACGGCGGCATAAAAGACCGAGTCCAGCCTTTTTGCAAGCGCGGCATCTCCGCAGAAAATTTTCCACTTTTTATTTTCATATGCCAGCACCGGCAGCATATTTTGCTGCGCGGCGCAGTGCCAAAGCTCCGTGGCAGCCCATTCGCCGCAGCTCTCGGGCTGCTCCCCGCTTATAAAGCTCCGCGCCAGTACAATAAATTGAGAATTTAACATAGTGTGTCCTTATTTTAGGTGCAAAATGAGCAGACCTTTGTTCCAAACGCGTTTTACAAAACGTGCCGCCGCCTGCAAAGCAAAAATTACGCCATATTTTATATCAATCAGCAGCAAACATGTGCTCCCGCCGCCATTTTCAAGGCAATTCAACTCCTTGATTTGCTTTTTATACAGCTCCGTACGCGTAAAGCGCGTTTCCCTGTGCAACAAATCGGTTTTTATCGTTCCGTCCTTTGTCTTTGCCTCGCCTTTAGGAAAGTTCAACCGCATTTTGCCCTCATACTCCCAGTAGCACAAAATCGCCTGCAAATCATGCGGAATCGGCTTGCAGTGGTTCACTGCCATGGAAAGCGCCACGACAGGTTCATCTCCCGGCGTGGCAAATTTGCCCTTGAATTTGTATTCCGTATATTCTTCGGCGAACCTTTTTGCATCGTCCAAAACCAGCTTTGCCTTTTCGGTTTTGCGTATGTAATATATTCCGCCGTGCAAGCCCACAACATAATCCACTTTTGCCCGAAGCTCACCAAGATTTTCGTATTCAAACCAGCCGGTTTTGTCATCAAGAGGCAAAACCCTTCCGAAGCAGCAAAAATCATCCGCTTCTTCAAACAGCCCAAACAACCTGTTCAAATCGCCGTATGCAATACAGTCTGAATCAATGAAAATGTTTATGTCATAAGGCAACCTATCGAACACCTCAAGCTTGTCAAGGTAGCTTCTGTGCGCATTAGGAATTATCCTCACGTCATCAAACCCACTGGTGTACTCGTTTTCACGGTCACAAAGGATCGCAAACGGCAGCGGATTTTTGGTAAAATGCCTGTATGAACGCAAAAGATTGTGCGCCATTTTGTAGTACTGCTCATCGCCTGTGGCGATGGTGAAAAAGCCGTGTGACTCCATTTGCTGCTCCTTATGATAAGTGGAGTATTTCTTTAATTTTGACCCAGTATGAATGTGGCTTTACCCACTTTGGATGTATCAAAGATAAATACCACATATATGTATTGTTACTTGCATATTTGTATATGGTTTTTAATGCTTTAATTTCACTTATTTTGTATTCATTTGGTATTTTACTTTTCATATTAGCTGCGTAGGCTTTTATTACTATTTTTGCTTGCGTAACTTTTTTTGCTGTTCTGACAAACTTGCACATTTCACAATCATTTTTTTCACTGAAAAAGTCAATACAAATGTCTACCG
>ERZ1034719.1434-NODE-1434-length-11075-cov-3.753630_pt1 | contig 11075 bp, 6 predicted proteins | sample MGYA00520703_ERZ1034719 | MGnify/ENA primary metagenome ERZ1034719 (study PRJEB33766, sample SAMN09781716) | gut metagenome | biome: gut microbiome | host: Homo sapiens | place: Madagascar | study: EMG produced TPA metagenomics assembly of the PRJNA485056 data...
TGGAAGAAGAGCTCCTGCAGATGGGCTGAAAGTCGGGCGATACGCAGGAAGTAACCTGTATACGGCGACATCAGCGGCAAGAATCGGTAGAGGAACATTTCCTCTTTTCTTCTCTCTGTCACCATCATCACCAGCAGGAAGGCGAATTGGGAGAAGCATACTCGGATGAAGTAGCCCAGCGCCAATATCTCTACGATGTGGCTATTGAAGGTGATGGCGAGTTTCACGATATACCACAACCACAGGAAGTTGAGGAAGCAGTCGTACGTTACGCTCTCCATGTTGGAGATCCAGTTCAATATAGACCAGTTCTTGGTTGGCAGCAGGATGTCGCGGTGTTTGCGCAAGCGGAATCTTACGAGCGAACGCGACCATCTGATACGCTGGTGATACAGTTTATACCATTTTGTTGGCACATTGGTCATGCAGATGGCATCTTCTGCGAATTTCACCTTGTATCCTGCCTTTCTTATCTTTTGTGTGAGGTCACCATCCAGTCCTGGTCCGATGTCCCAGAATCCTACCTCTTTCAGTGTTGCTCTGTCAAAGGCGCCGAAGGCACCCGATATGATGTGGTAGATGCCCAGCTCGCTCGTCACGATACGTCCCACCTGTATGCGTTTCAGGTATTCGAACGCCTGCAGCGATGAGCAGATGGTCTCCTTGTTGTTGCGTACCTTCACGCATCCGCCCACACCCTTTACCATACCGTCGATGTAGAAGGGGAGGAGAATCTTCTCCAGCGCATCACGGTCCAGTGATGAGTCGGCATCCAGGCAGACGATGTATTTTCCTTTAGCCATCTGTGCACCATAGTTGCTTGCCGCAGCCTTGCCTCCTCGGTCTTCCAGTCTCAGATAATGGGTGATGTACCCAGCCCGATAGAGGTCGGTGCATATCAGTTTGGTGTAGTCATCGCTGCCGTCGTCTACCACTATGATTTCATAGTTTCTGTAGGTCTGTTCGGCGAGCGAGTTCACCATCTTGAATATATGGCTTCCCTCATTCTTTCCCGGTACGAGTATCGAAACGAGCGGATTCTCTCTGTAGAGATAGAATCTTGCCACTTCCTTTTCCTTTTCTATCTTGTTCTTATTGGTCAGTCGGTTGAATATTACCAGATATTCCAGCAGGTAATATCTCGGCATCTCAATGAAGAACAGAAACCAGTAGGTACTCAGGATGCTGCTCAGTGAGAGTGTACTCAACCAGTCCATGAAGTGGTTCAGAGTTTCTACGATTTCAAACATACCTACTCATCTCCTTTCTTTACTAGTTGTTTCTTATCTCAATATCGTGAGCGCCAGCACGGCTAGCAGTATCAGTACACCGGCAATGGTAATCAGCACGGCTACCAGCTGCTTGTATAGCTTGACGCGCTTCATGATCTTGTCGTTCTTATCTTCCTTCGGCTTTATTTCCAGTGGGGTTTCTGCGGTCTTGTTTTCTTCTTCTTCGGTCATTTCATTCTCCGAATATCCGCAGTAGTCGTCTGGAGTCAGCTCTACGTAGTTCATCTTGTTGAAGAATTCCTCGTAGTTGCCGGTCACCTCCTTGGTCTTGGTATCGAGAACGCAGCATATCAGCTCGTCCGGTTCTATCTTGTCGGCCACCTTTCTGATAGCCTTTGACATCTGCTTGCTCAGTTCATGCTGTGCATCCTCTACGGTGATGTCGCTGAATATGGAATACGTGATGTAGAAGATGTTGTTGTTGTACGACACCTTGTGGTTGGAGAAGAGTCGGCAGAAGCTGGCTTGCAGACTGTCCTTGATCTTCACCGTGTCCTGTTCGGCATTCAGTATCCATATCTTTCCTACCAGTACTGATACCTGTTCCTTGCGGTAGGTCTCCATCAGGAGTCGGCGCAGGCGGTTTACCAGCAGCGGGTATTCCATGAAGTTGTCATAGAGGTTGGTCATGTTGTTGAATATGAGACTGTCCTGTGTCAGGGCGCGCACACCTTCCTCTGTTATCTCATAGTCTACTACGTCTCGTGGCACCAGTGCATTCACCGGGAAGGTACTCTCGCAGTAGCAGCAGGTTGCCTTGGTCAGTGGGGTTGTGAACGAGTTCTCACAGTCGTTGCAGGTATATACCACTGCAGGTCGGTCATAGTCTACACCGATGTGGCGCAGTTTCTTATGACATTTCGGGCATACCAGCACACCGCCTACGTTGTACGTACTCTCCGGCGAGACGTTGGCGCAGCTGAAGTGGTGGATGATGTTCTGAATCTTCAGGTTGGAACTTCCACACTTCGGGCAGCACTCTGTATACAACAGGTGCGAGTGGTTGCACTTCGGGCAGAGGTGTTCCTTGATGAGGAAGCGGTGCATCTTGAGTGCACCATATTCCACCAGGGAGTCCTTGAACATGAACATCTCGTTGAGATGGAACAGACCCAAACTGTGATAGTGCTCAAAGATAGGGTTGATGTATCCCAGCGATGATTTCTCCAGGAGTCGGTGTCCCATGATTCTCTGGTCGCGTGATAGGAGATATCTCAGAATGTTGGTAAAAAGCTGGTTCGGCTGTGTAGGTCTTGCAGTTTCCTGCTTGATGCCGTACTTCTCTTTTGCCATCTTGATTCGGTCGATAATCTCGTAAACTTTCTCATTGCTCATATCGCTGACGTAGGCGTCTACGATGTAGTCAGTGATCTGTTCCTTTCCCGATACCGCTGTGTTGACGAATATCGGTTTATAGCTACATTTATACGATAGGATAGGGCTGGCTCCAAACAGGATTGCATGGAACGCACGTTCACTCGTCGTATTGATGTATATGCAGTCGAAGTAGTCAGACTGGATATCTGGTGTTGAGTCGATATCGATGTAGGTATCGATGGTCAGCACCATGTCTCCTCTTTTGTTTCTTCTTAGTCCAATCATTTCTTCACGTTGTCTTTGTTTTGGTCAGGTGTGACGAGCTTTGAACTTCTCGTTACATTTTGATTCTTCTCCACTGGGATGGTATACATCGGCAATGGTTTAGGGTCTAACATCGCACTGATCTTGTTCACCCTGATTCTCACCGGCAGTTTGTTGCTCATCACCCAAGCCGGCACTCGCTGGTTGGGTTTGAAGGTGAATACTGCCACTACGGCATTGGCGTCGTGTGAGAAATTGCTCTGCAGGTGCTTTGGAATTTCCTCCACTCTCAGACCCACCATCTGCAGCTTCGCCTTCAGTACCACGTCCTTGTTCACGATGACGTCAGCATCGTCAGGACTTTCCATATACTTGATTTTCTCACTAGGCACGTATGTGATGATGCCCAGGTGGCAGGCTGCATAGTCGGTATGCTGGATGGTGAGCACTTCATCGCTCTTGAACACCAGTGTCTTGTCGCTCACGTTCACCTTGGTGACGTAGGCATCGGCAGGCGCACAGCAGTAGTGTATCAGACCGTGGTTGTAGATGCTGGTATTGCTGGAGTATGGCATGTCAGCACCCGCCATGCCTGCACCTCTTCTGCTCATGAAGTTATAGGTGGTGTTCTTTGCCTGTGAGTAGATGGTCACCTTGTTCATCTGCTTTCTTATTTCTTCCTCCACCTCGGCAATCTCAGCATCCAGCTGGTTGCGTTTGGTGTTGTTGGTCAGTCCGTAGTAGATGTCGGAACTTTCCGAAGCTTTCTGCTTCTTCAGTTCAGCCAGTCGGGTACGCAGTACCGGTATCTCTTCTCTAGCCAGTTTAGCCTGCACTTCCATGTCGTGGGTTTCCTTTACCGCCGAAGGAATGATGTTCGGGTCGTATTGGGTTACGATATTGCCCAGCAGGACGTAAGAGTAGAGCGTATCCCCTTTGTGTACGGTTTCTCCCACCTCCTTGTTCACCTTCAGGATGTAGATGTCGTCAACCGCACAGATATGGTTTTCATCGAGTGTGACATATCCGTCATAGATGGCCCAGATCATTCGGGTAACGATATAGTATGCTGCCAGTACGATGATGAGGAGGAAGATCAGCGCGAATATAATCTGCTGTCTAGCCAGTCGGTGGCTTTGCGATTTCAGCAAGTCTGCCATCGCCTGTTCCTGTGGCGTGCTGTCATATTGAAACTCATTCATAGTTCGATCTCGTTGAATATATTGTTGTTGTTATAGATGCTTACTGCCTTCTCTATATTGATGATGGCGAGTCCGCGGTTCAACATCAGCTTGTACATTCTTTCCATGCTTTCCAGGAGTCCGGTATATTCTTCCATTCTCATCAGGTAGTTGTACCCGTTTTTCTGGTTTTTATATGCGAACCGTCGCATGTCGATGTATTTTCCTGTCTGCTGTATGTGGTAAGCCTCAGTGGCTATAGCCTGGTTGAGGTTTTCTATCTTTTTCAGCAGGATGTTTACCGACTGTCTTATTTCCTTCACGTCGGTGCTTCTGCTGTTCATGATAATCTCTTTCTGTGTCTCCAGTGCCTTTCTCTTTCTTGGGTTTTCGTTGTAGATTGGCACGGTGAATCTGATTCCTACATCACCATTGTGCGAGAACTTGTCGTTGCTCTGCCAGTAGGTTGACCATCTGGCGAATGGGGTGAGTCGGGTAGTGCTGAGATAGTTGTTCAGCTTGCTTTCGTTGTTGGCTATCTCCAGCTTTGTCATCACGATTCTTGCATCCAGGCTCTCCTTGTCTACGTGTTCCCAGAGGGCAGCTGTGTCTACCACCACGCGGGTAGGCTTGATGCGGTAAATCGGTTTGTTGGTGATGTCTCTGTCGGAGCAGAGGATGGAGATGTCGTATTCCGCCTCCAGCTTGTCGTTCATCACCTTGAGCATCTTGTCGTTGCTTATTCGGTCTTTCTCCAGCATATACTGGTAAGCCTCGTTCATGATGTCGAGGTTGTCCAGCTTGTGTGCTATGACGGTACCGATATAGAAGTTATATTGTTCGGTCAGCTCGTCGGCTGCCTTTTCATAGATGTCTGCAGTCTGTCTCTTTTTGTCTTGTAGACGTGAGAGTTCGTTAGCTAGGGCCACTTTGTTTCTCTTTTCCTTTCCCTGGTAGAACTTGCTGTTGATGATGTTCCAGCCCAGTTCTGCCTGTACTTTGGCTTTGTACTTGGAGACCTGTTCTGCATCGTCGTTGTCGGCATCGAAGTATGCGTCTGGTCTGGCGTATATCTGACCGGTTACTTCCAGTCCGTTATGTCTGTTGATAGCCAACTGTTCGTATGCAGTTTTAGCCCAGTATAATGAGTCAGTGGTTTTAATGTCAGCAGTATGTTGTTTGTTGAGTCCCAGTTCAATGATGGGAGCTTTCACCCAGATAGGGTTACTGATGAGTGTGTCGAGTTGTGCGAAGCGTTGGTTGAAGTGTCTCAATACGTTTTCGTTCTTGAGATTTTCGTAGACGAGCATCTTAGGGCTGAAACTCTTCTGCTGTTTTTTGCCTTGAGTTTGTGCCCATGCCTGCTGTCCTCCGATCATCGTCAGAAGAGCCGTTGTTGTGTATAGTATTAATTTACGCTTCATTTTTTATCTTATTTAAACACGATGAATGCAGCTGCGAGCTGTTGCAGCTGCATTCACTATGTTCTTAGTTTATTTAAATATCTATATTGCTTTTTGGACAATACTATTTATCAATCAGTTTAAAGACCTGCAAACGGCTTTTGCCATATGCAACATAGATTAAGCCATTATCTACTGTTACATAGTTGGCAGAATTAGTTGTTGCACATCTTTTCTTTGCTACAATAACAGGTTTGCCATCTTCAGTCTTGTTCTTGTCTAATACCACGAGACCGTAAGAACCACATGCTAAATAGATGTAGTTTGAATCAAACGTAACTCCGTTAGCATATCCTTGTGGCACCTTGGTGTTTGCGGTAAGAGGTGCACTCCAATTCCAGACTTCATTACCAGAATTTATGTCATAACAAGAAAGACCTTTTCCGCTTCGACAAACATAGACATTGTTTCCATCAATGGCAATTGTATTCTTACCATCATTTGGAGCAATACTCTCTACGTTAATTTTCTGGCTCGGATTTCCGCTTAAAATATCAGCTCCTGTATTGTAAATTTCTACTGTTGCAGAAACTGCAGTTGCATCACTGCTTGGGCGCTCATTATAGTAGAGTGTAGCAATCTTGTTTCCTGATTTAGCTATATGTTTAGCCTTTCCATCTGTAGCTTTATTACCTAAGCTCTTCAATGTTTCAGGATCATATACCTCATATCCTCTAGTACTCATAATGAGAAGTTTGTTACCGTCTCGAACAATACAGTTCTCATCATTTTTTCCTTGTGGATCACCTTTCTTAAGATTTCTAATCAGTGGCACAACTGTTAATGGATAAATAGCCGTTGTTTCATCGATGTCTTTAACATCTGTGTTTAAGAGGCCATTTCCATCAAGATCAATTCTTGCAAACATACCGCCTACCTTACTTGAATTTCCAACAACATAGACTTGTTTTGTTGCATCTTCAGAATCAATCATCAAATGATTGAAATCTATCGCTTTTTCCTTGTCTTGTAGGAATTGTAATAGCGTAGTCTGATCATTCTGGGTTTGGAAAACCTCAATACATCCACCATGGGTGTTTGTCTTATCCTCTTGGTTTTCTACATTGGTATGATATGACATGTAAAGTTTGCCATTGTATGGCTGTATACATGTTGCCGAGATGTCATGATCATGATCATATATGATATCACTTATAGGCGTCAATTTTTTACCACCAGGCTCTGTTGGCTTGCTTGGCTTAGTTGGCTCTGATGGATTACTTTCTTCGCCTTTTGGAACTACGCTGTAGCCACAATTAGTAGCTGTTACATTGTAGTCCTGTGATACATCTTCCCAATTCGCATTTCTTCCTCCTCGAGGAACTTTGCTAAAATCAGTTAGGGTTATACCATTGTTCTCGAACTCTTTAACCGCAAGGTATATGGTACTACCTTCTGATTCCGCATTGAATAATTGGCAAGTGGAGAATCTTTGGTTGTTTCCCAAATCGATATCGTTTCTGCCATTATATTTGACCTTGTTTGCTTTAAACAAGCCACTGGCATTTGTGCCAACTAAGTCTATTGAACCCACTCCATTGTTCTGATTTTCATAAGTTCCAGTACAATTGATATAGCCATGATTTGCTAAGAAAATGTGGCTATCTCCACATTGGAAAATGTTTGGAGCCTCGATATAATTGACATGTGCTCTAGCTGTATTGCTATTGATGGTAAACGTACCTTTGGTTACAATTCCACATGCATAGAAATCTGTAGCGCCCTCAAGTCTTAAATTGTTGGCTTTGAAAGTGCCCGCAAAATTAACCGTACCATTTATAGAAATGTTTTTTTTGCTTAAGTCGAGTCCATTCTCTCCTTGCACATTTGTAGTACTTCCTTGATTGTTATAGAAGTCCCCACATTTTAAATTTCCACCTATGTAAACATTGGCATTAGATGTGGTAGTTTTATATACATTGTTTGAAATGTCAACATTTCCTCCGATATAAACTTCTGAACCAAATTCCAAGTCTTGTGCCTTAAGATTTTTTCCTATATAGACAGAACCAGCAGTTTGGAACTTGTTTTTCAAAGTCAAGCTACCCTTAAATGTTGAATTGCTTCCCCATCCAGGAGCAAATTTTGATCCATTATAATTTCCACCGATGTAGAAATTACCTCTATTGTCTATATCTGTGCTCGTTGTCCAGTCGCCTTCGATGTATATTCCTTTGTTTTGACATATATAAATATTGGATTTATCTGTATCGAATGTAGCATCTCTGTATACATAGATATTGTAGTCAATATTGCCTGACTGATAGTGCAATTTGCCACCCTTAAGAACGTAAATATTTACATTCTCGCCAATACCATTATGACCATTTATAGTAAGCTCTCCTTCGTTTGTAACGTAAATATTTGTGTTGCTGATGTTTGCAAGGGTTGCTGTTACGTTGCTTTTAACAATATAGTCACCTGGCTTGTCGATGTTTCCTTCTACAGTTGTACCATTTGCAGTTGGAGCAGCAGGCATTGTTAATTGTGTAACCTGAGGCTCACTAATATTTGCTCTTGTTCTGGCTCTTGTTGAAAAATTGGTGTTATAATTAATAACTCTTGCCGCCAACTCTTCTGCATTAGTAATAGAAACGACCTCTTTACCAACAATGCTTTTTTCTCCATTGTTGTTATTTGGGGCGTCGCTATTGCTATCACTACAAGATGCGAGAAGCAATGCTGCAAAGCTGAATGTTGCAAGTTTTATATTTAATGCTTTCATTTTTGCTTTCTGTTTTGATGTTATTTCTTGATTGATATTTTGTGTTTTGCCTTAATAAAGGCTTAGCCAGTTTGCTTTTGATGAGCTGGTTAAGTTTTGAATAAGGTTTGCTCTCCCATCCATCGATAGGATGGGAGAGCAGAGGGTATTGTTATGATTCTGTATTATTGAGCTGCTCCACTAGTGAGCTTGAATACCTGGATACGTCCCTTACCGTATGCAACATAGATAAGACCATTCTTAACTGCTACATAGTTGGCAGAGTTGCCAGATGTTCCGATTCTCTTGTGAGTAACTTCCTTACCATCCTTGGTGAGGACTACGAGACCATAAGCACCAGCTGCAACGTATACGTATTTGTCGTCTACTGCTACACCATTGATGTAACCCTGACGCTTGTCAACGCTAACGTTGCCTTCGCCGTGAGAAACTGGAGTTGTCCATTCTGATGCCCATGCTTGGTTGCCGTTGCTATTATAGCACATCAAACCCTTTGCGCTCTTGCAGACGTAGATCCTGCCGTCGCTGTCAATGGCAATCATGTTCTTACCGTTGTTAGGTGCAATTGAACCAACATTGAAGCTACTTGTTTGCTTCATAGAATTGTCGAATACCTGTACCTCACCCTGTACTTCTGCATCACCTGCAGTAATCTCAGATGTGTAGTTCAAGCCAACGAGTGATGTACCATTTACTGCCACGAACTTAGCTTTGCCTGTAGTTTTTGTTAACTCACCTTTTACTAATGTTGGGTCGTAAACAGAGTAACCAAGAGTGCTTGCTACAGCAATGTTGTTGCCGAATGGTACAACGCAGTTAGCATCGCCCTTAACAGCGTTGTCTAACGACTGAGATGTCAAACCCTCTGTGACGTTCAACAAACCATCACTGCCTATGGCTGCATAGCTAATAGCAGCACCACCTAACTGCTTGCCATCCTTGCCCTTGGCACTTCCTGCCAGGTACAGTTTGCTGTCGATGACGTTCAAGTGGTTGAAGTCGTATGTAGCTCCAGCTTTAGCCTGCTGTACTCTCTGCTTCAATATAAGCTGTTCGCCATTCATTTCTGCAACATCAATGCTTCCACCGAATTCAGCACCATTGGTATGATATGAAACGTATACCTTGTTGTTGTCAGTAGGTACAATGGCTGTTGCTGACTGAGTGTCTCTATCGTAGTTTGCGATAGTAGACAACAGCATAAGCTTCTTCTGGTCTGCTACCTTGTATTCATCCTTCAGTACATAGCTGAAGTTTGCTCCAGGGGTCAAGGCTCCACCACCAGTGATGTAGTCGTAGCTCTGTACATCAGCATTCCAATTCAAATAGTCAAAGTCAACCTTGTTGCCTTCAGACTCTGTGCCATTCTTATAGCACTCCTTGAACTGCGCCAGGATTGTCTGGTTGTTTGTATTTGGAGTGCTGGTGAAATTGACGTTTTCGTCGCTTCCTGCATAGATAAACTTGTCTGCCTTGATGACAGCCACGTTGTCGGCATCATCGCCCATTACTATCTGACCGGAAGTGTTGTCTGTCTTCAATGTGTTGAAAGACATTACACCGTGGTTGCCGATTACAATCTGGCAGTTGCCCTGCAAGTCTGCTACTGCGTTTCCTGGAACCTTGGTAGGCTTTTCAGTACCATTTTCGTCGTATGTATTGTCTGTTACGTTCAGGTATTTAAGATCCATGTATGAACCAGCCTCCATAGTGAGCTTGTTCTTAATCTTAGCAGAGTTCTCAGAATAGAACTTACCGCCATTCTTGATAGTCATGTTCTTGACAATGGCAGCCTTACCAACATGCAATGCACCGGCAATAACAACGTCGTTGGTAAAGGTAACACGGTCCAATGTGTTGACTTTTGCACCAGCGTTGATGGTCAAAGTCTTTGCACGAAGAGATGCGTATTCTGTTATTGTTTTATTGTAATTCGCACTTTCTGGATCTGTTACAATATGGTCGTAACCGCTGAGGAATACAGAACCATTGATGGTGATGTTCTGTGTTGGAGTGCCTTCTGATTTCTTGTCTGTGATTTTGCCATCAATCTTTCCGAGCGCTCTTGAAGAATACAAAGCACCATCAATGATGATGTTTTCATTGTCGATGCTGTATGAGCCAGACTCTAGAACATAAATTGTGTTGTCCTGAGGAATAGCGCTTCCTGAACCAGTATACTCCAGTTTACCACCCTTCAGGACGACGATGGTGTTGCCAGTTCCTAATTTGCTGTATTTTACGGTACTGTTACCAGCAACAAAGAGAATTGTGTTCTCAATTGTATTGTTAGAGAAGTCGTAAGTCTTTCCGCTTCTTGTCTTGTATTTGTCATTTGACAAATCGGTTGCAGCATTCAGCTGCTTAGCACCATCAGCAGAAGGAGCTGTTGGTACGGTACTTTCTGTAAGTCCATTGAACAAAGTCTCGTTAAAGGCACGAGTTCTTGCCTTGTTGGAGCTGCTGCGCTTGTAGTTGGTAACGCTGGCTGCCAACTGTGCAGCATCAGTCTGTGTAAGTCCAATCTTGGTAATCTCAGAAGGGACGGTACCAGGGGTGATAGGAGTGGCAGGATCCGAAGAGCTGTCGCTACATGATGCGAAAACGAATGCTGCCAAACCTATAGCAGCAAGTTTAGAATTGAATACTTTCATATCTATTTAAGTTTAAATTGTAATTTCTTACTTTATGATTCTTTTTGTTCAATTAATCTTTATCATTTTGCCTAAAATCTTTTACTAAATTTGCCTATCAAAGTAGTTTTTGCTTACTTTTAGGAGTTAACTAGTTAGCTCTTCGGGCTTTAGCCATCAATTAGACGGTGCAAATATAG
>ERZ1034719.1436-NODE-1436-length-11058-cov-7.112333_pt1 | contig 11058 bp, 10 predicted proteins | sample MGYA00520703_ERZ1034719 | MGnify/ENA primary metagenome ERZ1034719 (study PRJEB33766, sample SAMN09781716) | gut metagenome | biome: gut microbiome | host: Homo sapiens | place: Madagascar | study: EMG produced TPA metagenomics assembly of the PRJNA485056 data...
AGGCGTATGCGCGGAGTGAAACGAGCACATAGCCGGAGCCAGAGCGCGTATTGCCATTGGCAATAGCGCGACAGACGGCGCGTATCGGCGGAGCCGATAGCGCAGAGAGAGAGCCCGTATTGAGCGATAGCGAAATAGGGCGATAACGGAGAAGTTATTTCGATTTACCGCAACATTTTTTGTATTTTAGGCCGCTCCCGCATGGGCAGGGTGAATTTCGTTCGATTTTGGCAGAGGCGATTTTTTGCGGCTCTTGCGGGACGTCGTAGTCGGCGTCGGTTTGCATGAGTTGGATGAAGTCGGCGAGTTTTGGGTCGATGGTGGTGGCGTTTTGGGTGATGATGTCGAGCGGCGTGCGGCCAAAGAGCGACCAGAGGCGCGTGGTGTAGAACATGCGTTTTGCCATGGTGAGCACGGTGGCGCGTTCGTCGGGGTCGGCGATGGTGACGCGTTCCATGAACCACTTTGATGGGTCGTGGGGGAGAATATTATTCGCCGATTCGAGCATATCGCCGAATGTAAAGCACCATTCGGTTTGAAATTCGATGAAATATTGCCACAGGAAGAAGACGTAGTCGTTTGAGCCTTTGAGGTAGTGTCGGGTGTTTCCGTTTTCGGCGAAGGCGTCCCATGCGTTGGCGTGGCTCCAAGGGGTGAATTCGCAGTAGGCTTGGAGTTCGTTGCGCGTGGGGTAGGTGATGGCGAATTTTTGGCGGTTTTGGACGATGGCCGCTGCGAGTTTTGTGGCGTTTGTGAAAGTTCGGAAGATGGGGGAGCGGATGGTGGATGTGTGCGGGTCGTAGTCGGGGGCGACGGATTGTTGGTCGCGCTTTTGGATGGCGTCGACGATTTCGCGTTCGTCGGTCGGGGTGTCTTCGTAGTGGGCAAAGGCAGCGGCGGCCATGTCGAGGGGCAAGACGCCGTAGATATGGGCGAAAGCGTACATGTAGGCGCGAATGAGACATTCGCGGTTTGTCAATTCAGAATCAGGCATGGCCGATGAATCCTTTGTAGATGAATCTTTTGTGTGAGCGAGGCGTATGGGGCAGTTTGGCTGAAGTCGTTGGTATTGCTTGCTTAGGGGATTGGCGGGGTTGCCGTGGGGGCAGGAATAGCCATTGCCGATGAGAGCGAGCGCCTCGTTAGAATTGGAATTGAAACGAGCGGTGGTGCGAAAGCAGAAATCGCCGCGTCTCTGCGTAGTATTAGATCAAGCGGTGCATTGGGGCAATGAATAAAGCGCAGAGCAGGGCGTGGGAGGAATGCGAAGAGAGGGGAGAAAAGCGAAAAAAGTGAAAAAAAGGTTGAAATTCGAGCGCATTTGCGTAATATGCCCGCGTTTTTGCGCGCTTTGCACAAATGCAGGGTCGTGCATGGAATCATACTCATACTTGCGCCATGACGTCAGTTTGGCGTTTGAGAAGTTAGAACAGCAGACATAGGAGTAGTAAAATGGCTCGCAGATGTGCATTTACCGGCAAATCGCCGCTCGTTGGCAACAACGTATCTCACGCTCACAACAAAACGAAGAAACGTCAGCTTCCGAACATTCAGTCGAAACGCATTTTTGTGGCTGAATTGGGTCGCTATGTTCGCATTCACTTGTCGACGCGTGCGTTGCGCACAGTGAGCAAGATGGGGCTTTTGGCGTATTGCGCCAAGGCTGGCGTTGCGCTCAAAGATATCGAAATCTAAGCGACGCCTAGGCGCGACGGCTTATTTTGAGAAGCACCGAATTTTCGGTGCTTTTTTTGTGCGATATCGATTATTTTGGGCGTTGTAGCGGCGTGCTTTGAGCTTTGGTTTGTGCGCGATAGGCGCATAGTGTGAAGTTCGAGCAGTCGTCAAATCGGGCGAATGGCGCATTTGCGCTAGGAAATCGAGCGAAAAGCGTGTTTGCTAGTCAAATCGGTCGACGGTTACAAGGGTGAATTGAGGAACGAGAGGGGCGGCAGAGGTTGAGTCGGGCGTTTTGGATATTGAGCTTGGGCATATTTGCGATGAGCGGTTGCGAAGCGCCTGTTTCTGAACGCGTGGCGGGCGGTGGCGCGGTTTTGGAAGTGCCCGAGGTGTCGTCCGAAGTTGCGCGCTATGCAGCTTCGATCGAAGGTGCAGTCGTGCAAAAGGCGAAAGATGAGGCTTTGCGCCATGTCGTAGATGCGCGCCAATACGATTGGTCGTTGGGCAAGATTCGGCATCGCAGTTGGATTGCGCAGTGGTATGGCGATGGGACGGAAAAACCGTTTGAACCGCTGTTCTTTGGCGACGGAGAATTGACGCAGGCAGGCGTGGCACTCGTTTCGGCGCTCAAGAATGCGGGCGATCATGCGCTCGATCCGGCGGTATACGATATAGAGGCGATCGAGGTGCTTGTCGAACGAATTGGGAAGATGCGCAAGACGTTGACGCGATCGCCGCGCTTGGAATTGACGCGCGAAGAAATCGCAGCCCTTGCGACGTGGTATGAAGCGCACAAAGGCGACACAGCCGAGGCGCGGCTGGCGGCTTTGTGCGATAGCTTGGAGACGCCTTTGCCGAGAGTGGCGGCGTTTTACGAAGCGGAATCGACGAGAGTCGAAGAATATTTGGCATTAGCTCGTGGGATCGAAACAAAACTTGCCGATTCTTGGTTTTCATATTCGGAAGATATGAAAATGGGGAATTTGATGAAATATTCTTCGGAGGAGTTGGCGAAGTATACGACCGAAGACAATCCGAACGAAGTTCATCCGAAGCATTTCGATTCGATTATATCGGAACGCGTGACGGCGGCGACGAGAGATCTCGTTGCAAATTCGACGTCGCCGCAAGTGGTATTCGATGGGCTCGTGCCGGCACACGAACAATATGCGAAACTGCAAGCGGTTCGCGGGCGCTATCGGGCGATCGTCGATGGTGGCGGTTGGGCAACCGTTGCCCCCGACCGCATGTTTGCCGGCGGGCGCGCGCCTCTCGTTCGCGCACTCAAACAACGGCTCGCCGTTGAAGGTTACGATGCGGGCGATGTGCAAGACGATTTATTCGACGAGAAGTTGACGAGCGCCATTCGAGCGTATCAAAAGTATCATCAGCTCGACGAAACGGGCGAGGTGAACGACGTCTTTTGGCGTAGCCTTAACGTCGCCGCCCAACAGAGGCTCGCCGAAATCGAAGCGAATATTCGCCATTGGCATCGGTCGATTTTCGAGCCACGCGCGGCATATATCTACATCAATTTGCCATCGTTTACGGTCGAAGTCTGGCGAAATGGGGAGCGCATTGCGGAGCATAGAACAGTTGTCGGAAATTCGACGAAAGTCTGCAACACTCGCACTATGCAATGGGAAATGATCAATGCGACGAAAATAATGCACGCTCGCATGACATATCTTGTATTTAATCCGTATTGGAATGTGCCACCGAGAATCGAAGTCGATGAGTATCAGAAGAAGATGGCCGAAGATCCCGAATGGTTGGCACAATCGGATTTTGAGTATTTTACGCCGCGTGGCGGCGGTCGAGTTCTGAGGCAGAAACCGGGCGAACACAATGCACTCGGGCGCGTGAAACTCATCTTTCCGAATCGGTATAATATTTATTTGCACGATACGCCGAAACAGCAAATGTTTACTTATGCGATTCGAGCGTTTTCACACGGCTGTATTCGTGTCGAAAATGCGATGGGATTTGCGCAATCGATTCTAGAAATCGATGGGCAATGGGATGCGGCGCGGATCGAAAAGTTTTTCAAAGAAGCAGGCGAACACCCCGTCGATTTGAAGACGCCGCTCGACGTATTTATCGATTATCATACGGTGACAGTCGATGAACACGGACAGCCCTATTTCTTGGCCGATATCTATCGGTATATACGCGATGAAATTGCTCCGCCGTCGCCCGCTCAATTGCGTTGCGATCCGTCGATCGATAAGACGAGCGCATTTCGATCGGGCGAGCAGTCGGATTCTGGCCCTTGATTTCATCACCTGATAGATTTGGCGATGGGGAATGGACCTCACCCCCCTGCCCCCCTCTCCAAAATGGCGAGGGGGAATAGACATCTGCCTATGGCAGATGTGATAGATTTGGCGATGGGGGAATAGACATCTGCCTACGGCAGATGTGATAGATTTGGCGATGGGGGAATAGACATCTGCCTACGGCAGATGTGATAGATTTGGCGATGGGGGAATAGCCATCTGCCTACGGCAGATGTGATAGATTTGGCGATGGGGAATAGACATCTCATTTGAGGAGAAAAAGATAGATATGAGCCATAAATCGAAATGCGATTGTCATGAACACGAATGTAGCTGTCATGAGCATGAATGTAGTTGTCATGAGCATGAATGTAGCTGTCATGAGCACGATTGTAGTTGTCATGAGCACGAATGCGATTGCTGTGAACCCAACTGCGATGAGATGCCCGATAGGGATGCTTGTAAACAGCCATTGAATTCGCCAGCATTTGCGCGTCAAGATCCGAATAAGGGCGTATCGCTCGGTGCCGATCTCGAAAAAGACATCGCCGAGGCGATGACGAAACGATATGCGCGGTTTTTGCGCCCGATAGAGACGTTTCACGTGACGACAGAGGTCTGCCACCATTTTGGTCTCGTGAGTTCGGAATTGCGTAGCGAAGACCGACACAGCCACGTCTTTGTCGAGGTGAGCGTCGAATGCGAGCCGAATAAGATCGACAATCCGATGGATGCTTATCAAGAGGCACTCGACGTCTTAGATTTGGTTTGGCTCGATTATTTCGACAGCGATCGGATATCGCATTATTTGCCGATATGGCAGAGCTACGAAATCGAAAAGAAATCGGTCAATGTCCGCCTAGAACACAGCAATCCCGCACTTGACGACGAAGCATCGGCGTTTTTGCTGGCGCATGGATTTACCGAGGGCGGACTTGAGCCAGAAGACGATTCAGACGAATGATCGTCATTTCACATCGGGATTTCGAGCGATCCAAGCCTTAGCATCGGAGGCGTAGTCGGAGGTAGGGTATTTTTCGACGAGCTGTGTTAAGGCTTTTTTCGCTTGGATGGGGTCTTTGAGCTTGATGTAGCTATGGGCGAGCAGAATATGGGCTTTTGGGGTGACTTCTGCGTTGGGGTATGTTTTGATGAGATCGTTGAGTCGATTGACAGCGCCCAAATAGGCTTTATTTTTGAAATTGTATTCGGCGACGTATAGTTCGTGATTGGCGAGTCGTCGTTGGACTTCGTCGTATTGTAGGCGTGCGGCTGGGGCGTTTTCGTCGTTTGGATATCGTCGGAGGAAAGAGGCGAGGGCGGATTCGGCTTGCGTCGTCGATTTTCTGTCGCGTTGCCACGGATCGGGCAAGATAAAAACGCTACTGGGCATGAGTTCGTAGTAGCAGTTTGCCGCTTGATATGATGCGTATGCGATTTCGCTGTGAGACGGATAAGTACGGATAAAGGATTGGTAGGTTACGGCTGCTTGGGCATAATCGCCGGCGTTTCGATAGGCGTCGCCGATGCGCAAGTCACATAACGTCGCCCAGCGCGTTGCGTATGGGAATTTGAGCTTGATGGCGTGAAAAGCCTTGATCGAATCTTCGTAGGAACCGCTTTCGAGCGTCTTGACAGCGGCACGATATGCAGCCTCGGCTTCGCTCTTTGGCTCGCCTTCGAAGACGGTTTTATGCGACGCCCCGCACGACGTGAAACACAGAGCAAGACAAATCGCCATGATGATACGCCCGAGGCGCCAGAACTTTTGCATGTATAGAATCCGTTAAAATAGGGTCATTGCGCTACGCGCAACGTCGAACGCATCGACGGCGCATCGTATACCCCAACAGCTCGCATTCTGCTACAAAACATTGATGTTCGGGCAGAGATTATCTCAGAGAAAGGGGGGGGCTCGCAAAAAATACGGTGCGCACATCGTGCGCACACTACGTCATCGATAATGCTTTATCTTTGATGCAAAAAAGCTGAGCGCACGTCGTTCGCACACGACATCAACGATAATGCCTTTTTCGTTGATGCAAAAAAACTGAGCGCACGTCGTGCGCACACGATATCAACGATAATGCCTTTATCGTTGATTCACAAAACACAGTGCGCACGCAGTGCGCACACGATATCAACGATAATGCCTTTATCGTTGATTCACAAAACACAGTGCGCACCACACTTAATCACAAAACACAGTGCGCACGCAGTGCGCACCACACTTAAACGATGATGCCTTTTTCGTTGATTCGATACTCGGACGGCAGGTTGTTTTGTGCTTTTTCGATGAAATCGCCTTCGATAGCCCAAGATTTATCGCGGAAGGCGTTTGCGATGAGCGAGAGTATTCGTTGAGAAGTTTCGCAAGCGAGTCGCTCGCACAGGGCATGTATGCCTTCTTTTCGACCGTGAGCGATAATCGTATCGGCGGTGACGAATCGGATCGTTTCGTTGTCGTCGTTGAGATAGCGGAGCGCGGCATCGTCGATTTCGGGTTCTTCGAACGTCTTAATCGTGAGCATGAGTTGTTCTTTGCGTTCGGTATCGCGGACGTATTCGGGACCGATAGAATTGAGCAATTCGACGATAAATTCGACGAGTTCTTCGTGCGAAATGAGGTCGGATAGGGTTCGGAATGGCCAGCTAAAGTCTTTGTCGTTGTTGAGCAAAAACTTTTTGAGTGGTTCGACACAAGGGGCGCCGAGGTCGAGGAGGAGTTGTTTTGTATAGGCTTTTTCGTCGGCATCGACGGTGCCATTTTCGCATCGGCAGGTGAATCGCTCGATGAGGCATTTGGGGGCTAGGGCAGGCCCGAGATCGTGGAGTTGACCGAGGGCGTATTTGCGATCATCGGTGTGCCCATACATATTGACGATTCGACGTCGCAGCTTTTCGGCTTTTTCGGCAGGTGTTGGGGCAAAAAAACGTCGAATGGCATCAAAAAAAGACATGATTCTGTATCTCCGTAATGTGCTTATATGGCTTATATGCGCACGCAGTGCGCCATCGAGTCGAATAGAAAAACGACGCATCGATCGTAGCGATAGCGTCGAACTGATGAATTTGTAAACATATTGTCGCTAAAGGCTACAAAAAAATGCATTTTTCTCGGCGATACGATTGATGTTGCCCGATGAATCGTAACCATATAATAATGGGTGACGAAAAAATGGGCTAGGTCTGTCGGCTCTGCGAAGGGGAATCATATGCGATTAGGTGGAATGTGTTTGTCGGTTTTGTTGATGTTTGCGAGTGTGGCTTGTTTTGCGCAAGAGCCGACCGAATCCGATATTGCGACGATGTATCCGCTTTCGCCAGTGGTGACGCATGGCATTTCGCCTTCGACGCCCGATGCGCTAGGTTATGAATACAATGGCACGACCGATAGAGGTGTCGTTCGCCCCAAGAACGAAGACAGTTTTTGGATCGACGGTGCCCATGGCGTGTTTTTGGTCGCCGATGGCATGGGTGGACACGAAGCGGGCGAAGTCGCCTCGACGATGGCCGCCGAAACATTGCGACAATGGAGTCGGGCGACATGGGTCGCCGCAGCTTCGAACGTCTTACCTCTATCTCGCACGATGTGGACGCTCGCCGCTTATCATGCTGCGAATGCTCGAATCTTCGACAAATCGAGCCAAAAGCCTTCGAAGCGGGGCATGGGAACGACTTTAGTGAGCGCCATCGTCTATGGGCGTTCTTTCGATATTATCAACGTCGGCGATTCGCGGGCATATCTCTATCGCGGGGGAAAACTGACCCAGATTTCGAAAGACCATTCCCTTTTGCAGGCCTATATCGACAAAGGCATGCTCAAGACGCCCGAAGAAATACGTTCATTCCCCTATAAAAACGTCATTACGCAGGCGATGGGCACGCAAGCGAAGATCGAGCCCGATGTCTATGCAATCCATGCGTCTCGTGGCGATATCGTGATCTTGTGTAGCGACGGCGTGACTGATGAGCTCGAAGATGGAGAAATGGCGCAAATCATCACCGAGCACGGGCGCGATGTGAACAAATCGATGCAAGAAATCGTGCGCATTGCGAAGCAACGCGGCGGGCACGACAACATTACACTCGTACTCGTCGGATTTCATTCGTGATGGAGATCGGATTTCGCGTGCGAGTGGAGATTGAACGATGATGGGGGGCATATCAATACGTCGGATGGCGTTTTTCGTTCGAGTGATGTGTGTGTTTGTGTGATTGGGTGCGACGTGCCAAATAAAATCATGGAAAAGTTTGATCGATCGGGATTGTGTGCTATATGCGCCAAGTGTCTAATGGGGGTAATCGGGAGTTGCGATGGAATCTCATTTTTGGACAAGGTGTTTTATTTGCGTCGCAATGGTGTTTGCGTTAAGCAGTACGAGTGCTTTAGCGCAAGAAGAAGCGCCGCAAGAGAAGCTCTACAACTTCGATGACATGTTAATCGACGGTGCGTTTCGGGATCCGCAAGGGATGTTTGAGCGTGCGCGTGCTGATGTGAAGTTCGAGGGCGTTTTGAAGATCGAGCGCAATTTTGTCGAGAAAAACGAAGAAACCGCGCAAGAATCGGCGATGCGTCCGTGAGTTGCCAAGTGAAAGGGCAGCACAATTTGAGACTTGGAGATAGTGAATGAAAATCGAATGCAATGGTTGTGGTGGTCGGCTTTGGTTGTCGGACATGCAGCTTTCAAATGGCGGTTGTAACGTCGTATGTCCGCGTTGCTCGACGACGCAATATGTCGATGCATCGATGATGGATCAGCAGGCGTTAGTGCCGCGTTGGTATTATGCTGTAAACGACGAGTCGGTCGGTCCGCTTTCGACACAAGACATGGAATTCAATTTCCAAAACGGTCAAATCACGCTCGATACGTACGTTTGGTGCGAAGGTTTATCGGACTGGATGTCGTTGGGTGCGGTGAGCGAATTCGATTATCTCCAAGCCCCCGTTTCGGGATACCCGACGGGGAACGAAGAATCGACGCGGATTGCTAGTGGTGCGATGGGACCGTCGTATGCCGATTTGGGCGGTGGCGAAGAAACTGCGGCTATCGATCTCGACGAGCTCCAACGCAATGGCGGTGGATTTAGCCCGTTCGATAGCAATAACGCCAGCGGCGGCATTATGGGCATGGATGGCAAAGCGGCACACGAAGAAGAGCCCGCCTTCGATATGAGTGCGCAACAAGCACCCTCGACGCCTGCTAACGATATGATCGGTGCACGTAGCGAAAACTCGGTTCTCTTTAGCTTGAGTGCTTTGCAAGCCGTCGGTGCGCCTGCCGCTAGCTCGCCTTCTGCAGATTCATCGTCGGGTGGGGCTGGGTTTATCGATGTCAAGGCACTCGCGGCGAGTTCGCCGGCGCCTCGTCGACGCACGACCGAAGCCGCACCACAAGTATCTTATGCACCGATGAATACCGTCATGCCTTTGGGCACGAAGAAGAACAACACGGTCTTCATCGTCTTGGGTGTCGCCACTGGTGTCGCCCTCGTCGTCGTTATCGTCATGCTCATCGTCATGTTGAGTGGTGGTGAAAAAGAGAAGATGCAGCAAGCCGACGTCGGATCGGCAGGGGCTTTGGCGGCAAATGATGCTCGTCTCGATATGCCAAAAGCCGACCCAAAAGCTCAAGAAGGCAAAGGCTTAGCAGCCGACGACGCCAAAAAAGACGATAAGAAAGAAGCTCAGCCCGAGGCAAAAGCCGATGATGGCGATATAAAAGCCGACGAAGCCGATGCCAAGGTCGGCGAAGCCGACGAGAAAGCCGACGATGGCGATAAAAAAGCCGACGATGACGAAGAAAAAGTCGCTGATAAACGCGAACCGAAAGCCGATTCGAAACCCGCCGCGAAGAAGCCCGAGCCCAAACACGAAGCAAAAGCTGCGGCTCCTGCCCCGGCAAAGAAAGCCGATCCGAAGCCCGCTGCAAAGAAAGCCGATCCGAAGCCCGCTGCGAAAAAAGCCGAACCGAAACCTGCCGCAAAACAGGCCGGTGGCGATAAGCTCTCGAAAGACGAAGTTCAATCCGTCATTCGTTCGTCGTTCGCCCAGGTTCGCACATGTAGCCGTACTTCGGCAAAGAAGGGCAAGATGAATGTCCATTTCACGATCAAAGGCAATGGTCGCGTCAACGGCGCTCGCGTCGTGAGCCCCGAATACCAAGGCACGCCCACGGCTGCTTGCGTCCTCAAAGTCGTCAACGGCTTGAAATTCCGCGAAACGGGTTCCGACACCCCGATTACGTATCCGTTCTCCATCCAATAAGAACGGGTGTGAATTGACAATCCCCGCCATAGGCGGGGATTGTTTGTTTCCCCGTTCTCCATTCAATGAGAACGGGGATGATATGACAATCCCCGCCATTGGCGGGTATTATTTGTTTCCCCCGTTCTCTATCCAATGAGAACGTGGATGATATGACAACCCCCGCCATTGGCGGGGATTATTTGTTTCTCCATTCTCCATCCAATGAGAACAGGGGCCGTTCTCCATTCCCCAAGCCCATCATATAACGCTCGCACGGCAGAAGATGTGGAACACTGGCGATTGGGAAGAGCGCCCGCATGGGCGCTGGCTATGATACCAGCATTACGCGTAACTGAGTGCCAATTGCTCGACCTCTTCAATCGATAACCCCGTTGCCTTTGCAACTTCGTGCTTTGGCATACGCATCGACAACAAGTTACACGCAATTTCGACCGATCGCTCTTGCTTGCCACGCCTCTCGCCACGTTCCTCGCCCAACTTAATGCCGCGCATCTCGCCGCGTTCCTCGCCACGCCTCTCGCCCAAATCGAATCCCTCAGATCGATAAAAGTTTCTTACGCGTTCAAAGCTGTTTTTCATATTAAGATCCTCCATGTTACGCGTAACTGAGTGCTAATTGCTCGACCTCTTCAATCGATAACCCCGTTGCTTTTGCAACTTCGTGCTTCGGCATACGCATCGACAACAAGTTACACGCAATTTCAACCGATCGCTCTTGCTTGCCACGCCTCTCGCCTAACTTAATGCCGCGCATCTCTCCGCGTTCCTCGCCTAACTTAATGCCGCGCATCTCGCCGCGTTCCTCGCCACGCCTCTCGCCCAAATCGA
>ERZ1034719.1439-NODE-1439-length-11043-cov-6.530579_pt1 | contig 11043 bp, 7 predicted proteins | sample MGYA00520703_ERZ1034719 | MGnify/ENA primary metagenome ERZ1034719 (study PRJEB33766, sample SAMN09781716) | gut metagenome | biome: gut microbiome | host: Homo sapiens | place: Madagascar | study: EMG produced TPA metagenomics assembly of the PRJNA485056 data...
AAGCCGACGATTGCAAGAGCGGATATTGCAACGATCAAAAGAAATGCGCCGATAAACCTGCAGCGGGCAAAAAAGAAAACGACGCGGCGTGCGATAAAGCCGACGATTGCAAGAGCGGATATTGCAACGATCAAAAGAAATGCGCCGATAAGTATGCAGGTACATGTGATTTCGAGAATGAATACAGTGCTGTCGACGCCAAATATAAGAAAATGGTCGCTGATAAGAATCTCGATGCCCAAACGGCTATCGATCGTTCCCTTTTCGGGCTCATCGCTCTTACAGCCCTTCCCAAAGTCCAAGAAGTTCTCAAGAAATTGAAATTTAACCAGAAAGACAATAAAGTCACATTCCGAGCGCTATGGGATAATGAGAAGGGCATTTTCAATGCAATGAGTCATAAAGTCTATGATGCCGATGCGATTGACTATTTGAATGATGCTTTAGAATCATTAGTTAAAAATGATGACACTTGGTATAAAGTCTGCGACAAGACAATTACAGTCGACGACGTCATCGATGTCTTGATCGAAACAAAACCCGAAATAGAATCATTGGCCGAGAGCTTTATTCAAGCTGGCAATTTACTTAAAGATGATACGCTGGCGAGTACTGGTGGTTGTGGTTTAAACAAACTCGATTTTAGTGCCCAAGATATGTATATATTTGCGGTCACACTCTACGCCATCGAAGTAGCGATCGACTTTGTCTCGAACTATGACTTTAATATGAGTGTTGCAGAACTAGCCGACTACATAGATTCCGATCACAATATGAGAGAATGCAAATCGCGTACAGATTTGAAAAACCTCATCGAACCACATCTTTGGAAGAAGGTGACAAAAGAACACAAGAAGGTAGGCAAATCGAGCATCGATGCCCTCAAGGAAATGGCGAAAGTCGCCAAATTAGCGCTAGCGTCAAAGACCAATGGAAAACTCGTCAACCTCAGCATCGTCGACAAAAATGATGTCGAAGTCATCCTCAATGGAATCATCGACGGTACTGGCTCTTTTGGCAACTTAATTACACCAGCTATTAGTATAAACTTCGCCAAGGCCTTCACCAATCCGGATTATCGTACCGAGTCTATCGTTGTGATGCCTTGTGATTATGAAAGCCCCGAATATTTTGGATTGAGCAATCTTTGGGATTACATCGCCGTGACATATCCCAACGCAGTCTTGGGGGGTAACGTTTTCGAATCCACAGAAATCGACGACATTTATACTTATGGTGATAAGCAAATTAAGTACTCAAAACACAATACTTATGATGTAACCCAAGACTACTCGGCGAGCTTCTCGAATAAATGGGAGGATTTTACGATTGAAGATTTCTTTAATTCGAATAAGTATTTTGAAGTCTTCATCAACAATGAAGATAACGGAGACGTGACCCCCTTGCCCGACACGCCCTAATCTGCAACTTCTACGCCCATAGTTCCTAGTAACACGACCAACTCGCCGTTAGGCGAGTTGGAATTGATCAGCAAAACCCGCCGTAGGGCGGGTTTTGCTATTTGTCCGACAGCCACCATCTAACGATGGCGGTTCATACGACAAAACCCGCCGTAGGGCGGGTTTTGATCATCACACAATGCTCAATGCGCTATGCGCGTTGAGCGTATATGGCTTTGAGGACCGATTCGGGCGTGGCGGGCCAATGGATATCGGGGTCGCGTTTGGGGTCGGAACCGCAGGCGCAGACGGCGTGTTCCATGGCTTGGACGAGGGCAACGGCGAGTACGAAGGGGGGTTCGCCGATGGCCTTGGAGCCGTGGATGGCGGAGGCAGTGGCATTGGGTAGGAGGCTGATGCGGAAGTGTTCGGGATCGGGTATCGTGCCGATCGTCGGGATTTTGTAGGTCGCAGGCGAATGGGTACGGAGGTTGCCTTGCTCATCCCAGATGAGTTCTTCGCATGAGAGCCATCCGTAACCTTGGGCAAAAGCGCCTTCGATTTGGCCGCGATCGATGCTGGGGATAATGGCGTCGCCGACATCGTGAACAGCTTCGACATCGACGAGGCGATATTCGCCCGTAAGCGTGCTGACTTCGATTTCGAGGACGCAGACGCCGTAGGAGTAATAGGCAAAAGGCACACCGCGCCCTTTTTCTGCATCGTAGCCTATCCCTGGCGTCGCGTAGTAGCCGGCAGCCGACAGCTGGACGCGTCCGGAATACGCCCACCACAGAACTTGCTTCATCGGGATCGGTTCGCGATTGGGAACGAGGCAAAAATCGTTGTCGAAAACGATATTTCGTTCTGTTTCTTCGTCGAGTGAGAGCTGTTTGGCAACGACTTTGCGCAACCGCGCCGTGATTTGTTCGCAGGCGTTGTGCACTGCCCCACCATTGAGATCGGTACCGCTCGAGGCGGCGGTTGCCGACGCATTGGGGACTTTGTCGGTGCGAGTGTTCATGAGACGAATGCGGTTTGGAGGGATGCCGAGATCGTGGGAGGCGATGGCGATCATCTTCGTATGGAGCCCTTGCCCCATTTCGGCGCCGCCATGGTTGATGGCGACCGATCCATCGGTATAGACGAGGACGAGTGCGCCGGCTTGGTTGAGCATCGTATTGGTGAAGGAGATGCCGAATTTGACGGGCATGAAGCCGATACCGCGTTTGACAAAGCGATGCGAAGCGTTGAAGGCATCGATTTCGACTTTTCGTTCGTAATAGCGCGACGATTTGAGGATCGAATCGGTCATGCGAGGAACGCGGAAATCGGTGAGTTCGGCGCCGTATTGCATGATATTGCGCGGCGCATCGCCGTAGTAATTGAGTTTGCGGATTTCGACGGGTTCCATGCCGAGGTGACGCGCCGCGCGATTGAGGACGGTTTCGACGACGATGAAGCCCTGAGGACCGCCAAATCCGCGATATGCCGTGTTCGACGTCACGTTTGTGCGCACCATGTGACCATCGAATTTGAGATTTGGAATGAAATAGCAACCGTCGAGGTGGAAGAGGCAACGATCGAGGATGCAGATCGACAAATCGTGTGCCCAACCGCAGTTGGCATACGTATCGACGTGGAGCGCCAAGATATGACCGTCGTTGCTGAATGCGGCTTTATACTTCGAGTAGAAGGGGTGTCGCTTGCCCGTATACATCATATCTTGATCGCGATTGAGCCAAACGCGGACGGGGCGGCGGGTGACGTATGCGCCGATAGCGGCTAGGCATGCGTATTGGGCGCCTTGAGTTTCTTTGCCGCCGAATCCGCCACCCATTCGCGGCATGATGACGACGACGCGACTTTCGGGATAATGGAGCATTTCGGCGACTTTAGCTTGGCATTCGCGCGGATTTTGGCTCGATGCATAGATGAGAATGTCGTCATCTTCGTTGACTTGCGCCTGTGCGACTTGCGTTTCGAGGTACCAGTGTTCTTGCCCCGGAGATTCGACTTCGCCTTCGAGGATGAAATCGGCTTGTTTATAGGCGGCTTTGAGATCGCCGCGTTCGATGATGTGGTGATCTTCGAAGAGGCTACCTTTGGCAATTGCATCGCGGACGTCGAGAATGGCTTCGAGGGGCTCGATATCGACGACGACTTTTTTGCCGGCGGCGATACAAGCTTCGTATGTTTCGCCCACGACGAGGGCGATAGCCTGCCCGACGCAGAAGACTTCTTCGGAGGCTAGGATTTCTTCGTCGCCTGCCGAAACGGCCGAGACGTCGTTGACGCCGGGAATGTCTTTGGCAGTGATGACGGCGGCAATTCCGGGCATGTTTCGCGCAGCTTCGGTATCGATGCTACGGATGCGCCCGTGCGCGACGGGCGATGCGACGATATAGGAGACGAGACCGTGAGGCGGCATATCCATATCGTTGACAAACTGTGCGCGCCCTGTAACGTGTTTCCAAGCGCTCTCGTGGACGGCATCTTCGTGGAGCGGACTTGTACGATTCGGATCTTTCATAGGATTACATCTCCAATTGAAGCGTAGAATAGGGACGATACATGCGCTTAGGTTGTCGGTCTTCGAGCGTTTCTTGATAGAAGCCGCGCAATAGATTGGCGGCGACCGTGATGCGATACCAAGCACTGGCGCGGAAGTCGCTGAGCGGTTTGAAATCCCGTTCAATCGCCTCGGCGGCGACTTCGACGTTTTCTTCGTTCCAGACTTTCCCGATTATCGCCGCCTCGGCGGCTTTTGCCCGAGCCCCCGCCACAGCCGCCATGCCGCCATAGGCAAAGCGCGCCACGGTAACGCGGTTATCGTCGTCGGTTTCGACATAAAACGTCGCCGCTACACTGCTGATATCGAGTTCTTGTCGCTTCGAAACTTTATATGACGCACAGCGAGCGCTCGGATCCATTTTCGGGAGCTCAAAACCGACGAGAATTTCGTCGGGCGCAATCGACGTCTTGCGATAGCCCAAGATAAACTCGTCCATCTTGACCTTTCGAACGCCGCCTTTGAGCGACTGCAAACAGAGCGTCGCATCGGTCGCCGCCAAAATGGGCGCGATATCGCCGACGGGTGAACCTCCGGCGACCGATCCGCCCATGCAGGCGATTTGTTTGATTTGGTGCGCCGAGAAAAAGCGCAAAATGCGACCCAGTGGGCGGAATCGGTCTTGGCAAAACAGCTCAATATCGGCCAAACGCGCCGTCGCCCCGATATAAAGCGATGCCGCATCTTCGCGCATTCTGCGCAATTCTCGAATATTGCACAGCGCCAAAAAGCTCGTCGCGCGCGGTCCCATTTTATTGATGATGACGCCCACATCGGAGGCGCCGGCGACGACATTCGCCTCGGGGTGATCGGCTTTGAATTGGAGCGCTTCTTCGAGCGTATTGGGCACGAAAAAGCGGAATCCATCGGCGGAATAATCGAGCGATTCGACTTGCATCGCCGGATCGGAGAGTTTTTGAGCGAAGCCGTCGTCGCCCTTGCCTGCCAACTGATTGACGCATTCCATAATCGGGCGATAGCCCGTGCATCGGCAGAGGTTGCCGGCCATTTGCTCGACGAATTGCCAAGGCTCTTTCATATCGTGGCGATACGACGCCTCGAACAAGCTCATGGCGACGCCTGGCGTACAATAGCCGCACTGCGACGCATAATTGCGCAAAATCGCATCTTGAACCGGATGCCGTTTGCCATCGTGCGATATGCCTTCGATCGTATAGATCTGTTTGCCGTGGAGCATGGGCAAATAGACGAGGCAAGCGTTGACCGTGCGATAACGGGGCGTATCGCCCGAATCGTCGCGGAAAACGACTGTACACGCGCCGCAGTCGCCCTCATTGCACCCCTCTTTCGTTCCCGTTAGGCGGAGCACATCGCGCAAATAATGGAGCAATGACATCGTCGGCGACACGCCGACGATCTCACGAGGCTCATCGTTTATCATGCATTGGATTCGTTCCATTTTCTACCGTCCTTCAACCGATAAGTCGACACCTTCACAGTGCATCTATGTCCCATTACGACCGATTGGGGCCTTCACAGACCTCTGTTGTATAACGATTTTTTGCGATTGCATACCGATTTTGCTGAAGAAAATTCAATTTTTACATTTGCAACTCGATTGCAGTTCATTCGAATTGTCGCTTTTTATGTCTTTTTATCACCGATTGTCATCGGTGTTTGATATCGCTGGTCCATTTCGACTGTTGACAGTTTTTTTTGAATCGATGGATTAAACGCAAAATACATAATCCACATATCTCAAAATATGCAAATCACATATTTGCATATTAATTCAAGAGCACCTACACCCAACCACAAACGAAAACCGTTGATATTACTGCATTTTAAGAATTTCGTCACTTGGCACACGCTATGCAATATTGGCACATCAGAGACGCGGGATCGACTGCGTTCTCGTGTCATTGCCTCGCCAGGAGCCAAAACCATGAATTCTTACGAACTATTCCAATCCGAAGCCATGTGCCACCAAAACGCGTTGATGTCTTACGCGCTCCGCCTCACGCACAACGAAAAAGACGCCGAAGACCTCGTCCAAGATACGCTCATCCGCGCATGTAAAAACTTCGATAAATACGAACCTGGTACGAATTGCAAAGCATGGCTCAGCCGCATCATGATGAACGAATTCATCACCCAATACCGCCATACGCAACGCGAACGCGCGATGGTCGATCGCCGCGAGGCACTCGACGAAAACCTCCCCGACACGAGCGACGCCTATATCCCCGACGAAAACTTCGAAGTCATGCAAAACGATTTCAGCGATGAAGTCAGCTATGCCCTCGACCACGTCCCCGACGATTTCCGTGCCATCGTCATCATGGCCGATCTCCAAGATGAATCCTACCGCGAGATTTCCGAAAAATTGTCGATCCCCATCGGAACCGTCATGAGCCGGCTCTTTAGAGGACGTCAAATCTTGCGTCAAAAGCTCCACGACTACGCCGTCTCTTTGGGCATCGTCCGAGCCTGATTCTCTCGTCTACATCCATACATCATATAAAAATAGATAAACAAAGCCCCATTCTCACGAGGAGATACGCCACCATGTCGACAAGTAAAAAACGTTCATTCGAAGAAGAAGCCCTCCCGCACATGTCAGCCCTCTATGGCATGGCGCTCAAATACACACACAACGAGATGGAAGCCGAAGACCTCGTCCAAGATTCCCTCATCAAGGCTTACAACAGCTTCGATTCCTACGAAGAAGGCACGAATTGTCGCGCATGGCTCTTTCGCATCCTTACCAATACATTCATCAATAAATATCGACGAAACAAGCGAGAACACGCCTATATCGACAAAATTATAACCGATTTCGCCGACGATCCGATCCTCACGGCCGCGCCAGCCGACAAATCCCTCGAATCGCTCGAATCCGACGTCAGAGGCGCCGAATCGTTTGCCTTCTCCGACGAAATCGTCCACGCCTTCAATGCGATTTCAAACGAATTTAAATCGATCGTCATCTTGGCCGATTTGCAAGAGTTCTCGTATAAAGAAATCGCCGATAAACTCCACATTCCTCTCGGAACGGTCATGAGCCGCCTTTTCCGTGGGCGCCAAATGCTCAAAAAATCGCTCACCGCTTATGCCGCAACCGCCGGCTATTGCTAGCAGTTCCCCCCACACGCGGGCACTGCGAATCATGGGCAATTGCGATCTTGTATCTGAATCTTTCGTTTGCTAAATACCGCCGGAGCGACTTTTCGCGTTTATCGAGTCGCGCCGTGGAGTGAGCTCCGAGATTTCCGCCTCTGAGTTTTCTCCGTTAGTCGCCACATCGACGTGCATTGTCTTTCATTGCGTGGCAGTGCTTGTCGGTGTGGTTTTTTATGCTGTGATTCCCGTCTTTTTATGTGAAACGACTGCTTGCAACGCTAGGCGATATAGAGTAAAACGTTGCGCATAAGGCGCGTACCAGTTTTCTTCGCTTGTTTGTGTCTCAATACCCAAAGGAGTGTGTCATGACGAAGCAAGAACCCAAAGTCGATTTGAAGTCCGACAAAAGGAAACAGAGCGTATATTTTCCCGTCGATATGCTCGACGAGATCCAACGCGAAGCCCTTCGCCAAGATCGAACGGTATCGTGGATTGTCCAACGCGCATGGAAAATTGCTCGCGATGAAATCCTGCTCTATCCCTCGATTAACGACCCTTCGTCGGACGAGGTGGGCAACATCATGACCGATACGCGCGATAAAGAAATCTAATCGCCAGATATCTCACCGCCATCTCTAAAGGTTATGAATCATCGCTTTGCGCGCACTTTTGTCTGCGGCATTGGCGGCATCGGAACGAGTGGGCCCGCGATACTGCTCCACGAGCTAGGGTATCGCGTTGCAGGTTCCGATTTGCGCCAAAGCGAGCTGACGGGGGCGCTACAAGAGCTGGGAATCGATGTCATCATCGAAAACGGCAACGGGGCAAGTTCCATCGATGCCGCCATCCGCGACGAAGTCGAACGCTCGTCGTGTGTCATCGTGCCGGCGGCGTTGCCGAGCCATCATCCCGTCTGCCAAATCGCCCAAACGCGCCATATTCCCATACTATCGCGCACCGAAGCCCTAGCCCACATTGCACAATTGCCCCAATTCGACGACGTGCCATTCGTCGTTTGCATGGGCACCTTGAGTCGTGCCCGTTGTGCGCGATCGCTTGCCACCATCGATCGCCATGTGGCTGGGTTTTGTTGCGGCGCCGCCGTGCGTTCGCCTCAGCCAAGCCCCCACGAAGCAAGCCCCCACAAAGCGCCGCGCTCGGCACCGTCGCTCCATGCCACGCTCGGATCCCCCATCTTTTGCGATATCGACGAGCGCGACATCTTCCAAAACCCCGCCCTACTCGACGCATTCGGCCCAAAACAAATCGTCATCACCGACTTTGCGACCCCCGATTACGGCTACTATGCCCCCAATCAAACGTTGCGAAAACTCGTCGACATCGCCACCCGAGCCCTCATCCACTCGGCGAAGTCACATCAAAATTGCCCTAAATCCGATTATTCCCTCATATTCCCCACGCATTCGGCGATTTTAGAGAATAAAATTCGATTCATCGAACGACACATTTCGACTCAAAGCTGTGACGATGGCGATAATTCGCCGATTTTAGAGAATAAAATTCGATTCATCGAACGACACATTTCGGCTCAAGGCTGTGACGATGCCAACGCCCATGCCGAGAATAATGCCGCGCCCGATATCTGCGGCTACAATGCATCGGCATTCTATCGCGACGAAGCATTCGATTTCGAATTGAATGCGAAAAATGGCGACTTTTATCTATCTCAATGTCACAACGGTCCAGATTCGCAGAATCGAATTCAATCATTGGCGACGCCAACCGCCGTCTCGGGCACGCGCACCGATGCCGCGGCTTTTGCCGCCGCTTGCTTGGCCGCAACCCATCATTTTCCACCGCCATCTAGGGCAAATATTGCGCAGCCTACGGCGGGCGATTTTAGCCCCCAAAGCGCGCCGTTTTCGGTCGGCGATATGGCCTGCGTCGGTTGGTTCGAGCGCATCGCGCAAGCCCGATTCCCCCACTGCCATATCTATTACGATATACGCATGCATCCCGTCAGCATTGCCGAATCGCTGGCATCTATCGGCACACGCCACCCCGATTGTTCGACCTCGATCGTCATTCGTCCTTTTATTTCGACGCTAAAAGTTTATACTGCTCAAACTTGGGCGCAAGTTTTGCGCCGCGCGCATGCCGTCTTCATCGCGAATCCGCCCTACGAAGGCTGCAGCCGCGACGATTGCGCACAATTCGCCGAAGCACTTTGTCAACACGGTCTCGAAGCACGGTGCATCGAGACTGCTCAAGCGTTGCCGCAATTCGAAGGCGCCCTACTCGTCATCGGCGCCCCCGACATGCGAGCTTTTTTCGAACCGTAGTCGGTTCTAGGAGCTAATCATGACTCGACACATTGCCATTCTCTGCATCATCGCTATGGTTGCCCTCTCGGCATGTAGCAAGACCACCCCGAGCGCCGAAACGGCGACTCAAGAAAACGGCGTCGCCCAAGCAAACGCCGCCGATGCACAAGCAAAGGAAAAAGCTGTGACAGAAAACTGCAAACCGACGACTGGCAAAACGATTCAAAGCGCAGAGTGGACCGACGCGACGAACACACTCGCGCTCGCAGTCCTCAAATCGCAAACCGGCAACGCCGTCGCCTCGGCCTATAGCGCCGAACGCGCCCTCGGCATGGTGCTCGATGGCGCATGCGGAAAAACTGCCGAAGAAATGCAAAACGCACTCGCCCTCCCTGCCGCCGACAACCTCAGCGCCGCCGGGCACGACGTCGAAAAAGCCCTACTCGACATTGCCGACCGCATGGACGAACAATACGACGAAGCCGGAAACGTCGTCAAAACGACTCCAAACGTCATGGTCGAAATCGACAACCGCGTTTGGCTCGAAAAATCGTATAAAATTCGAGATGACTACGCAAACGCGCTCAAAAATTATTACTCCGCCCCCATTGAATCGGTCGATTTCATCGTCAATCACGAAGAAGCTCGCAAGACGATTAACGCCCACGTTGCCAAAGCGACACACGACAAAATCCAAGACATCTTGCCCGCCAACTCGCTCGATCACACGGCACGCCTCGTGCTCACCAACGCCGTCTACTTCAAAGCGCCTTGGGCCGAGCCCTTCAACGCCTCGATGACCGACAAAGCCGACTTCATCACCGCCGATGGCCCCGTCAAAGTCGACATGATGCACAAAACAGAATCGTTCGGTTACTACGCCGACGACAACGTCGAAGTCGTCGGACTCGGCTTCTACGGCACCTCCTACGACTTCATCGTCGTCATGCCAAAACTCGCCGATGGCCAAAACCCCGTCCAAGCACTCACCGACCTCGAAGCAAGCCTCGACGCCGCCAAATGGCGCGAACTCTTGGGCAAAATCAGCGGCGAACGCCTCAAACTGAGCATGCCTAAATTCCGCATCGACGCCACCGCCGAACTCAAAAAACTCCTCGCCGCGCGCGGTATGCAAGCCGCATTTGGCCGCGACGCCGATTTCTCGGCCATCTCGGGATCCGACGACCTCTTCATCTCCGACATCTACCACAAGGCGTTCATCGAAATTGACGAAAAAGGCGCCGAAGCCGCCGCTGCTACCGCCGTCGCCATGCTCATGAAAGCCGCCCTCGCCCCCGAGCCGCCCAAAACCGTCAACGTCGACCATCCGTTCATGTTCGCCATCGTCGAACGAAATACGTCTACCGCCCTCTTCATGGGCAGAAAAATCGACTTCAAATAATTCTCTTCGAATTCTATTTGGAAACGATTTCGTTACAACGGTATCGCTACAACGATTTTCTTACAACGGTATCGTTGATGTGATTTTGTTCTCGTGATTTTTTGGCTACGCTATTTGGCACCTGCGGTGCCAAATACGCTCCGCTCAGGCGGCTATTGGCATGCGCCAATACGCCGCCTTTTGCGCCTATTGGCATACGCCAATACGGCGCAATTTTTATGTGGCATGCCCGACAGCCCAAAATCGGCGCGCGTATGCTCGCAAGTTGCCAAAGGCAACGCGAACATAGCGAGCCTGCGA
>ERZ1034719.1440-NODE-1440-length-11033-cov-4.358262_pt1 | contig 11033 bp, 5 predicted proteins | sample MGYA00520703_ERZ1034719 | MGnify/ENA primary metagenome ERZ1034719 (study PRJEB33766, sample SAMN09781716) | gut metagenome | biome: gut microbiome | host: Homo sapiens | place: Madagascar | study: EMG produced TPA metagenomics assembly of the PRJNA485056 data...
GCAGGACGATTTCTATGCCTGTATGTCGGAACGGTGGCCGGAGCTGGAGCGCGGCACGCCTGCCGTAGAGACAAAGCGCAGGCACCTAACGCCGCAGTGGTACAAGAAGGTGACCGCGATGGACGCCAAGCTGGAGCAGCTGGAAACGGCCTTGAACGGCATCAATGTGCTGAACGCGGGCAAGAAGCGCGAGGAGGCCGTAGAGACCTTCAAGCAGCTCTTGCCGGAGGTGGAGTCCTTTCAAGCAGAGATCCAGCGGATGCAGCAGGCCGTGTCGCAATCGCTCTCCATGCAGCGATGCAGCGCCGAAGAAAACGAAGCACTGAAGGACGAGCTGGCCGCCGAGCGCCGCAAAAGCACCGAGCAGCGCGTGAAGCTCGCGGTGCTCGAAGAGCGTTACAAGCGGATGGAGAAGCTACTGGACAGCATTCCGAAGGAATTTTATAAAACTCGTCCTCTTACCCGCGGGCGAACAGATAAAGCATAGCCTAAAAAGTTGCTGCCCGCGTGCGCTCCGGAAGAATTTTATGGCAACCGTCAAAGCTGACAGCGCAAAAAAGACAGGACACCGGCCTCGTAAAAAGCCGGTGTCCTGTAAAGTTGTTTACTTATTGTACGCCCGGTAGAGGAACGTGACGATCTGCGCTCTCGTGCAGTTGTTGTGGGGAGCGAACAGGCCGTTGCCGACACCCTCGGTCACGCTGTTGGCCGCCGCCCAGGCCACCGCCTCGGCGAAGTAGCTGTTGGCCGGAACGTCGCTGAACTCCGCCGCGCTCGTTGCCTTCGCGCTCAAGGCGCGGGCGAGGAACGTCACGGCCTGCGCGCGGGTGCAGGTGGCATTGGGAGAGAACGTGCTCGCCGTCGTGCCGGTCGTCACGCCGTTCTCGATGGCCCACGCGACCGCCTTCTCATAATAGCTGCCGCTGACCACATCGGTCATGCCCGCCGCGGTACCCTTCGGCTCGGGAGAGCCGGCGGCGCGCCACAGGAACGTCACGATCTGCGCGCGGGTGCAGGGCTGGTTCGGCCCAAAGAGACTGTTGCCGATGCCTCCGGTGATGCCCTTATCCGCGGCCCACTTGACCGCCTCGTAATAGTAGGCGTTGGTCTCCACATCGGCGAACGGGCTGGTCTCGACCGCCTCGGCGAAGCTCGCCTTGACCTCGACCTTGCCCGCAGGCATGGTGAAGGTGTACTTGCCATTGCCCTTGTCGTTGAGCTTGAGCTCATTGCCGTTCTTGTCGGTCACAGTGAGGTCGTCGAGGACGTAGCCGCTGTCGGGCTTGACGGTGATCGTCACGGTGTCGCCCTTGCTGGCGTTCTTCACATTGCTGGACACGCTGCCGTTCTCGGTCTTGCTCGGCGTGCTGACCGGATAGGTCGGGGTGTAGGAGCCGCCGCCGGAGGAGGGACGGTTGGTGATGCTCAGCTTGCCGTTTACATAGGTAATCTCATAGTTAGCGTTCGCCAGCGTGCCGCTGATCGTAATCGTTTCTTCGCCGACCTTGCTCATGTCGGGTGTATTACCGTAGGCCAACGTGACGGTTCCGCTCAACGTATCCTCGCCGATCAGGCCGGTTACCGTATAATCCGTATCCTTGACCGGTGCCGTGGGCAGTTCGGGGACCACGTCGCCCACATAGGCGCTCTTGTCTTTGGCCTTGACGGTGACGGTGGCCTTGTTGACGGTGAGGGTGTAGCTCACCGACGCGCTGGCGTAAGCGTCCGTCTCCTCCGCCGTGGCGGTGATCTCCGCAGTGCCTGCGCCGACGATGATGACATCGCCGGTCTTTGCGTTCACAGTCGCAACATTCTCATCTCTGCTGGTGTAAGTCACATCGGTTTGTGCGCCGGTGACGGTCTGCGTGAAGGGCTCATCGCCGTAGGTCTTGGTCACCTTGCCGTTTTCAATGCCCTTAAATTCGAGCGTCTGCGAATCGCGGGAGGTCAGCGTTACTTTGACCGTATACGTGAAGTCATTATAGTTATTGCATTTTGCACTTACCGTAAAGACAACCACATCGTTCTCTTTGCCGCCGGTGATCGTGTAGGTCAGCGCTCCGTTATCGTCGGTCCTATGATCAACGGTGACAGAAGAGGCCGAGTAGTATCCGCTGACGTAGTTCCACGTCTGGCCCGCCGGGAGCAGCTGCTTCCAAGCGATCGTTTCAGTCTTCGGATCCCCATCCGTAAACTTCTGCGTGCGCTCCACGTCGCCTTTGCTGCCGCCGTCCGCAGGAGTGATCTCGCCCGTTGCGGTAAAGGGTGCTGTGCTGCTCTCCTTGCCGTCCACCTTGAAGGTGTAGTTGCTTGCAAGCGCTGAACTTTCGAGCAGCGCGACCGTGCCGGTGATCGTTTTATTCTGACCGGCATTGGCGTTGTCGAACTTGGTTTCATAAATGCCGTAGTCGCCGCCGGTTTCCGCCGAGGTGTAGAACCTGAGCGTCTCGCCGGAGACAGTCTCGATCAGTTCAATACCCGTGACACAGTCGAGCGCGTTGTCAAGGGTATTGTACGTCTTGGAAATGGTGTCCACCTTGCCGACCGTGAGGACGCGCTTGGTGATGCTCGCCTTGTGCCCCACGGTAAGGCCCGCGGGCAGGATGTAGTTCGTGTTGCTCGTTTCAGCAGAGGTAAAGGTCACCGTGTTGGCCTCCGCCACATTCGAGCTGTTGTAGACGCAGGTGCCGGTCACGGTGGGCAGATCGTCGCTTGCGTTCACCTTGGCGCTGTCCTTGATCACCACCACGGCCCCTGTGGCGGCAGTACCATCATAGGTCTTGGTAAAGTAGTTGCTGCTCTCGACGAATTGGAGGTCAGTCGCTTTCAGCTCCTTGGGTTCAACGGTCAGGGTGTACTCGGCCGTTGCTTCGGCGTAGTTCTCCGTGGCGGACGCTTTGGCTGTGATCTTTGCGGTGCCCGCGCCGACGATGGTGACTTCGCCGGTGTTGGCGTTTACCGTCGCGACGTTCGTGTTGTCGCTGGAATACTGGATCGCTGCGCCGTCCTTGCGGTCATTCGTGGCTGCGTTGGTGAAGGTGCCGTCGCCGTAGGTCTTGGTCTGGTCGCCCGTCAGCGCGAAGGTCAGGTTCTGTGCCGCCGCGCCGACCGTGTAGGTCACGGACTTGTTCGATTCCTCTGTGGGCAGCTGGTAGTTACCCGCCTTGTCGCCGGTCAGAGCGGTAGCGGTGGCGGTATGCTGGCCGACCGTCAGGAGGTTGCCTTCGACGGTAACGCCGATCTCGTCGCCGTTCACCAGACCTCCCACCGTGGCGGTCACTTCACCCTTGCCGTCGCCATAGGTGCGCTCAGCGACATTGCTCCAAGTGATCGAAACAGTCTTTTTCGCCACGCCCAGTGAGCCGCTTTCGAAGATAATGCGATAGTTGTTGGATGTCAGGCCGCCGGGAGTAATGGTGAAGTTTCCGTTGCCGACATCGCCGTACTGCTCGTAGTTGTACGTGTACGTCAGCGTACCGATAAGGTCGCTCGTTTCCCTGTTCTCGCCATTCACGAAGCCCGTGTACTCCACGCCGTCATGGGTCGGCGCATCGCCATAGGTGATCATGGTGCCCTTTGCCTTGACCAGCAGGTTTTGCTGCCCGATGGTATAGGTCACGCTGGCGGTGGCTTTGTTATCACCCGTGCCCACGGCGATCTCGGCGGTATAGGTGCGTGCATTGGTGGGCACGGCGTCGCCTTCAAGCTGCGTCGGCGGGTTGCCGCTGCCATACGTATAGCTGACCTTGATCGTATTTGCTGCCGGGCCCTGCCAATCAGCGCTTGCGGTCACCGTGGCGGGTTTGCCTTGGCCGTCATAGGTCAGGGTATTCGCTGCCGGGGCCGAGATGGTCACGCTGCCGCCGTTGCCGCTGGTCAGTGGGCAGCCCGGGGCGGTGCAGGTGGCGGTGATGGTGTCAGTCGTGCCGGACTTGAGCGCATACGTCCAGCTGTGCTGGTGCTTCTTGAGGAACAGCTCCGTGCCTTCCTTGACAACAACGTAGCCGTCGCTCTTCGCGTCCGCCGTGAAAATTTCGGTGTACTTCAGTGCATCATTTTCCGCGCCGGTGGCAATCTGGATGGGCGACATCCCGTCTTCCGTCAGGGATGAGCTGATGCCGATGCGCGACGCCTGCGTCAAGGTGGCGTCAATGCTGATGATCGCACCTGTTTTGCTGCTTGTGTACAGGTTCAGGTTTTGCTTTGTGTTGCCGGTGATGTTCACCGTGCCGCCGACTGTGACGGAGCTGTTAGAGCCGATATCCAAGCCGCATTCGTTGTCGGTGATCGTACCGCCGAACAGATTAACGACGCTGTAGTTGAATGCATACACACCGGTGCGCGCGCCGGAGATCGTGCCGCCGTACATGGTGAACGTGCCGCCTCTACCTTTATCGCCGAAGACTTGCAAAACGTTATAACCGTCAGCGGCAGTCTGGAGCTTGCCGCCGCCCTTGCAGTCGCTCAGGGTCAGCGTTTGCGTTCCTGGGACGGAAAGCAGGGGGGTATTGGGGTTTGTCGCGGAGAGGGTCTTTCCGTTCAGGCAGAGATTCACATTCAAGTTATAGCCCTTTGTGCGAATTATGCCGCCCACATACGTCGTCTCGCCAACCGTGCCGCCGTTCAGCGCGATATTATCCGCCAGATAATAGTTGCCCGCTGGGAGTCTATACTCCATATAGTATATATACTTCTTGTTGTCATTCTCGTCAGTACCGGCAAGAATCCGATAGTCATCGCTCTCAACAGCCTTTCCGCCGCAATACAGCGTCATCGTCGCCGCATCATAGGTCAGCGGCATATAGCTTTTCGTGTCGTGACTGTCTGTGCAGGTTTCTTTGCCGCAAACGGCGTGGGTATGCAGGTTGCCGTTGGTAAAGACGACGTTGTTGCCGTTGAGCAGCTTGCTGTAGGTGCTGTCGCTGGCGAAAGCGTTCAGGTCATCCTCTGTCAGCGCATATTTGCTGCCGCCCTTGGCTACGGTGGCATAGCCGCCCTCGGCAATCGCCGACGCGGTGGTCACGCCGATCTTGGCGTTCTCACCGAGCGCGCCGACGACCGTGATGGTCTTGCCACTGGGCAGGTAAACATTGCCGTTCGTATTGTTGTTGGTAATCTTTACATCGCCGGCAACGGTGAAGTCGGCGCTGTTCACATTCACGCCGCGGTCATTTCCCGTGATGCTGCCGCCGTACATATAAAACCGCTGGCCATTATTCACGCCGATACCGTTTCCGCTGATGCTGCCGCCATACATAGCGAAAGCACCCATGTCGGTTATGTTCACGCCGGAAGCGTTCGTGCCGCCGGTGATTATTCCGTTATTCTTGCCGCTGCCATTGCAGTCGCACAGCGCCAGAGTTGCATGCTCATTGATCCGGATAACGTCAGTGCTTGACGACGTGTTTTTTTGAATACTGTGTCCGTTCAGGCAGAGTACGATTGCCACCTTATTCTCGGCAGTGCCTTGGATGCTCCAAGTGCTTTCAAGCGTCACGTCCTTTGTCAGGTAGTACTCACCGGACGTTTTGGGCAGGGAGGTGGTTTCCGTCCACGGCGTAAAGGTGACCACACCCTCCGTTTCCGTGTGGCCGATCCCGGTGCACATGTCCTCGTCGCCATTCTTGCCGTTGCAGCGGTAGTGCTCATGGGGCAGGCCATTATAGAGGTTGATATTATTGCCACTCCGCTTGATGACATAGTCGCCGGTTCTGTCGGAGATGATAGTGCCATCAGTGTACGCTGCACCTTCGGAGAGGGTGGCAACGGTGAGATAGATGCCGGGGTTGGGGGCCACGTTAGTAGCCACGCCGATTCTGGACTCGGGTGCCAAACCGCCCTCACCGATGGTGAAGGACTTCAGGCTTTGATCAACGAACGGGAGAAAGACATTGCTGTCATTGCTCACTGTACCGTATTTGTGCTTATTACCGGTAATGTTCACCTTGCCGGAAACGGTGAATGTGCCGTCTTGGCTGACATACACACCGCCGCCGTAGTCGTCACTCGTGGTATTCAGATTGTCGGTAATGCTGCCTCCGTACATATTGAAGGTGCTTTTTGCATTAACATACACGCCGCCACCACCAGAACTGGTGGCAGTATTGCCGGTGATCTCACCGCCATACATATTAAATACGGTGCCTTTTCCCCCGTTGTCAAGACATACGCCGCTGCCATGTTGGGCTCTGTTTCCGGAGATGCTACCGCCGTACATATTGAAGGTGCCTACAACATATACGCCGCGGCCATCCACTCCCTCGGTGTGAGTGATCTTGCCGCCGCCGACGCAGTCGCAGAGGGTGAAGGTACAGTCTTTGTTGACCCAGATGGCATAGCCAGTGCTATTCATCGTGATGCTGTACCCATTGAGGCAGAGGGTCACGCCATTGACGGGTTTCCAAGTGCTGGTGATCTCAACGTTCTGGGTCAGGTAGTAGTAACCCGCCTTGGTGATTTTGCTCAGATTGGAAACGCCCTGCCAGCTGCTCCCCTCGGGGAAGGCGTGGCTGGAATCCTTGCAGCTTGCGTCACCGCAGATGGGGTGCGCGCTGTGCGCCGCTGCGATCATGGTGAGCGTGCTTTCGCTGCTGTCATATTTCAGGCGATATGTTTTGCTGTTGTCGCTGAAGAAATACTTCTCGGCCGCCGCGCTGACGTCCGTGGCAACCGTCTGCCCCACTTCCTCCGTGGTCACGCCGATTTTGGCCGTGCTGTCCAGTGTGCCGACCTTGATGATCGCGTCTATAACGCTGTATTTTTCGTTGCCTTTTGGCAGATAGACATTGTTTGCCGTGCCGTTCGGGTACGACATTCCCTGATAATTGTCCTTGATCTGTGCCGCGCCGGATACGGTGAAATGCGTGTCGGAACCGCTGCCCACATACACACCGCCGGCATTGTACGTTCCCGTGTTCAAGGTGATCTCGCCGCCGGACATGGTAAAGGTGCCGCCAATCTTGTTTTCGCCGTGATTTATTCCAACGGCAATGCCGACGCTCACACCGCCGCCGTATTTTGCCGTATTATCCCTGATCGTGCCGCCGCTCATGGTGAAGGTGCCATTATTGTAGACCGACACACCGCCGCCATAGGAATCATCAACACGGTTTTGGGTGATCGTGCCGCCGTACATATAAAACGTACCGCCCATGACAACTACGCCGGAACCATAGATGTATTCTTTGGTTTTGGTCGCGCCATCGCTGTTGCCGCCGATGATGCCGCCATACATATGAAATACGGCGCTATTCTTTCCGGTCCCGGTCATCGAGTCGTCCTTTTGGCCCACAAACACACCAGCGCCGCGGGCACTATTAGAGTGCGTGATATAGCCTCCGCTCTTACAGTTGCAGAGCGTGAAGGTCGCGCCGGGCTTGACCTCGATGGTCGGGCCATCGTAGCTCGAGCTGATGTTATGGCCGTTCAGGCAGAGGGTCAGGTCAACGCCATCGGGCACAGTAAAGGAATTCAAATTTTCGGTCAGATAGTATGCGTGGCCAGTGATGACATGGTCAATCCCGGGCCACGGTTCGAAGGTGGTCATCCCATCCTCCTGCTCATGTCCTTTCTGATTGCAGCCAGTGCCGCCGCAGAGGTAGTGCTCATGCGTCCCCGCTGTCTGCGCTGCTGGGGTCGCTTCCGCCGCCAGTGCTGTTGCGGGCAGCAGGGTCAGGCACAGGGTCAGGACCATGAGCCAGCTCAGCAAACGTTTCTTCATAGGTGTCCTCCTTCAAGTCTCCTTCCCCTGTCCTGCGGGCAGAGGGCATCCCGTAGGGGTTTCCCCTACGGGTCCGGGGGTACCCCCGGATGGGTCATTATGAGCTTTCCCGCTTACTGTAGCACCTCCGCGCCGCCTTGTGGGAGGAACTGCCTGAAATGTACGGTTTTGCCGCCTGAAATGCACAGCCTCGTCCATCGGCGCGCCGCGCGAGGATACAGCTTGCCTGTTTGCCCATTTTTGCATGATGGAATTATACACCGTACACCTATGTGCGATGCAAGTGCCGCTTGCAAATTTTTGGAGGGTCTATGCGAAAAAATCCGAATTTATTTTCCATCGGCGAGGTCACGCAGGCGGTCGGCATCACCCGCCGCAGCCCGCTCCACTACGAGGAGTGCGGTCTGGTGCAGCCGGACGTCAAGGATGGGAGCGCAGGGAATCGCTATTTGGGGCCGTTCGCGTGTATGCGCTTGGGCAAATACCGCATAAGTTGATCCACGGCAATCGCTCTAAAAAGCAGCACATTGCCGTGGATTGATCCTGTTAGATGTAAATTAACTCATTCGCTACCGTTTCCTCTGCTGCGCTGCGGATGTTGTTCATCGTCCCCACCCACGCTATTTGATTCTCGGCTTTTAACTGCTCCGTGATGCCTTGCGCCTGTGCCATCTGCTCGATTAGCAGCCGCAGCATTTCGTTTGCCTCGTGGTCAATCTCGTTGAGGTGGTGCGTCAGTTGGCCGGAGGTTTTCAAATTGATATAGGCTGCTCTGCGGTGCTCTTTCAGATACTTGAGCCGCATACGGCCAAATCGACCATAAGTCGGTTCTTCCCCAGACACCGCCAGATTGGGCAGGTAGTAATCTCCGTACTTGCTATATGTAATTTCCATTTAGTGCTCCTTTCTGCTTTCCAACTTACCCTTGTTTTTACCCTTTATAGGTTTGGACTTTATAAAACCATCGGGCTGACTGGTACAGATTATTTTATGTTTCAGACTATTTAACACAAAATTGCACGAAAAAAATAACTAAAAACGCTTGATCTGATATTCAAGTCCCGCCTCGCGCACCACCGATGAGAAAGGCTGTGACCGTAAGGTCACATCCTTTTTTCGTCTCTTCCCGCTCTCCGAAGGATCTTCCGTCTCACCGCGCCCGCCGGCAAAGCAAATCAACGATCAAAAGCCCGCATCTTTCGATGCGGGCTTTTCTAATGCTGTTTTCAGAACCGGCCGCCCTTCACGCGGAAGGTCATCTCCGGCTTCTTGATGCTCACCTTGGTGTCGCTCTCGACCGACTCGGTCAGGAAGGCGTTGCCGCCGATGACCACGTTGTCGCCGACCTCCGTCGCGCCGCCGAGCAGCGTCGCGCCGGCATAGATGGTCACGTCGCTGCCGATCTTCGGGTGACGGCGCGCGGGAGTCTCCGCGCTGTGGTGCATCCCTGCGGGCGACATGGCGCCGAGCGTCACGCCCTGATAGAGCTGCACGCGGTCGCCGATGATGGTCGTCTCGCCGACGACCACACCGGTACCGTGGTCGATGGAGAAATATTCTCCGATGGTCGCGCCGGGATTGATGTCGATGCCCGTCTGAGAGTGGGCATACTCCGTCATGATGCGCGGGATCATCGGCACTTTCTCAAGATACAGCTCGTGCGCGATGCGGTAGATGAAGATGGCAAACATCCCGGGGTAGGACAGAATGATCTCCTGCCGGCTCGAGGCCGCGGGGTCGCCGTTGTAGTTGGCGGTCAGGTCCTTGAGCAGCAGCTCCTGGATATGGGGCAGACGCTCCATCATCGCCTCGCAGACCTTCTCGGCGCGGCGCGCGCCCTCCTCCCCCTCCGGCATCACCAGCTCAAGCTGGCGCAGCAGCTTGTCGTAGACGTGCCCCATGAGCAGAGCGCTGTACTGCTCCGGCGGGAGCTTCAGCAGGTCGCGGTCGCCGTAGTAGGCCGGAAACAGGATCTTCTGAAAGTCGCGGATGATCTCAATGACCGCCGTGCGGCTCGGCAGGCGCAGCGCGTCGCCGTACATCAAAATATCGCTTTTGCGGTAGTTCTCCGCCACCTGCGCGGCGGCGGAACGGATGATCTCATTTTTATCGGACATCGGTCATTCCCCCTGATACATTGGCGTGGATAGATAGCGCTCGCCGCCGTCCGGCAGCAGCGCAACGATGGTCTTGCCCGCGTTCTCCGGCCGGAGCGCGAGCTGCGTCGCCGCCCAAAGCGCGGCGCCCGCGGTGATGCCGACGAGCACACCCTCACACGCGACCATATCGCGGCCTGCGGCGTAGGCGTCCTCCTCGCGAACACAGACGATCTCGTCGATGAGCGAAACGTCCATATTTTTCGGGATGAAGTTCGCTCCGATGCCCATCAGTCCGTGCGGACCGGCTTTGCCGCCCGAGAGCAGCGGCGAGCCCGCCGGCTCGACGGCCACGAGCTTCACGTCCGGATTTTTCTCCTTGAGATAGCGTCCTGTGCCGGAGAATGTGCCGCCCGTGCCGATGCCAGCGACGAAAAGATCGACGCAGCCGTCGGTATCGCGCCAGAGCTCGGGGCCGGTGGTGAGATAGTGCGCCTCGGGGTTCGCGGGATTGTCGAACTGTGCGGGGATGAAGCTCTTCGGTGTTGCCGCCGCCAGCTCCTCCGCGCGCTTCACGGCGCCCGCCATGCCCTCCGCCGCCGGCGTCAGCACCAGTTCCGCACCGTAGGCTTTGAGTAGATTCCGACGCTCCACGCTCATGCTCTCCGGCATGGTGAGGATCACGCGGTAGCCGTGGACCTTGGCCATCGCGGCGAGACCGATGCCGGTGTTGCCGCTCGTCGGCTCAATGATGACGCTCCCCGGAACGAGCTTTCCCTCCGCCTCGGCGCGTTCGATCATGTGCTTCGCCACGCGATCCTTGGCGCTGCCCGCCACGTTGCAGCACTCGAGCTTGGCAAGGATGCGGGCGTTCAGACCGTGCTTGTGCTCGTAGCGACACAGCTCCAGCAGCGGGGTGTTTCCCGCTAATTCGGCGACGGAATGGAAGATGTTCATAGGGGCGCTCCTTTCTTGAAAATACAAGGAAAATAATAGGATATTATATGCGCCGGACGGACGCATTGCAAGCCCTTTTCCCGTCCTGGGCAAAAAAGAGGCAAAAATGTGAAAATACCCCTTGCATTTTCGGAGCCGTTGTGCTATGATACACAAGCTGTCTGAAAGGACACGCGCCGTTAGCTCAGCTGGATAGAGCGTCTGGCTACGGACCAGAAGGCCGGGGGTTCGAATCCCTCACGGCGTACCAAAAGTCCTCG
>ERZ1034719.1441-NODE-1441-length-11023-cov-4.322392_pt1 | contig 11023 bp, 7 predicted proteins | sample MGYA00520703_ERZ1034719 | MGnify/ENA primary metagenome ERZ1034719 (study PRJEB33766, sample SAMN09781716) | gut metagenome | biome: gut microbiome | host: Homo sapiens | place: Madagascar | study: EMG produced TPA metagenomics assembly of the PRJNA485056 data...
GTTGTTGATATGGCATTGAAAGGAAACGAGAAAGATATTGCAAATGCTAAGACAGTAAATATCCGTCTGGCACAGTACAAGGGCGGTATGTTCTATGATTATGTGTATATTCAGTCTGCTACGATAAGAAAGGGAGATTTGTATTACACGACAGATCTGACAAAGAATGGAACTGCTGCAGCTGGAAGTATTGTTTCCGGAACGACGATTCCGGTTACAACTGTTTCTTTAAATAAAAACATAGTGACAAAGGCACAGACGGGTGTGTATGCAATTGAGTTGAAGTTTTATGCAGGAAGTAATACGACAGGATTGTCTACGGTAAATGGATACCTTGAAGTTACCGACAGTCAGACATCACCGGAAGTTGCTGTGGAACACACGACAGCATCGGTATCCTGTACGACAGCTTTGGATCTAGCAAAAAATTGTCTGAGTGTCAAGGGTGCGAGTGGTGATATTGTAGAGTGTGCAGTCACTGGCACCAATACATCAGGTTCAGCATATAAGCTTGCAACGAAAGAATCAGTAAATATTAAATCCGTTACGGTACAGACAACAATGACATTAGCGGATGGAACAAAAGTAGTATCAAATTATGAGATTTCTGTGGGAAAGACATTAAAGAATTTATAAGAGATATGGAATAACAGAAAAATGAATGCGCGTGACGGAAGTCGCGCGCATTTGTGTTATTTGTAGAACTCAATAATACGATCAAGTCTTGCTGTCATATTGGAAAGCAAGGCATCTAATATTGTGATGGCAGCCATTGTTTCCACAACGACAACCGCACGTGGAAGAATGATCGGATCATGCCGGCCTTTGATGCTGATCTCAATATCCTCACCGGATTTATTTACCGTATGCTGTGTTGCAGCGATGGATGGTGTAGGTTTTACAGCAGCGCGGAAAATAAGTGGAGAACCGTCGCTCATACCACCGAGTGTTCCACCGGAATGATTGGTGGCTTTTGTAATTTTGTTGCCGTCCATAACGAAAGCATCATTGTTTGTAAGTCCAGTAGATGTTGCAACGGAGAATCCATCTCCGATTTCAAATCCCTTTACTGCACCGATGGAAAGAATTGCCTTGGCAAGATTGGCATCCAGTTTTTCAAAAACAGGATCACCGATTCCGGCGGGAACTCCGGTAACCTGACATTCGATGACGCCTCCTGCAGAGTCCTGACGGTGCATGCATTCCTGTAAATAGGTAAGTGCCTGCTCATCGGCAGAATAATCCGGCATACAGGTCGCGGTATTCCGGACAGCCTCTTCGTTGAATTGATCCATGGAAATGGTAACCGGTCCAATGGAACGTGTGTAGGCAAGAATATGAATTCCCATCTCATTTAATATTTTGGAGGCAATTGCACCCGCAGCTACACGTCCGATAGTCTCGCGTCCGGAAGAGCGGCCACCGCCGCGGTAATCACGGAAGCCATACTTCGTATCATAGGTATAATCCGCATGCCCGGGGCGGTAGCAGTTGGCAATCTGACTGTAATCCGAAGAACGCTGGGACGTATTGGGGACGAGAAGTGCAATCGGTGTGCCGGTCGTCTTTCCTTCAAAAACGCCGGAGAGAATCTGAACAGCATCTGCTTCCTTGCGTGGAGTGGAAATGGCACTCTGTCCGGGCTTACGCCGGTCTAAGAATGCCTGGATATCCAAAGGGGTAAGGGTTAATCCTGCGGGACATCCGTCAATGACAACGCCAAGCGCTTCACCGTGGGATTCCCCGAAGGTAGTAATCGAAAATAAAGTTCCGAAAGTTGATCCTGCCATAGGTATTATCCTCATCTTTTCTGTATGATTTCTGTAGAATTTTCATATTTAAACAGATACAGTATATAAAAAAACAGAATAACTGACAAGTTTCTATTGTAAAAAATTAAGGTTTTATGTAATATAGTTATGTATACCAAAGATGGGGATGAACAATGAAAAAGAATTTTCGGGAGAGGACAAGAGATTTTTTTATTAAATTAGGTCAGAAAAACTCAGTTCTTCGTGTTTTTGCAATGATTGGCCTGGCAGCTTCCATGCTGATTTTTCGGTTCGCGGAGTATTGCCGTACAGGCGGAAAGCGGTTTGCCTGTGCATTATTCATTCTATGCTGTTTTTTTACAGGGAACAGCTTTGCTTATCCGGTATTTTATATGGACAGGGGATTTATTTCAGAAGAAGAGCCGCTTCTTCCTGAGCAAGATGAACCCATCCCTGCACGTGGGATGGAAACAGAAAGTCAGGAGTTTACAACGGAAGAGCTCTTACAGGAAGCCGAAGGCTTTGACGATACGGATTATCATGATCTGGAGCAGACGGATAAGTATTCCGTGGATGATATCTTAAATGAAAATCAGGATCTTCTTATGAGGACGGAAGAACAGAAGGAAACATCAGAGATAGTAAAGGAGCAGAACGAAGAGATCAAATTCGATGCGAAGGACTGGAAGATCATGCTGATTAACAAGCAGCATCCGATTCCGGAGGATTACACCTTTACCCTTGGTAATATCAAGACGATGAAGGGAACCATGAAGTGTGATGAGAGGATCATTGAAGAACTGCTATCCATGATGCAGGATGCCAAGAAGGATGGTGTGAATCTGGCTATCTGTTCCCCTTACCGTGATCTTAAGTATCAGGAAGTGTTATTTGACCGGAAAATTGTGAATTATATGAATAAAGGAATGTCTTATCTGGATGCATATAAGGTTGCATCCCAGGCGGTTACTCTGCCGGGAGCAAGCGAGCATCAGGTGGGACTGGCAATTGATATTGTGTGTGACACCTATCAGCTTCTGGATGAAGGATTCGGGAATACGGATGCCGGAATCTGGTTGTCGGAGCATTGCAGTGAATATGGATTTATTCTGCGTTATCCTAAGGGCAAAGAGTACATTACCAGTATTGAATATGAACCGTGGCATTTCCGGTATGTCGGAAAGGATGCGGCAGCCATTATTATGGAGCAGGGACTGTGTCTTGAAGAGTTCTGGGATCAATATTTGTAATATGCCTGTAATTGCTATTGGTATTACTTTTTTTGCTCAATATTTTTAATTAGAAATGTTAAATGAAAGAAATAGAAAGGTTTAAGAAGAATTATGTATCGTTTACTTAAACAGGAGGGAAGAGCCAAGCGTGGAGAATTTACGACTCCGCATGGGGTGATCCAGACTCCGGTTTTTATGAATGTCGGAACCGTGGCAGCTATTAAAGGCGCTGTTTCCACGGAAGATCTGGAAGGAATTAAGACGCAGGTGGAACTGTCGAACACGTATCATCTGCATGTGCGTCCGGGAGATCAGGTGATTAAGCAGCTTGGAGGACTCCATAAGTTTATGTCGTGGAACAAACCAATCCTTACGGATTCCGGCGGCTTTCAGGTGTTTTCTTTAGCTTCCTTACGTAAGATTAAAGAAGAGGGTGTTTATTTCCAGTCCCACATTGACGGACATAAGATTTTTATGGGACCGGAGGAGAGTATGCAGATCCAGTCCAATCTGGCTTCCACGATTGCCATGGCATTCGATGAATGTCCATCGAGCCGTGCTGACCGGACCTATGTACAGAATTCCGTTGACCGGACGACAAGATGGCTTATCCGATGCCAGAAAGAAATGCAGCGTTTAAACAGTCTGGAGGATACCATTAATAAGCAACAGATGCTGTTTGGAATCAATCAGGGAGCCGTGTTCAGTGATATCCGTGTGGAACATGCCAGGCGGATTGCAGAGCTTGATCTGGATGGTTATGCAATCGGGGGACTGGCAGTCGGCGAGACACATGAAGAGATGTATCATATTCTTGAAGAAACTGTTCCATATTTACCGGTGAATAAGCCAACCTATCTGATGGGAGTCGGGACCCCGGCCAATATCCTGGAGGGGGTAGACCGTGGTGTAGACTTTTTTGACTGCGTATATCCGACGAGAAACGGCCGTCACGGACATCTTTATACGAATCAGGGCAAGATCAACCTCTTTAATGCAAAGTATGAACTGGATTCCCGTCCGATTGAAGAAGGATGTCAGTGTCCTGCCTGCAGGAGATATTCAAGGGCTTATATCCGCCATCTTTTAAAGGCGAAGGAAATGCTCGGCATGCGCCTTTGTGTGCTTCATAATCTGTATTTCTACAATACGATGATGGAGGAGATCCGGGACGCACTTGACAGGGGAGAATTTAAGACATATAAGAAGCGGAAACTTGACGGTATGGGGCAAACCGTGTATGATGTATAAACAAGTAAATTTATGGAGGAACAACAATGGGTATTTTATTGACAGCAACAGGTGCTGCAGCAGAAGGTGCTACCGGTATTGCAGCAATCATTCCTTTGATCGCATGGTTCGTGATTATAATTGGATTTATGTATTTCTTTATGATTCGTCCACAGAAGAAGGAACAGAAGAAACATCAGGCAATGCTCTCAACATTGGAATGTGGGGACTGCGTACTGACAACAAGTGGTTTTTATGGGATTGTCATTGACATTACGGACGACACAGTCATCGTGGAATTTGGTAATAACAAGAACTGCCGTATCCCCATGCAGAAATCTGCAATTACTCAGATCGAAAAAGCTGATGCAGAATAAATAAAGAGTGAGGCGCGGCAGCGCCTCACTTTTTTTGTCACCATGTATATTCAAAAATGATCCCGTAGATCATTTTTGAATAATTACGAGAAAATATTATATGAGGAGAGAGTGTTATGAAATTGAATATCGCTTGCATCAAAGGTGATGGAATTGGACCGGAAATTGTTACCCAGGCACAGAAGGTATTGGACCGCGTGGCCCAATGCTATGGACATGAGATTATGTATACGGATGTTTTAATGGGAGGTGCCTCCATTGATGCCTGTGGCGTTCCACTTACGGATGAGGCTATTGCGGCAGCGAAAGCTTCCGATGCCGTACTGATGGGCTCCATCGGAGGAAATACAACAACCTCTCCCTGGTATAAGCTGGCGCCGGAGTTAAGACCGGAAGCAGGACTTTTAAAGCTTCGTAAGTCCCTGAATCTGTTTGCTAATTTACGTCCGGCTCTTCTTTATCCGGAGCTTTCGGATGCATGTCCGTTAAAGAAGGAAATCAGTGATGCCGGATTTGATATGATGATTATGAGAGAGCTGACCGGCGGTCTTTATTTTGGAGAACGTCACACCACTGAAGAAAACGGTATCCGTAAAGCGGTAGACACATTGACCTATGATGAAAATGAAATCCGCCGGATTGCAATTAAGGGCTTTGACATTGCAATGAAGAGAAGAAAGAAGGTAACCAGTGTTGATAAGGCAAATGTACTGGATTCTTCCAGATTGTGGCGCAAGGTGGTAGAAGAGGTTGCAAAGGATTATCCTGAGGTTACCCTGGAACATATGCTGGTAGATAACTGTGCCATGCAGCTTGTGAAGGATCCGGCACAGTTTGATGTGATCCTTACCGAGAACATGTTTGGAGATATTTTGTCTGATGAGGCAAGTATGGTAACCGGTTCCATCGGAATGCTGTCTTCTGCATCCTTAAATGATACGAAGTTTGGCCTTTATGAACCGAGCCACGGCTCTGCACCGGATATTGCGGGAAAGGATGTTGCGAATCCGATTGCAACGGTTTTATCCGCAGCCATGATGCTTCGCTTTACCTTTGACCTTGATCAGGAAGCTGATGCCATGGAAAAGGCGGTTAAAGAGATCCTGAAAAAGGGATATCGTACTTCCGATATTATGTCAGAAGGATGTACTCTGGTAGGCTGTATAAAGATGGGAGATCTTCTTGCTGCAGAGATAGAATAGAGATAACAGTTCCGTCATTCCCATACATTCCGGCAATCTGCGAATGAGTATGGATGAAGGTAACTATTCAGTACAGGTCGAAGCATTTACTGCCAAGACCGTAAGAAAATGATTCAGTAATGCAAAATCCCATCGGCGAAGCCGATTTTAAATGGATTTTGCATCGTAACTGTGAAGGTACTGAACAGTTACGGATGAAGGATTACAGAGACAGATAATATGATTGGTTTAGGAGGATAAGAGATGAGAAGTGATTCTGTTAAGACAGGAACCGCACAGGCTCCCCACAGAAGTCTGTTTAATGCATTGGGATATACGGAGGAGGAACGCCGCCGTCCCTTAATTGGTATTGTGAATTCCTATAATGAAATTGTACCGGGGCATATGAATCTGGATAAGATTACGGAAGCAGTAAAAATGGGTGTTGCCATGGCGGGTGGAACACCGGTGGTATTTCCGGCCATTGCAGTATGTGACGGAATTGCCATGGGACATATCGGAATGAAGTACTCTCTGGTAACGAGAGATCTGATTGCCGATTCTACAGAGTGTATGGCAATGGCACATGGGTTTGACGGATTGGTCTGCATCCCGAACTGTGATAAGAATGTACCGGGACTTTTAATGGCTGCTGCCAGAGTCAATATTCCGACCATTTTTGTATCCGGTGGACCGATGCTTGCCGGACATGTACATGGCTGTAAGAGAAGCTTATCCTCGATGTTTGAGGCAGTTGGAAGCGTTGCTGCCGGAATGATGACCATGGACGAGCTTTCTGAGTTCGAAGAAAAGGTCTGCCCGACCTGTGGATCCTGCTCCGGAATGTATACCGCAAACTCCATGAACTGCCTGACGGAAGCGCTGGGTATGGGGCTTCGCGGAAATGGTACGATCCCTGCCGTATATTCCGAAAGAATCCGTCTTGCAAAGCATGCCGGAATGCAGATCATGGAGCTTGTTAAAAACAACATCTGTCCGAGAGACATTATGACCGAAAAGGCCTTTATGAATGCCCTTACCGTAGATATGGCACTGGGATGTTCCACGAACTCCATGCTTCATCTTCCTGCGATTGCACATGAAGCAGGCGTGGAATTAAACCTGGATATTGCTAATGAATTATCCGCAAAGACACCGAACCTCTGTCATCTGGCACCTGCAGGTCCGACCTATATGGAAGACTTGAATGAGGCCGGTGGTGTATATGCAGTAATGAAGGAATTAACCGGGAAGGATCTTCTTTATACCGATCTTCTTACGGTAACCGGCAAGACCGTAGGCGAGAATATTGCCAATGCGGAAAACCGGAATCCGGAAGTTATCCGGCCGATTGACAATCCGTATTCTGCAACCGGTGGTATCGCTGTATTAAAGGGAAATCTTGCACCGGATTCCGGTGTGGTAAAGCGTTCTGCAGTTGTGCCTGAAATGATGGTACACGAAGGCCCTGCCAGAGTGTTTGACTGTGAAGAGGATGCGATTGCGGCCATTAAAGGCGGTAAGATCGTAGCAGGTGATGTCGTTGTAATCCGTTACGAAGGACCGAAGGGTGGTCCCGGTATGCGTGAAATGCTGAATCCGACCTCTGCCATCGCAGGAATGGGACTTGGATCCTCCGTAGCATTAATCACAGACGGACGATTCTCCGGTGCATCCCGTGGTGCATCCATCGGACATGTTTCTCCGGAAGCAGCTGTTGGTGGACCGATTGCCCTTGTGGAAGAGGGAGATATCATCAGTATCAATATTCCGGAAAATACTCTCAACATGAAGGTATCGGACGAAGAATTAGCTAAGCGAAGAGCAAAGTGGCAGCCAAGAGAACCCAGGGTAACCACAGGGTATCTTTCCAGATACCGTGAACTGGTAACCAGCGGAAACCGTGGTGCGATTTTAGAGGTACCTAAGAAGTAGAGATAAGAAATGCAGATTGTGAGATTATATCGAGGGTTTTGAAGAATTTATTCTGATATAAGGAGGAGACTTCCATGCAGTTGACGGGAGCTGAAATTGTTGTTGAATGTTTAAAGGAACAGGGAGTAGATACGGTATTTGGTTATCCGGGCGGAACCATTCTGAATGTGTATGATGCTTTATATAAGCATTCTGATGAAATCCGTCATATACTGACCTCCCATGAGCAGGGTGCGGCCCATGCCGCAGACGGTTATGCAAGAGCGACCGGAAGAGTCGGCGTGTGTCTTGCAACAAGCGGACCGGGAGCTACCAACCTCGTAACCGGTATTGCAACCGCTTATATGGATTCTGTACCGGTCGTTGCCATTACCTGTAACGTAAACCTTCCTTTACTTGGCAAGGATACCTTCCAGGAGGTGGATATTGCCGGCGTGACTATGCCGATCACGAAGCATGGCTATATTGTAAAGGATGTTACGAAACTGGCTGATACAATCCGTAAGGCCTTCCGGATTGCCAGGGAAGGAAGACCGGGACCGGTGCTTGTAGATATTACCAAGGATGTAACCGCCAACACCTGCGAATATGAAAAGAAGGAGCCTCTTCCTTTTAAGAATCCCTGTAAATATACCGATGCAGATATTGAGCAGGCGATTACCTTAATGAAGGCAGCACAGAGACCGTTTATCTATGTCGGTGGTGGTGCCGTGATTTCCGAAGCTTATAAGGAAGTACGTGAGCTTGCAGAAATTCTGGATACTCCTGTATGTGATACCCTGATGGGAAAGGGTGTCATGGATGGACATGATCCGAAATATACCGGTATGATTGGTATGCATGGAACGAAAGCATCGAATTTTGGTGTCAGTGAATGTGATCTTCTGATAGCACTGGGAGCGCGCTTTTCGGACCGTGTCGTTGGAAATGCAGCAAAGTTTGCTTCCGGGGCAAAGATTTTACATATTGATATTGATGCTGCAGAAATTGATAAGAATATTAAAACAACCGCTTCCGTAGTCGGTGATCTTAAGGAAATTCTGACAAAAATCAATGAAAAGCTGCCCAAACAGCAGCATACCGAATGGATGGCACATATTGAGGAAATGAAAGAAAAGTATCCGCTTTCCTATGATCCTTCAGAATTATCCTGTCCGTACATCATGCAGGAAATTGACCGTATTACCAAGGGTGAGGCCATTATTACAACAGATGTCGGACAGCATCAGATGTGGGCATCCCAGTATTATACCTATACCATGCCGAGAACCTTCCTTTCCTCCGGTGGACTTGGAACGATGGGATATGGCCTTGGCGCCTGTATTGGAGCACAGCTTGGACAGCCGGATAAGATCTGCATTAATATTGCAGGTGATGGCTGCTTCCGTATGAATATGAATGAGCTTGCAACGGCAAGTCATTATAATATCCCGATTATTGAAGTGGTGATCAACAATCATGTGCTTGGTATGGTACGTCAGTGGCAGACGCTCTTTTATGGTAAGCGTTATTCCCAGACTGTGTTAAGTGAGCAGGTAGATTACTGTATGGTTGCGAAGGGGCTTGGCTGTGAAGCCATCCGGGTATCGAAGAAGGAAGAAGTGGATGCTGCTATTCAGAAGGCCATTGATTTAAAGAGACCGGTTCTGATTGAATGCATTATTCCGGAGGATGACAAGGTGTTCCCGATGGTTCCTGCCGGAGCACCGATCAGCGAAGCATTTGACGCATCCGACATGAAATAAGTTGCCGGAAAACACGTATTTTTGTCAGCTAATCGGTACAATCCGGCAGCTTATGAATGAGCATGGCTGATCTGTTACTATGGTGGAGCAGTGAAGCTTTCAGCAGGAGTTAACAAAAGAAGTTCTAAGTGGGGACTTTCCGGAATATTTTACAGGAAGGTCCTTATTTTTAGGGAGTATACTGCATGAATAAGGCATTGGCTAAGGGATTCGGAATTGAAATTCTGGTTATTATCATATCAGTTTTATGCATGTATCTGGGACTGGCGTTTTATTACAGGGATGGCTTTTCCTACAATACATGGATTAATGGTGTCTACTGTACGGGTAAAACCCTGGATGAGGTCAATGAGGAATTACAGGAAGAATCTGCCTATCCGGGACTTACCATTATAGACAGTGATGGTAAGTCCTATATGATCCCGGCACAGGAGGTTTCTCTTTCCATGAATTATCTCCCGGGACTTAAGGCTTTTTATGAGAAGCAAAGTCCACTGCTCTGGATTGACAATATGCTGGGAGAAAAGAATAATCATGAAATCCTTCCGGTGGTTTCTTATCAGGTAGAGACATTTGAAGAAAAAGTAGCCGAGCTCCCATTCTTTACCGGAATCCGTCCGGAAAACCGCAGAGTAAAGCTCTGCAAAGGCCCTCAGGGGTATTATCTGTTAAATGAAAGATCCCATGTGCTAAACGAAGAGAAGACAAAAGAATATATTAAAAGAGCATTTGACAGCTTTCAGGGAGAACTGGATCTGGAGGCTGCAGGATGCTATGAGGATCTTCCCCTTACGGAGCAGATGCAGAAGGATATTGCACTGTATGAAAAGATACGTGCTTTTCAGGAATGCGGCATTGTGTATGTAATGGGAGAGGATGAAGTGAAGGTGGATACTTCTGTTACCTGTAACTTTATGAAACTGGATGAGGATGGCAGTTTTCTGCTTGGTGAAAACGGAGATCTCATCGCAGACAGGGAGAAGACCGATGCTTTTATTGATCAGCTGGCAGATGAATACGATACCGTTGGTGCTGTCCGTGAATTCAGGGCTACCCGTGGGGAAAAGGTGATTGTTGAGGGTGGAATTTACGGAAACCTGATCGACCGGGATACCGAAAAGGAATACCTCTATCAGGCTTTTTGTGAGAAAAGGACAGAACGGCATGAACCGGAATACCTGCAAAAAGCACTATATCAGGGGAAGAATGACATTGGACCTACTTATATTGAAGTCGATATGACTGAGCAGAAAATGTATTATTATGTGGATGGCGTTTTAAAAATTGAAACCGATGTGGTGACCGGCAATACGAGCCTTGGACGTGGAACACCGTCCGGAACCAACTATGTTTATAATAAGCAGCGGAACAGGGTATTGCGTGGCGCAGATTATGCGACTCCCGTGAAATACTGGATTCCGGTTTATAAAGCGATCGGTATTCACGATGCTTCCTGGAGAAAGAATTTTGGCGGTGAAATTTATAAGACGAATGGGTCTCATGGCTGTGTGAATACACCGACGGATCAGGTCGCAGAGCTTTATGATATGG
>ERZ1034719.1442-NODE-1442-length-11020-cov-30.562973_pt1 | contig 11020 bp, 6 predicted proteins | sample MGYA00520703_ERZ1034719 | MGnify/ENA primary metagenome ERZ1034719 (study PRJEB33766, sample SAMN09781716) | gut metagenome | biome: gut microbiome | host: Homo sapiens | place: Madagascar | study: EMG produced TPA metagenomics assembly of the PRJNA485056 data...
TACGTGAGTCACGTAGTGAGTTGTTAAAGCCCCTTTTGTTTATTGCCGAATTTTGTCGCAGAAACAAAAAGAAAGGACTGAACATGAAAGTGATAACAATGGAAAGTTCCGCCTACAAGGAGATGATGGCGCAGATTGCGAACATCGCAGGGTACATCCGCGAGGCAAGGGACGAGAAGAAACGGAAGCGGGAAACCGAAGACAAGCTGCTTGACACGGCACAGGCGGCGAAGATGCTCAACGTGAGCAAGCGCACCATGCAGCGTATGCGCACCGACCACCGTATCGAGTATGTGGTGGTACGCGGAAGCTGCCGCTACCGCCTTTCCGAGATACTGCGGCTATTGGAGGACAACACAGTAAGGAACGAGGAAGGGACAATAGACACCCTGTTCCACAACCACACGCTGCGCACGGGCGGCAAACCAAAAGGAAGGAGGACATAGGTCATGGAACTGCTCACACGAAACAACTTCGAGGGCTGGATGCAGAAGCTGATGGAACGGCTCGACCGTCAGGACGAACTGCTGCTGGCGATGAAGGCTGAGGGGAAACAGCCCACTATCACGGAAAGCATCCGCCTTTTCGACAATCAGGATTTGTGCATGTTGCTCCAGATAAGCAAACGCACCCTCCAACGCTACCGCAGCGTAGGCGCATTGCCCTACAAGACGCTGGGCAAGAAGACCTATTACAGCGAGGAGGACGTGCTGACATTCCTTTCCAACCATATCAAGGACTTCAAAAAGGAAGATATAGCCTTCTACAAGGCTCGTATCCATAATTTCTTTCATAAATAACCCATTAAAACATTTTTCAGATGGCAAAGAAAAAAGACGAAAAGGACGTGCTGGTAGTCCGTGACGAGAAGACAGGCGAGATCAGCGTGGTAGCCGGGCTGAACGCGGACGGCACACCCAAGCGCACCCCCGCAAAAGCGGAGAACGCGCAGAGTTTCCTGCAATTCGACCGACATGGCGACGTGCTGGACAACTTCTTCAAGAACTTCTTCCGGCAGTGCAAGGAACCCAGCCGCTTCGGTTTCTACCGCATTGCGGCAGACCAAGCTGAAAATCTCTTAGAGGTGATGAAGCAACTGCTGAAAGACCCCGAAGCGAACAAGGAGCTGCTCGCCCCTCACAAGGTGGACACCTCCGACTATGAGAAGAAGGTGCAGGAAGAGATGGCAGCACAACAGACAGAGAAACAAGAACCTCAAAAACAGGAGAACATGGAACAACGGAAAGAACAGCAACAGGACAAATCCGAACAGATGCAGGGCAAACGTGGCTACCAGCCCATCGACGAGAGTAAAATCAACTGGCAGGAGCTGGAGGACAGATGGGGCGTAAAGCGGGACAACCTTGAAAAGTCCGGCGACCTTACGAAGATGCTCAACTATGGCAAGTCCGACTTGGTAAAGGTCAAACCGACCTTCGGCGGCGAATCATTCGAGCTGGACGCCCGCCTCTCCTTCAAGAAGGACGGTGAGGGAAACATCAGCCTCGTGCCGCACTTCATCCGCAAGGAGCAGAAGCTGGATGAGTACAAGGAACACAAATTCTCCGACAATGACCGGAAGAACCTCCGCGAAACGGGCAATCTCGGTAGGGTCGTGGACATTGTGGACAGGGAAACGGGCGAGATCATCCCCTCCTACATCAGCATCGACCGCAAGACGAATGAAATCACGGACATTCCGGCAAGCAGGGTGCGCATCCCGGAGCGCATCGGCAAGACGGAAATCACCACGCAGGAGCGGGACATGCTCCGCGCCGGACTGCCCGTACGCGACAAGCTCATCGAGCGCAACGACGGCAGAAAGTTCGTCACCACCCTGCAAGTGAACGTGGAGCAGCGCGGCGTGGAGTTCGTGCCGGGAACCGGCAAGTCGCCCCGTACCGCACAGACACAGGAAACCAAAGGCGACACATCGAAAAGTCAGGCGCAGGGCGGGGAAAATGCCGCACAGACCAAGAAGGAGCAACGCCGCAACACGTGGACGAACGAGGACGGCAGCATCCGCCCCATCAGCAAATGGAGCGGCGTGAGCTTCACCGACCAGCAGAAAGCCGACTATGTGGCGGGTAAAGCCGTGAAGCTGGAGAACGTGACCGACAAGCAGGGCTTCCATGCCACGATGTATATCAAGTTCAACCCGGAGAAGGGACGCCCGTACCGCTACGACACGAACCCTGACAATGCACAGCAGGTTGCTCCGTCCAACGAGAGCCGCACGCAGGTGGCGGTGAACAACGATGGCAAGACCAACGAGGCTACAAAGAATCTGAGAGAGCCGTTGCAGAAAGGTCAGACCAACCCGAAGGACGCCCGCCAGCAACAGCAGCAGGAGAAGCCGCAGAAGAAAACGGGCAAGGGCATGAAAATGTAATCCCGTGTCCGCCACTGAATCCAAAATAAAATCCAAAGTATCAACAAAAAAGAAGAAGACATGAAGACAATCATTGCAGAAAAGCCCTCCGTGGCACGTGAAATCGCCCGCATCGTGGGCGCGACAAAGAGAGAGGAAGGATATTTCGAGGGAGGCGGTTATGCCGTGACATGGGCATTCGGACACCTCGTTCAGCTTGCCATGCCCGACGGCTACGGCGTGCGCGGATTTGTCCGTGACAACCTCCCGATTATTCCCGACACATTCACGCTCGTCCCCCGTCAGGTCAGGACGGAGAAAGGTTACAAGCCCGACAGCGGCGTGGTGTCGCAGATAAAAGTCATCAAAAGACTGTTCGACACAAGCGAACATATCATCGTGGCGACCGATGCCGGACGCGAGGGAGAGCTTATCTTCCGCTACCTCTACCACTATACGGGTTGCACCACTCCTTTCGTGCGCCTGTGGATCAGCTCTCTCACCGACAAAGCTATCCGCGAGGGACTGCGGAAACTCGAAGACGGCAGCAAATACGACAACCTCTACCTCGCCGCCAAAGCGCGGAGCGAATCCGACTGGCTCGTGGGCATCAACGGCACACAGGCGTTATCCATCGCCGCCGGACACGGCACGTATTCCGTGGGGCGGGTGCAGACACCAACGTTGGCTATGGTATGTGAACGCTACTGGGAGAACCGCCGCTTTACGTCCGAAGCATTCTGGCAGCTCCATATCGCAACGGACGGTTGCGACGGCGAAGTCGTGAAATTCTCATCCTCCGAGAAATGGAAAGAGAAAGAACCGGCGATGGAACTATATAATAAGGTAAAGGCGGCAGGTTGCGCCACTGTCACGAAAGCCGAGCGCAAGGAGAAGACGGAGGAAACTCCCTTGCTCTACGACCTGACCACGCTCCAGAAAGAAGCCAACGCCAAGCACGGCTTCACGGCGGAACAGACGCTTGAAATCGCGCAGAAACTCTACGAAAAGAAGTTGATAACCTATCCGAGAACGGGAAGCCGCTACATCCCCGAAGACGTGTTTGCCGAAATTCCCAAACTGCTCGCTTTCATCGGCACACAGCCCGAATGGAAAGACAAGGTGCGGGCAAAAGCCGCCCCGACACGCCGCAGCGTGGACGACGGCAAGGTGACAGACCACCATGCCCTGCTCGTCACGGGTGAGAAACCGCTCTTCCTCTCCAAAGAGGACAATACCATCTATCAGATGATTGCCGGGCGCATGGTCGAGGCATTCTCTGAGAAATGCGTCAAGGATGTGACCACTGTCACGGCGGAATGTGCCGGAGTGGAGTTTACCGTAAAAGGCAGCGTCGTGAAGCAAACCGGATGGCGTGCCGTCTATGGCGAGGAAAAAGAGGAAATTACCATCCCCGGCTGGCAGGAAGGCGACACGCTGACACCGAAAGGCTCGTCCATTACCGAAGGAAAGACCAAACCCAAGCCGCTGCATACCGAAGCCACCCTGCTCTCGGCAATGGAAACGGCGGGCAAGGAAATTGAGGACGACGCACTGCGGCAGGCGATGAAGGACTGTGGCATCGGTACTCCCGCCACACGCGCCTCCATCATCGAAACGCTTTTCAAGCGCGGTTACATGGAACGCTGCAAGAAGTCGCTTGTTCCCACCGAAAAAGGACTTGCCCTCAATTCCGTCGTCAAGACGATGCGCATCGCCGATGTTGCCATGACGGGCGAATGGGAAAAGGAGCTGGCGCGTATCGAGCGCGGGGAACTGTCCGACGACACCTTCCGCAAGGAGATAGAGGCGTACACACGTGAGATAACCTCCGAACTGATCTCGTGCGACAAGCTCTTCGGCAGCCGTGACTCCGGCTGCGCGTGTCCCAAGTGTGGCACGGGCAGGATGCGGTTCTACGGCAAGGTGGTACGCTGCGACAACACGGAGTGCGGACTGCCCGTGTTCCGGCTGAAAGCGGGACGCACCCTGTCCGACGATGAAATCAAAGACCTGCTCACCGAAGGGCATACCAAGCTGCTCAAAGGGTTCAAGAGCAAACAGGGCAAGAGTTTCGATGCTGTTGTCGCCTTTGACGGGGAATATAACACGACTTTTGTGTTCCCGGAGGCTAAAAAGGACAAGAAATTTTCAGGACGGAAGAAATAGTATTAACTTTGCCACTTGTTCAGAGTAATGAATTGTTCTTCGATACCGGATTACACTCATACTTTGGATTTAGTGGTGGCACTCGGAGGGATACCGAGTGCCTTTTTCTTCCTTTTTCCAACCGATTATCCCGTTAATTATCAATCCGCTAAATCCAAAGTAATGAACAACAAGAAGAAAAACGAGGGTCAGACCGACTTTTCCTATTACGGTCTGTACCTGCTGGACTATCTCCGCACGAACAAGTTTGAACAGGCTGACGACACCGCTTTCATACGGGAACGGGCCGACCGTGCCGCCGAAACGTATGAGAGGGCACGGCTTGAAGGCTATCCCGCCGATGGTGCGCAGGAACTGGCGATGGACACGCTGCTGCGCGGGCTGCATTATTCCCGTTACGCCATCCTCCGCGAAGTCGTGGAAAACGAGTTTGCCGATGAAGTGCCGGAAGAGAAGCGTGAAGCCTTTGTCCTGAAACTGCTGCCGCTTGTCGGCAACGTGTTCTCCGTCTATGACCTCTCGGATGACAATTTCGCCCTGTCTTCCGATTACGACCTGCTCTACACGGAGCTGACGGGAGCAACCGTCCTTTACTTAGACGAATATGGCGTTTAACCGCAAACAGAAACTGCGGGACAACATCGAGGCGATACGGACGGCATTCATCCTTGACAGGGAAAATAGGACAGCGACAACCGAAGAGCGTGCCATACTTCAAAGGTACTGCGGTTTCGGCGGTCTGAAATGTATCCTCAACCCTGCAAAGGAACTGACGGATGCCGTCCGGTGGGCGAAATCCGACCTCGAACTGTTCGCCCCGACGGTGGAGCTGCACAGGCTTATCCGTGAGAACAGCAAGGACGAAACAGAGTACAAGCGGTTTGTGGATTCGCTGAAAGCGTCCGTGCTGACCGCTTTCTACACCCCCAAAGAGATAACCGACACCATCGCGGACGTGCTGGCAGATTACAGCGTCCGCCCCGCCCGTATGCTCGAACCGTCGGCAGGTGTCGGCGTGTTCGTGGATTCCATGCTGCGGCACAGCCCCAATGCGGATGTGATGGCTTTCGAGAAGGATCTGCTCACGGGTACAATCTTGAGGCATCTCTATCCCGACCAGAAAATGCGCACCTGCGGTTTTGAGAAAATCGAAAGACCGTTCAACAATTATTTCGACTTGGCGGTGTCCAACATTCCGTTCGGTGACATTGCCGTGTTCGACGCGGAGTTTCAGCGGAGCGACTCTTTCGGCAGACGCTCCGCCCAGAAAACCATCCACAACTATTTCTTTCTCAAAGGACTGGATGCCGTGCGTGACGGCGGTATCGTGGCGTTCATCACCTCGCAAGGGGTATTGAATAGCACCAAGACCTCCGTGCGTAACGAGCTGTTCAGTCAGGCCAATCTGGTATCCGCGATACGCCTGCCCAACAACCTGTTCACGGACAACGCGGGCACGGAGGTGGGCAGTGACCTGATTGTCCTGCAAAAGAACCTCAGCAAGAAGGAAATGTCGCAGGACGAGCGGCTGATGACCGTGATACAGACGGACACGAAAACCGCCCTGACCGACAACGCCTATTTCATCCACCACCCGGAACGCATCGTGCATACGATGGCGAAACTTGACACAGACCCCTACGGGAAGCCCGCTATGGTTTATCTGCACGAGGGCAAGGCAGCAGGCATCGCCGGGGATTTGCGCCGTATGCTCGACGAGGATTTCCATTACAGGCTTGCCATGCGCTTGTATTCGGGTTCAATCCGGCAGGCAGGAACGGAAGAAAAAGTTGCCGTTCAAAATAAAGTAGAGCGTCCTGCCATAAAATTGGAAACAGTATCCTCGGCGCAGACGGTGGAAACTCCGACAGAAAAGCCGCAACCCGCAGATGAAAAGCCGGAGATAGAACCGCGCCCGCAATATTCCGCAGGCGTGCAGCTCACCCTGCTTGACCTCTGGGGGATGACGGAAGAGGTCAGCCAACCGAAAACCTCCAAAAAGAAAAAGACGGTGAAAAAGGCAGTTACGGCAAAGTCCACTCCGCCCAAACCGAAAGTCACGGTTACACCGACAGCTCCAACTGCAAAACCCGCAATGGAGAATAAGGAGGTGAAAGCGGAGAACACCGCCAAGCCTGCCGACCCGGACGACATCTATGCCACACTGGACTGGGATACCAATCCTCCCATCAACGGTTTCTATGAAATGATGATGGGTTTGACGCCGGAGCGTAGGAAAGAACTTCGGGAACTGGCAAGGCAGCATAACGAGAAACAAGTGGCGGAAAAGACGGAAGTGAAAGCCGTGCCGGAAACTTCCCGTGAGCAGCCACGACAGGAGGAAACACAGCCGGAGGCAGTCGCCGCACCTGCCGTTACAGATACCCCATCGGAAGCGGTGGGGACTTTCCTTTTCCCCGACATCGAAGCGGAAAAGCCGAAGGAGGAAGTCGTGGACCTTTCTCCGCGTGCCTACCACCGCACGCCGGAGATGCACCTGCGCGAAGGGTCGCTGGTGGCTGACCGGGGGCGTCATAACATCGGCTACCTGAAAGACATCACGCCATACGGGGCGACATTCCAGCCGCTCGACCTGAAAGGATACCAGAAGGAAAAGGCGTTGTTGTATGTGTCGCTGCGTGACGCCTACGAGCGTCTGTACCGTTATGAATCGCTCCGGCGCGAGGCAAATGTTCCGTGGCGAGAGCATCTGAATACCTGTTACGATGAGTTTGTCATGCGCTACGGCAACCTCAACGCCAAGCAGAACGTGAAGTTAGTGATGATGGATGCGGGCGGGCGCGACATCCTTTCGCTGGAACGGATGGAAAACGGAAAGTTCGTCAAGGCGGACATCTTCGAGCATCCTGTTTCCTTCGCGGTGGAGAGCCATGCCAACGTAGGCTCTCCCGAAGAAGCCCTGTCTGCGTCGCTCAACAAATATGGTACGGTCAATCTCGACTATATGCGGGAGATAACCGACAGCACGGCGGAGGATTTGCTCACTGCCCTGCAAGGGCGCATCTACTACAATCCGCTCGTGACCGGTTACGAAATCAAAGACCGTTTCATCGCCGGAAATGTCATAGAGAAAGCGGAACGCATAGAGGCATGGATGGGTGACAATCCCGAAAATGAGCGTATGCCGGAGGTGAAGCAGGCGTTGGAGGCTCTGAAAGATGCCGAGCCGCAGCGCATCGCCTTCGAGGATCTGGACTTCAATTTCGGGGAACGCTGGATTCCGACGGGTGTCTATGCCGCCTACATGAGCCGGCTGTTCGACACGGAGGTGAAAATCGCCTATTCCGCAAGCATGGACGAGTTTTCGGTGGTGTGCGGCTACCGCACCATGAAAATCACGGACGAGTTTCTGGTGAAGGGGTATTACCGGAACTATGACGGTATGCACCTCCTAAAACACGCCCTGCACAACACCTGCCCTGACATGATGAAGTCCATCGGCAAGGACGAGCATGGCAACGACATCAAGATGCGCGACAGCGAGGGAATACAACTCGCCAACGCCAAGATTGACGAGATACGAAACGGCTTCTCCGAATGGCTCGAAGAGCAGTCGCCGCAGTTCAAGGAGCGGCTTGTGACGATGTATAACCGCAAGTTCAACTGTTTCGTGCGCCCGCGCTACGACGGCTCCCATCAGACCTTTCCCGACCTCAACCTGAAAGGGCTGGCAAGCCGGGGTATCAAGAGCGTCTATCCCTCACAGATGGATTGCGTCTGGATGTTGAAACAGAACGGCGGCGGAATTTGCGACCACGAGGTGGGAACCGGTAAGACGCTGATAATGTGCATCGCCGCGCATGAGATGAAGCGTCTGAATTTGGCACACAAGCCGATGATTATCGGGCTGAAAGCCAACGTTGCGGAGATTGCAGCCACCTATCAAGCGGCATATCCCAACGCGAGGATTCTGTACGCTTCGGAGAAAGACTTTTCGACCGCCAACCGCGTGCGTTTCTTCAACAACATCAAGAACAACGACTACGATTGTGTCATCATGTCGCACGACCAGTTCGGCAAGATACCGCAGTCGCCGGAGTTGCAGCAGCGCATCCTGCAAGCGGAGCTTGACACGGTGGAGGAAAACCTCGAAGTGCTGCGCCAGCAGGGAAAGAACGTATCGCGGGCGATGCTGAAAGGTCTGGAGAAGCGCAAGCATAACCTTGAAGCGAAATTGGAGAAGGTGGAACACGCCATAAAGTCACGCACGGACGACGTGGTGGACTTCAAGCAGATGGGCATCGACCACATTTTCATTGATGAATCGCACCAGTTCAAGAATCTGACTTTCAACACGCGCCACGACCGTGTGGCGGGATTGGGGAACAGCGAGGGAAGCCAGAAGGCACTGAACATGCTCTTTGCTATCCGCACCATACAGGAGCGCACGGGCAAGGACTTGGGGGCGACCTTCCTCTCCGGCACGACTATCAGCAACTCGCTGACTGAGCTGTACCTGCTGTTCAAGTACCTGCGCCCGAAGGAGCTGGAACGGCAGGACATTCGATGTTTTGATGCGTGGTCGGCGATATTTGCCAAGAAGACAACGGATTTTGAGTTCAACGTGACGAACAACGTGGTGCAGAAGGAGCGTTTCCGCTACTTCATCAAAGTGCCGGAGCTTGCCGCCTTCTATAATGAAATCACGGACTACCGCACGGCGGAGGATGTGGGCGTGGACCGTCCCAACAAAAACGAGATACTGCACCACATACCGCCCACGCCGGAGCAGGAGGACTTCATACAGAAGCTGATGCAATTCGCCAAGACGGGCGACGCCACCCTGTTGGGCAGACTGCCGCTTTCGGAAACGGAGGAAAAGGCGAAGATGCTTATCGCCACGGACTATGCCCGGAAGATGGCACTCGACATGCGCATGATAGACCCGCATTACGAAGACCACCCCGACAACAAGGCGAGCCACTGTGCCAAAATAATCGCGGAGTATTATCAAAAATACGACGCGCAGAAAGGCACGCAGTTCGTTTTCTCTGACTTGGGGACTTACCAGCCGGGCGATGGGTGGAACGTCTATTCGGAAATCAAGCGCAAACTGACGGAGGACTACGGCATACCGCCAAGCGAGGTGCGCTTCATTCAGGAGTGCAAGACCGACAAGGCTCGGAAGGCGGTGATAGATGCCATGAACGCCGGGACGGTGCGTGTGCTGTTCGGCTCCACCTCCATGCTCGGAACGGGTGTGAACGCACAGAAACGGTGTGTGGCAATTCATCATCTTGATACGCCGTGGCGACCGTCCGACCTGCAACAGCGTGACGGACGGGGAGTTAGAGCAGGCAACGAGATAGCCAAGCATTTCGCCGGGAACAACGTGGACGTAATAATCTACGCGGTGGAAAAATCACTGGACAGTTACAAGTTCAACCTCCTGCACTGCAAGCAGACTTTCATCAGCCAGCTTAAAAGCGGTGCTATGGAAGCGCGTACCATCGACGAGGGGGCAATGGACGAGAAATCGGGCATGAACTTCTCGGAGTACATGGCGTTGTTATCCGGCAACACCGACCTTTTGGATAAGGCGAAACTGGAGAAGCGGATCGCATCGCTCGAAGGGGAACGCAAGTCGTTCAACAAGGGCAAGCGTGATTCGGAGTTCAAGCTGGAGTCAAAGACCGGCGAGTTGCGCAACAACACGGCTTTCATAGATGCCATGACGGAGGACTGGAACCGCTTCCTGTCGGTGGTGCAGACCGACAAGGAGGGCAACCGCCTTAATATAATAAAGGTGGACGGAGTGGATTCCGCCGATGAGAAGGTCATCGGAAAGCGTTTGCAGGAGATAGCCAAGAATGCCACGACCGGAGGGTTGTACACGCAGGTCGGAGAACTTTACGGTTTTCCGATAAAGGTGGTGAGCGAAAGGATACTCAAAGAGGGATTGGAGTTTACCGACAACCGCTTCGTGGTCGAGGGGAACTACAAGTACACCTACAACAACGGGCATCTGGCGCTGGCTGACCCGTTGGCCGCCGCCCGCAACTTCCTCAACGCGATTGAGAGAATCCCCTCCATCATCGACCAGTATAAAGCGAAGAATGAGGTCTTGGAACGTGAGATACCGCAGTTGCAGGAGATAGCAGGCAAGGTGTGGAAGAAGGAGGAAGAACTGAAACAGTTGAAGTCCGAACTTGCCGCCCTTGACCGCAAGATACAGCTGGAACTTGCGCCGCCTACACCCGAAATCACCGAAAAGGAGCATGAAGGGCAACAGGTCAAACCGGAAGCGAAAGGTGTGCGAAACGGTATCAGGCAATATCCCGAAGATACATCACCGCAAATACGCAATCCATCGGAAAGTATTATCGCCAATCACACCATAACTGGGCATCCGGGGCTGTATGCCAAGGAGGAAACCCGGTCCAAAGGATTGAAAATATAACCTTAGGAATTTTATCTGAAGTATTAATAAGGGCTATCCCAAAAGGTCTAAAAGTAAAT
>ERZ1034719.1446-NODE-1446-length-11006-cov-6.505433_pt1 | contig 11006 bp, 8 predicted proteins | sample MGYA00520703_ERZ1034719 | MGnify/ENA primary metagenome ERZ1034719 (study PRJEB33766, sample SAMN09781716) | gut metagenome | biome: gut microbiome | host: Homo sapiens | place: Madagascar | study: EMG produced TPA metagenomics assembly of the PRJNA485056 data...
GCCCGGAGTTCTGCGCTTCTGCAAGATATAGCTGCTCATGCTCCGCGGGGAAGCCCAACTGCCAATCCAGAAAATGCCCGAACTCATGAAGTGTCGCGTTGGCCTCTGAGATGTAAAGGGTTTTCTGGCTGTAGTTGGTGGCTCCAATGCAGCTCATGTTCAGCTGCTTGCTGAGTTCGTTGATGTAGTCGAAGTCGATACGGTACGTCCAGCCAGCCGCGTTTACCAGCATCACCGATGCGGGCGGAGTCTCCACGGTGAAGGCTCTGGTCAGGATGGCGTGAAGGAGCATGGCAGCGTCCCTGCGGGTGACGATCTCGTTTGCATCATCCTCCTCGCCGCAGAGCTGAAGCTCCTTCCCGATGCGGATGCAGTTTTCATGATCGGGCAGCGACACGCCGCCCGCATAGAGTGCGCTGTCGTAAACGGGAATCTTGGCTGCGGCAAAGGCGCTTTTGAGCAGCGCTCCCCGGCATAGCTGGATAGAACACCAAGTCACCGGGCTGTGCGTCCGCCCACGAAATATTGGTGCAATATGATAGCTTATCCAGTTTTTCCAATCAGGATAGCGGAGGTACAATAGCTTTGCATCAGAGGAAACGCCATCAAACCGACTATCGGTGATTAGCAGTTTTGGAATGCGAAAGAAAGCGTATTGTTCACCGGCGTGACCGTAGTAATAGGGAAAATTCAATGGCATAAGATTCACCACCACCTCCTCCTACATAAGCAAATGGAGCATACAAGATGTATGCTCCATTTGCTTATGTAGGCAACAGAATATGTGTGTTATAAAATATATCCAAGTGACGATTATAACTGTCGAACCGCATATGACCAAACGGCGTTTCTTCACTATCTTTTGGATTAATATTTAGGGAAGATTTGGGGCAGGGAACAGCTTCTTGTGCCTTTGAACCACATGTTAAAAAAATACTACACCCAGTCTGACGAGCAGGACGATCTCATCTCCATCGGCACCATCGGTCTCATCAAGGGCGTTTCGAGCTACCGCCCGGAAAAGGGTACGAGGCTCGCGACCTACGCTGCCAAATGCGTGGAGAATGAAATTCTAATGTACTTTCGCAGTCGGAAGAAATTACAGGGCGAGGTGTCGCTCAACGATTCGCTCGATTCCGACGCCGACGGCGAGTCGCTCTACCTCATGGATGTCGTCGGCGTCGAGGACACGATGTATTTGGACATTCAGGACCGCGACGACTGCCTGCGCGTGCGAAGGCTCGTGCACGAGTGCCTGACCGAGCGGGAGGAAGAGGTCATCATCTCGCGTTACGGCCTCGGCGGCCGGATGCCCCGCACACAGCGCGAGGTCGCCAAAAAGCTCGGCATCTCGAGGAGCTATGTATCGCGCATCGAAAAGCGCGCGCTGCAAAAGCTGGAGGAAGCCCTCGGTGAACGGGAATAAAAAACGCGGGGCGCATTAGCGCCCCGCTTATGGTATTAAGGAGATAAACCGACAGAACAATATCGCCCTGCTATATTATTACGCTGGCTCAGAAACTTTTTCATCGGTGCCGCCAAGTGCGGCCATAAGCGAGTTCAACCAATTGGGGATTTGATCGTTTCCTTGAGTATTATCACACCAGGCCTGATAAAATGCTGGAATTTTAAAGTCGTTGGAGTTCAGTGTGTTTCTGCCGGAGCCGTCGTTTTTAAGATATGTTTCTGCAAATTGCGCCACAAGTGTGGAATATTGTAAGATCAATTCGATGATGTATTCTTTGGCGCACTTTACATGGTCGGCGCTGTAATCGAAATTGGCAAACGAACGCTCTGCTGTTAAAGGCTTGCCTGCGTGGTTTAATGCATTTACAACATATGCTACAAAAAAGTACCGCCCATTTGCCAGAACGGCCAGAGTGTTGGCATCGGGGGTTGCCGCATTCCGATACTGCTTTTCTACCAAACGGTATACTTTGGAGATGCTCACGGCAAAGTTGACAGGCTTGTACCAGGATAGGAATAAAGCGGCCTTGTCATCGTACAGATCGAACGGAGCATATATCGGTTTGGAAGAATCGCTCTCGAAAAATTCGACTGTGTCATATTCGCTGGAGGTATCACTATACCGAACGATGACCTGTGTGGGGCTGGAACGTGCTTCACCGGGAGCGTTGTAATATGGCGGCGTGACGAATGACAACCTTACAAAATGCATTGAATGTGTACTGGATATGGACTTTGTAATCTTCAAAATTATTCATAAAAGCCTCTCCTTATATATACGAATGTTGATATACTAAAAACTAAAATTCCAGAAATAATTAAAAGAGATTGGATATTTATAATGTCAGCGAGTGGTCCAAAAAATATCATGCCTAACGGTAATGCACAAGAATTGGCAATCTGCATGAAGCTGAATATGCGCCCTTGCATTTCCTGCTCAACTTTCTCTTGGATAGACGCTGTAATCGGAGTATTATAGCAAGGAGATGTAATTCCTATTAGCACATTAAAAATTAAATAAACTATGAATACAGGAGAAATTCCTAACCCTATCATCAGCATACCATAAACTCCACCTGCCACTAATGTAGTATTCAGTTTTTTCTTAAAACCACCCCATGATGTAATAATTGCTCCTCCAATAATCATTCCAAAACTATATGTCATTTCACTCATGGTTAAGCGCCAAACTTCTGTTCCAAATGTTCTGCTTACCATGAGCGGGGTTAAAAAAGCAGATGGACTAATTAGAAATAAAATGAGTAATTGAAAAATCAGCAGTCTGCTCATAAAAGTATGATTCTTTAGATAGACCGCGCCCTCCTTCATTTCTGTGAAATGTGATTTGGTCATTCTGACTTCGATATTTAAGGGCTTTACTGGAACCGTTGAGGTTATACTCACTCCAACTAAAGCAGTAAAAATATCAATAAATAAAGTTGCTTCTAATGTTGCTATCGACAGAATAGCACCGCTAATAGCTGGAGAAACAAACATAATAATTGATGATAAAGTGCTGTTAAATCCATTAACTTGCATTAGATATTTTTGCGGAACTATTTGGGGGATAATTGCATTTACTGCTGGAGTTTGTATTCCCGTCCCGGCAGACCGGATTGCTAAAACAACTAAAAGCAATTCGATATTCTTGTGTCCAGTAAGAAAAAATACAGCTAATATCAGAGTAGCACTTGCAATAAAGCAATCCGTTATCATCACAATCCCTTTTCGGCTATAACGATCAATCCATACTCCTGCAAAGAGGGAAATCAATATTTGCGGTAAGAACCCGCATAAAGTGGAGAGGGTTATCATTTTCCCGGAAGAAGTTGTTAATGTGATATACCAAATTATTGCATATTGAACAATAGATGAACCCAACAGGGATATTGTTTGCGCAGATAAAAACCGAGCAATATGGCTTTTCCATTTGTATTCATTCATAAAGATTGTTCCTTTCAAAAAAATAGAGACTATGGCGATAATCTACCATAGCCCCTAAAAGTAAATATAAAAATAGAGACTATGGCGAAACATTGTCCACAGTCTCTAACTAAAGTCTGCTCGTTTCTATCATCGAGGAAATAGGTACACAAAACAGAGGGTATTAAAATCTCAATACCCTTATTCTTGCTTGTTTCCCTATTTCCCGATGAAAAAGAAAGCAATCATGCTTTTAGTTTAAGCTCCGTACAATGCTTCATCGGATACATTTGCACAGAGCTGATCCGTCTTTTTAATTCGTCAATTACAATTCTATTTTTCATGTAGTTCACTCCTGTTTCTAATTATAGCAAAGGTATCTTCTAAAAGCAAGAGTTTAGAAATAGTTGGGCTGCTGTCTGTCAAATTCTTGTGTGCTACTTTATAGCACATGAGCTTTGGCGCAGGGAATGTCCCCTGTGAGAAGCGATGCCGCGTTTATCGTTTTGCCTTATTTTGCCGCGTGCTCATAAAGTGAACGGCTTTTTGCCGCTGACGAGGTCCTTCCACAGCGGGGACATGCCGCGTAAGTATTCTACGACCTCGGGCACGGCATCGAGGATACGGTCGATTTCCTCGTCGGTGTTCCACTCGCACAGACTCAGGCGCAGCGAGCCGTGCGCCGCGTCATGCGGGCGGCCGATGGCCAGCAGCACATGGCTTGGGTCGAGCGAGCCGGATGTGCACGCGCTGCCGGACGACGCGCAGATGCCCTTTGCGTCGAGAAGAAGCAGCAGGCTTTCGCCTTCGACGCCCTCGACGCAGAAGCTTACGTTGCCGGGCAGGCGATTCACGGGATCGCCGTTGAGCGCGCTGTGCGGGATCTTGGACAGGCCATCGATCAGACGGTCGCGCAGGGCGCTGACCCTTTTCGCGTTCTCGTCGAGGTGCGCGCAGGCGTCTTCGAGCGCCGCAGCCATGCCCATGATGGCGGGGGTGTTCTCCGTACCCGCGCGCTTGCCGCGCTCCTGCGCGCCGCCCTCGATGAGGTTCGTCAGGAAGACGCCCTGACGGGCGTACAGCACGCCGGTGCCCTTCGGCCCGTGGAACTTGTGCGCGGAGAGTGACAGCAGGTCGATGTTCTGCGCCTTGACGTCAATGGGCAGATGCCCCGCGGCCTGCACGGCGTCGGTATGGAACAGCACGCCCGCCTCGCGGCAGACGGCGCCGATCTCGCTGATCGGCAGGATGGAGCCGATCTCGTTGTTGGCGTACATGACGGAAACCAGGCACGTATCCTCGCGGATGGCGCGCTTGACCTGCTGCGCCGTCACGGTACCAATGGGGCCGACGGGGAGAAGCTCGACGGTGAAGCCCTCTTTTTCAAGCTTTTTCAGCGTGTGCAGCACGGCGTGGTGCTCGAACGCGGTCGAAATGATGTGCTTTTTGCCCTTGCGCTCGCCGAGGCGCACGGCGGAGAGGATGGCCTGATTGTCGGCCTCGCTGCCGCCGGAGGTGAAGTAAATTTCGCGCGGGGAAGCGTTCAGGTATTTTGCGATGCGGTCGCGCGCGCTGAGCAGCGCCCCGGCCGCCTGCCGGCCGACGGAATGCAGGCTTGAGGGGTTGCCATAGATCGTCTCCAGATAAGGGAGCATGGCGTCGATCGCGGCACGGCTCATTTGGGTCGTCGCGGCGTTGTCCGCGTAAATAGTGGTCATTGAGATAAATCCTATCTTATAAGTATGTTGATATGATACACAGGAACGCTCGCTTTGTCAATGGATTTTGAGATCGCGAGGGGAGTGCAAAAAAGGAAGAACCGCTCTTGCGAGCGGTTCTTCCTTTTACAATAGGGGGTGGAGGATTTTTGACTTACTTTTCGAGCAACGTCCAGTCGCGGGTCTCGCGCAGCTCGCTCCACTTCTCATACTGGGAGTTCGTCTTGAACTTGTAGTAGTGGCTGTTCGTCGCTTCCTGAACGGCGAGGTAATACCAGGCCTTCGGGTTCGCGTTGTCCGTCCAGACCGTCATGTTCGGGAGGAGATCGTCCTCGGTCTCGGGCTGGCGGTTCAGCACGCGGTTGACGAGCGCCATGGTCTCGGCGCGGGTGATGTTGTTCTGCAGGCGGACCTTACCGTTGCCGTAACCGACGATATAGACGAAGTGATCCGTCGTGTTCAGACCGAGCGCGTCATCGTCGGGGATCACGACGGTGGGCGGCGTGTAGGGGCGCGGGGCGTAGTTGCGCGTCCACTTGGCGTAGAGGGTGATGTTCCCGGTCACGGGAGTAGCAAAGTCATACTTGTTGGTGAGCTTCTCCTCGGTGTACCAGCCAGCGAAGGTGTAGCCGCTCTTGGTGGGATCGGCGGGCTTGTTAGCCGTTTCGTTGTACTTAACGGCCTGAGAAGGAACCGTGCTGCCGCCGTTGGACTCGTAGGTGACGGTGTAATCTTTGGCAGTGTAGGTAACATCGACCGTGACATCGCTATCGGGCATGCTGCCGGAGACAGTAAGCTTGTCAGCGGTGTAGCCGGTGATCAGGGGGCTGGCAATGCTGTAGGAGCTGCCATACGTGAGGGACTCGGTATGAGTCGGCTTAGCCTCAGTACCATCGGCGTATTTGTAGTTGATGGTCAGATCGTACTTCTGCAATGTGACTTTACCGGCGGGGATGGGGAAGTCGATGGTGACATCCTCGTCATTGCTACCCTTGACCGTCAGGGTCGTGGGACCGTTGAGGGGGTAGTAGCCATCGTACTGCTCGGCATCGACTGCCGTGGGGTCGATCTTGACGGTGTAGGTCTTGGTGTAGGTGTAAGTGGTAACGCCGCCCTCGCCCGGCTCGCCGGTAGCACCGGTCAAATTCCAGTTTCCTTCGAAATCACCGCTGATGCAGGTCACGCCGTCAGGCAGCGAGTCGTGGACCGTGCCGCTGGAAAGACCGGAGGTGATGCTTGAGGAGATCGCGTCGAAAGCGTCCGTCAACCCGGAGAAGTCATTAGCAGAGTAGGTCTTGTTGAGGGCGATATAGGTGTTCAGATATTCGAAGAGACTGATATATGCACCTGTGTTAGGATTCTTCACTTCCTCGTTGGCAGCACCAAAGCAGATGGAGTAGAGCGTAGTTCCACTATTGCAAATAGATGCAGCTGTATTCGCGGCTGCCTCGAAGACCTCCTTAGTACATGAGTTGCCGAAACCTCCAACGGTGGGGTTGCCAAAAATATCCTTCGTCATATAGTACGTCGGCTCACCGTCGGTCAGAGCGATAATGTTCTTGGAGTCAATCTCCTGAACATTAGATTTTGCAAATAACAGGTTTGTGTTTTGCAGACCGTCATCCAGATTGGTGCCGCCATCGGGTTTCAGGTCGTTGATGGCGGTCAGAATAGCGGTATAACCCGCCTCGGTGGAAACATCCTGCCAGCCCGCGTCTGCTACTGTTGCGTTTGTATTGAGATCGACCAGCGCAACATAGCGGCCGGTGCCGCCGACCTCGTCGGCCAGCACGTTCAGCGGCAGCATCGACAGGGCCATGATGAGCACCAGGACCCACGAAAGCAGCCGCTTTCCCGTTTTCTTCCCATACATAAAAAGATCCTCCTTCTTCTGCCTGTACGGCGCGAAGAAGGGGGAGACGATCTGCATTTGGCAACCGGCTGCCGTGCGGCGCGAGCGCCGTTTAGATCCGTGGCTTTGCGACACAGGCTTTCGCCTGCCGTGCCTTTTTCTGTACAGCTGCTCTTCTGCGAGCCGCACAGATATTTGCGTTTGCCAATATTTTATGTTCACAGTATACCAGATTTGCCCAAAACGCAAGGTGATTTTCAAAAAATATATAAGATATTAACAGACCTAATACCGCGCAGAAAAGACGGCGGCAGAGAATATCTGCCGCCGTCTTTCGACGAATTGTGAGGGTTTACGCCACCGCGGACACGGCGAGCGTGTCGCTCTGCTGGGAGTAGGTCAGGGGGGAGACGCAGCCGGCGAAGGTGGTCTCGTTGATGACGCGCTTGGCGACGGCATAGGTCATGTCGATCTGGTGCCAGTTGCCGCTGACGTTGACCTTGTTCCAGGCGTGGTAGCTGCTGCCGGAGTAGCCCTTGGTGAGGGTGCAGGGGATGTCCTGGCTGCGGCACATGGCGGCGAAGAGGGACGCGAGGTCGTAGCAGATGCCCTTGTTGCTGTTCAGGGTGGCAGCGGTGTCGGGGATGTACTTGCTGACCTTGCCGGAGGTGATGTCGCTCGCGAACTTGGTGTCGTAGGTGTAGTGACCGGCGATGTAGTTGTAGATCGCGGTGACCTTGTCCATGTCGGTCTTGGCGTCCTTGCAGAGCTCGGCGGCCTTCTTGCACACATCGTCGCCGGAGGTGAACTGCACGTCGGTCGTGGCGATGAGGTAAGGGGCGCTGGCGTTCACAACCGTGAACATGGATATGACAAGAAGCACTGCGAGCATAGCGCAGGCATGACGAAACAGCCGTTTCATACGGCGATCTCCTTTCGGTAACTGGCTGCCAGCCCTGTTCCCAGGGGTAAGGCCCTATAGCTTTGCGTCGCCGGTTTTCACCGGGTTTGCTATTATCGTTTGAGATGCGGTCGAAGCGGCTGCACCTACTCTTTTTTTACGTGTGCCTCATATGCCTCCGTTCGACATTTGTCAACAGATAATTTAGCGGTTTCTTTATTTTTTCGAAAAAATTGGAATTTTGTCAATACCAACGCAGAACGCGTTCAAAATTCGTTCATATTTAGCGGAAACGCCACTTGCCAATTGCGGCGCCGCGTAGTATGCTCGTAAAAATCGCAAACGCGGGCCTCAAAATGGGGCAGGCGGGCACGGGAAAAGAAAGGATACGACACATGAAAGTAAGGAAAGAGAAAACACTGGCAACGAAAATGGCCATCTCCCTGGTTGCGGGACTGACGGCCGGTCTCCTGTTTTTGTTCCTCCGCGAGCATTTGAATGCCTCCGGGCAGGAAGCGGTGTGGGCGACCATCAATAATCTTTTATTCCAGGATATCACCGCTGCCGGAGCGAGCAGCGCGCTTGGCCTTTTCTATTTGGCCGGTCAGATGTTCATTCGTTCCCTCCAGCTCGTCATCGTGCCGATGGTGTTTACTTCCATTACATTGGCAATAGGACAGATCTCTGATACCAGTACACTTGGCAGAATTTCCTTCAAGTGTATCAAGGGTTTCCTGATCTGTTCTTTTTTTGCGCTCCTGCTCGCCTGCGTCTGCGGCATCGTCTTCTATAACATGGGCGTATTCCACATCGCCGTCGACGGGCTGGAGAGCGTTTCCGGTTCGACGGGCTCCAATCCGCTGCTCGTTGTGCTGAACGTCATCCCCTCGAACATTGCCTCGACGTTTTCGAGCAACACGGCAGTGCTTGCCGTCGTCTTCCTCGCCATCGCGCTGGGCCTTTGCATGAAGACGCTCGGCGAGGAGAAGACTGCCACGCTTCGCAAGCTCATTCAGGAACTCAACGACGTGGTCATCGTCTTCCTCAACTTCGTGGTCAGCAAGTTCGGCCCCGTTGCCATCTTCATGCTGCTCACGCGCACCTTTGCCTCCTACGGTGTCGAGCACCTCAAGCCCGCCGTCGCCTATGTCATCCTCACGGTTGTGCTGCTGCTCATCTTCCTCATCGTCGGCTACCCTGCCTTTATCGCGGTCTTCGCGCACCTGAACCCCTTCAAGTTTGCCAAAAAGATCACGCGCGTCGCGGTCTTCGGCTTCTCCACCTCCTCGAGCGCGGCCACGCTCCCGCTCAATGTCAAGACCACGGTCGAGGAGCTCGGCGTGGATGAGAAGATCGCCTCCTTCGTCCTGCCGCTCGGCATGACCATCAACATGAACGGCACGGCCATCATGCAGGTCATCGCGACGCTCTTCATCGCCGGCTGCGCAGGCTATCAGATCAGCTTCACGCAGCTTGTGGTCATTGCGTTGCTCGCGCTCATCGCCTCTGCCGGTACGCCCGCGGCGCCCGGCTCCGGCGCGATCATCCTCTTCACCATCCTCTCCGGTCTTGGCTATGTGAACGACGCGGCTATGCTGGCCTACAGCCTGATCCTCGCAATCAACCGTCCCATCGAGATGCTCGTCACCGCGCTCAACGTCGTCGGCGACTCCGCCACGAGCATCTACGTCGCCAAGTCCGAGGGCGCGCTGAACGAGGACGTCTACAACGCGTAAGAAATTTCAAAGAAGCGGCCCGCGGGTCGCTTCTTTGAGAAGCTTCTGCGGTGCTTTGCGCCTTGCCGTTCGCGGGACGGCTGCGGCACACGCGAAGCGAGAAAATCTATGGATGCTTTCCCATAACGAAAGAGAGACGCGGCGAAAGCCGCGTCTCTCTTTATTAAATATAATTGGTATGGCGCGTTACACGCTCAGCCAGTCGTCGAGGATAAGACCCTCGTTGTGCTTGGTGAGAAAGCCCACGCTCCACTCGCCGCCGAAGGCGATGAGCTTGCGGCCCTTGAAGTCCTCGAGCACGCGGGAGCCCGAGCAGAGCATCAGGTCCTTCACGTCGCACGGGCACTCGCGGATCAGGCGCAGGTGCTCGTAGGGAAGGCCGCTCATGCGCAGGTCGACGCCGTACTCGTTTTTCATACGGTACTCGAACACGTCGAACTGCAGCGTGCCGACCACGCCGACGACCACGTCCTCAAAGCCGCTGTCGGGGATTTTGAAGATCTGGATGGCGCCCTCCTGCGCGATCTGCTCCACGCCCTTGACGAACTGCTTGCGCTTCATCGTGTCCTTGGGTGAGACGAGCATGAAGTGCTCGGGCTCGAACGTCGGGATGCCGGAGAAGCGGAACTTTTTGCCGGGCATCGTGATCGTGTCGCCGATCGAGAAGATACCGGGATCAAACACGCCGATGATGTCGCCCGCGTAGGCCTCGTCGACGATCTCGCGCTCGGCGGCCATCATCGTTTGCGGCTGGGAAAGGCGCATCTTGCGGCCGGACTGGACGTGGAAATACTCCGTGTCGCGCTCAAACCTGCCCGAGCAGATGCGCATGAACGCCAGACGATCGCGGTGGGCCTTGTTCATGTTGGCCTGAATTTTGAAAACAAAGGCGGAGAACTCGGGGGAGTAGACGTCCACCTCGCCCGCGTCGCTTACGCGCGGCAGCGGCGGCGTGGTCATCTCTAAAAACGCGTTCAAAAACGGCTCGACGCCGAAGTTCGTGAGCGCGCTGCCGAAGAACACGGGGGAGAGCTTGCCGCAGCGCACGGCGTCCAGGTCAAAGTCGCGGCCCGCGCCGAGCAGCTCCACCTCGTCGGCGAGCGTGTCGCGGCGGGTCTGACCGATCAGGTCGACGAGCGCGGGATCGTCGAGCTCGATTTCCGTGATGCCCGCCTTTTTGGCGTGACCCGCATCGGTGAAGTGCAGGATGCAGCGCTTATCGCGGTCGTACACGCCGGCAAACTCCTTGCCGCAGCCGATCGGCCAGTTGACGGGATAGGTGTCGATGCCGAGCTCGCGCTCGACCTCCTCGCAGAGCTCGAGCGGGTCGCGCGTCTCGCGGTCCATCTTATTGATAAAGGTAAAGATGGGGATGTTGCGCAGAGCACAGACCTTGAAGAGCTTGCGCG
>ERZ1034719.1448-NODE-1448-length-11001-cov-6.121780_pt1 | contig 11001 bp, 8 predicted proteins | sample MGYA00520703_ERZ1034719 | MGnify/ENA primary metagenome ERZ1034719 (study PRJEB33766, sample SAMN09781716) | gut metagenome | biome: gut microbiome | host: Homo sapiens | place: Madagascar | study: EMG produced TPA metagenomics assembly of the PRJNA485056 data...
GGTCTGCCCAGTGCAAGCGCATAGGACACAGCCTTATACTCCTAAGCGGAAGGCCAGCGGTCCGAATCCGCTCAGGCGTGCCAAAGAGCGCCGAAGGCTTAGCCTTCGGCGCTCTTTTCTTTTATAGATGCTGCACAACGGTGACCGCGCCGGAGAGAATGACATAGGCGTAGACGAGACGGCGGAGCTGCACGGCGTTGAGCTTTCCGCCGAGCTTCAGCCCGAAGCGCTGCCCGCAGACCACGCCCGCCACGCCGAGCAGCGTCAGCGGCAAAAGGTCGAGCGTGTAGTAGCCGCTCAAAACGCGCGTGGTAATGGACGTTACATTATTCACGGCGAAGTTGGCCTGCGCGTTGGCGAGATAGCTCTCGCGGCTGTCTGTGGCGGCAAGGTAATAGATCGCCATGATCGGCCCGCCGATGGAAAACAGTCCCCCGCAGACGCCCGCGAGCAGGCCGCAGACGACGGTGACCGCCGGCGTCACACGGATGGCCGCCTTCTTTTCCGTCAGCAGCAGATAGGCGCCGAGCAGCATCAGGAACGCGCCGAACACCATGGTCATCACGCGCAGGTCCATCGAGCCGATGAAGCGGATGGCCGTCACGCTCGCCGCCGCGTAAAGTAGCGTGGGCGGCAGAGTGAGCTTGAGGTCGATGCTTTTGCGCAGCTTCCACGCCAGCGTGACCGTCAGCCCGAGGCAGATGGAGGTCGAGACCGACGGCGCGACCGCCATGGTGAAAAAGTACGGCAGAATGGTCATCATCACGACCGCCGCGCCGAAGCCCGTGATGGATTGAACAAAGCCGCCGAGCGCTGCGCTCAGCGCGACTGCAAGGTATACCATGATCGCTTTCCTCTGATTTCCTTTTCTGAAAAAATGACCGCCGGCATTTCTGCCGACGGTCATTGTATGCTTTTTCCCGAATCGTGTCAAGATTTCGCAAGGCTTATTTGCCACGCTTCTTGCCGAGATATGCCTCCTTGACCTTTTCATCGGCCAGCAGCTCCGCGCCTGTGCCGCTCATGGTGATGGTGCCGGTCTCGAGCACATAGGCAAGGTCGGCGATCTTGAGCGCCATGTTGGCGTTCTGCTCGATGAGCAGGATGGTCACGCCCTGCCGGTTGATCTCGCGGATGATGTCAAAGATCCCCTGCACGACCAGCGGCGCAAGGCCGAGGGAGGGTTCGTCCATCATCAGCACCTTCGGACGGGACATCAGCCCGCGGCCGACGGCCAGCATCTGCTGTTCGCCGCCGGAGAGCGTGCCGGCAAGCTGCCAGTTGCGCTCCTTCAGGCGGGGGAAGAGCTCATACACCCACTCGATATCCTTTTCGATCTCCTCCTTATCCTTGCGCAGATAGGCGCCGATCTTGAGGTTTTCGAGCACGGTCATGTCCGGGAACACGCGCCGTCCCTCAGGGACCTGCGCGATGCCCGCGGCGAGAATGGCGTTGATGGGCTTGCCGATCAGCTCCTCGCCGTTGTAGGTGATGGAGCCGGACTTCGCCTTGACAAGGCCGGAGATGGTACGCAGCGTGGTGGATTTGCCCGCGCCGTTCGCGCCGATGAGGGTGACGATCTTGCCGTCGGGCACCTCCATGTCGATGCCGCGCAGCGCCTGAATGCCGCCGTAGGCGACCTGAAGGTTTTGAATTTTAAGCATCCTCTTCCACCCCCAGATAGGCGTCGATGACGCGCTGGTTATTCTGGATCTCCTCCGGCGTGCCGGTGGCGATCAGTTCACCGAAGTCAATGACGTAGATGCGGTCGGAAATGTCCATGACCAGATCCATGTGGTGCTCGATGAGCAGAATGGTCATGTGGAACTCGTCGCGAATGCGGCCGATGAACTCGGTCAGCTCGTTCGTCTCCTGCGGATTCATGCCGGCAGCAGGCTCGTCGAGCATCAGGAGCTTCGGATGCGTCGCCAGCGCGCGGGCGATCTCCAGCCGGCGCTGCTTGCCGTAGGGCAAAGACGTCGCCAGCTCGTCCTTCACATCCTCCAGGCCCACGATGCGGAGAAGCTCCATGACCTCCTCGCGATGCTGCGCCTCCTCCTTGCGGTTGAGACGGAACGTGGCGGAAAAGACGTTGCTGGTGCGCAGCATATGCTTGGCGATGAGTACATTGTCGAACACGGTCTGGGACTTCCACAGGCGGATGTTCTGGAACGTGCGCGCCATGCCGAGCTTGGTGATCCGGTCGGGCGTAGGGTCGAGCACGGGCAGCTGAACGAATTTCCCGGCCTCCTTGCCCTTGTAATTCTGCTTCATCTTGCCCTGCGGATGGTTGCGGACGATCGGCTCGCCCATGAAGCTGACCTGACCGTTCGTCGGCTCATACACGCCGGTGATGGTGTTGAACGCGGTGGTCTTGCCCGCGCCGTTGGGACCGATGAGCGCGACGATCTCGCCCTCGTTGACCTCAAGGCTCAGGTTGTCGACGGCGACGACGCCGCCGAACTGCATCGTAATATTGTCAAGACGCAGAACATTTTGGCTCATTTCTCGCCGCCTCCCTTCTTTGTATGACGGCGCAGGAGATCGGGCAGCTCCTTATCGCCCATGATGCCCTTGCGGAAGAAGAGCACGACGACCATGATGATGACGGAGATGACCGCCATGCGGAAGCCGTTCTTGAAGAGGCCCGGCGCCGTGATGCCGAGGAACTTGCCGGTATCCAGACCGCGCAGCAGCCACTCGAGCGCCGCGATGTAGAGGAAGCTCGTGAGCACGCTGCCGGTGATGGAGCCGATGCCGCCGATGACGACCAGCAGCAAGATCTCATAGGTCATGCTGCTTCGGAACGACATCGCCGGCACCGCGCCCATGTACATCGCCAACATACCGCCGCCGATGCCCGCAAAGAACGAGGAAATGACGAAGGCAAGGCGCTTGTGGTGGGCGAGATTGATGCCCATCGCCTCGGCGGCGACCTCGTCGTCGCGGATGGCCTTGAACGCGCGGCCGTAGGTGGAGTTCACCAGCAGCACAACGCACGCGATGAACACGCCGATGAGCAGCAGGTACGCGGTCGCGCTGCTGAAATCGGGATAGCCCTTGAGAAGGTTCGAGGCGTTGGTCAGCGGACCGATGGCGTTCCATTGGATAATGGTGCGCATGATCTCGGCAAAGCCGAGGGTCGCAATAGCGAGGTAGTCGCTCTTCAGACGCAGCACGGGCAGACCGATCAGATAGGCGAAGAACGCCGCGATCAGACCGCCGACAAGCAGCGCGAGGATCATACCGACCGCCGAGCCGACCTTGTCACCGAGGAAGCTCGCGAAGATCTCCGGCAGGGAGAACTTCACGATACCGCCGTCAAAATACTGGTATACGCCCGCGCGCTTGGCGACCGGGATGCACAGCACCGCGTAGGAATACGCGCCGAGGAGCATAAAGCCCGCCTGACCGAGGGAGAAAAGGCCCGTAAAGCCGTTGAGCAGGTTCATCGAAACGGCGACGAGGGAATAGACCGACGCCTTTTTGATGACCTTGATCACAATGTGATAGCTCGGGAGCTGGGAGTCGAGGACCATCGTGACCGCCAGCACGACGAACAGGATGAGCGCGGTGAAGATATACTCTTTGCCGATCGTTTTCTTTTTCATCTTCACCCCTCCTTATACCTTGTCCGTGACCTTTTCGCCGAACAGTCCCGTGGGCTTGACGCACAGCACGATGATCAGCAGCGCAAAGGTGAACGCATCGGAGAAGGTGGACTGGCCGAGGCCCTTGATGATCTCCTCGCAAAGGCCGATCAGGAACGCGCCGACCACCGCGCCGGGAATGGAGCCGATGCCGCCGAACACCGCCGCGACGAAGGCCTTCAGGCCGGGCATACCGCCGGAGGTGATCGCCACCGTGGGATAGTTCGTAAAGTAGAGCATCGCGCCGACCGCGGCGAGGAACGAGCCGATGACAAAGGTCATGGAAATGACGGAATTGATCTTCACGCCCATGAGCTGCGCCGTCTCAAAGTCCTTGGCGGCGGCACGCATTCCCATGCCGATCTTGGTCTTTTTGATGAGCGCGACGAGCGCAAAGACGAGCGCGATGGTCAGAACGGGCGTCACGACCGTGACGCGCTTGGTGGACGCGCCGAAGAGCGTGATGGTGTCGGAGATCCAGGGGATCGACGTCTTGACCGGCTGCGGCAGGCCGCCGGTCAGGTAGAACGCAAGATTCTGGATGAGGTAGCTCACACCGATGGCGCTGATCATCAGCGACATACGCGGCGCCGTGCGCAGCGGCTTATAGGCCACGCGCTCGATGGCAAAGCCGAGAATGACGGTGAAGATGAGCACCAGCGGAATCGAAATGTACATGGGCATGGACGCGGTGGTGTAGACCATGATCAGGCCTGCCACCATAAAGACATCGCCGTGGGCAAAGTTAATGAGGCGCAGAATGCCGTAGACCAGCGTGTAGCCGATGGCGATGAGCGCGTACTGACCTCCCACAGAGATACCGCTGATCAGATACGGTAAAATTCCCTGCATGGAAAACCTCCTGTTGGTAGGATTCGGGGAAACGCGAAAAAACGGGGAAAACTTGGCGGGGCGAAAGCCCCGCCAAGTTTGCTGCTTGTGGAGAGATTTGTGGGCTTTTCTCAGTCGATGCCCTGGATCTTCACGAAGTCCCACGCACCGGTCTCGGTGTTGGCGGTCTTGATGTAGGCCGCGTCGCGCTTGGCGTCGCCGATGTCGTCGAAGGATATCTCGCCGGAGATGCCGGAGTAGGTCACGCCGGGCAGAGCCGCGAGGATGTCGGCGGGCGCGGTGCTGCCGGCAGCCTTGATGGCCTCGAGCGCGGTGAAGTAAGCGTCGTAGCCCATGACGGTGACGGCGGAGACCATGTCGTTGCCGCCGTTGTTGGTCTTGGCGTCGGCGTTGGCATTGATCCACTCCTTGATGCCGGCGTCGAACTCGGGATTACCACCCTCCTGATAGAAGGTCGTGATCTTAACATCGACATCCTTGCCCTTGGCGGCCTCAACGACCATGTTGCTGTCGAGCGTGTCGCCGCCGAGGATCGTGCCCTCGAAGCCCTGCGCGGCGGCGGCCTCAACGATCAGCTGCGCATAGTTGATGGAGACGGGGGAGAAAATGACGCCTGCGTTGGCAGCCTTGGCGTTGTTGATGTAGGAAACAAAGTTGGCATTGCCCTCGGGGAAGTTCTCGGCAACGACCTTGCCGCCGAGCTTCTCAAAGGCCTGCGTGAAGTAGTAGATCAGGCCCTGATCGTAGTCGCTGCCGAGCATACCGAGCAGGTAAGCGGTGTCGACGCCCAGCTCCTTGTAGGCATAGTTCGCAAGAACGGTGCCCTGGAAGGGATCGAGGAAGCAGATGCGGAAGTAGACATCGCAGTCGGAAGTGACCTGCGGGTTGGTGCAGGTGACGCCGATGGCAGGCACGCCGGCCTCGGCGAACACGGTGCCGCCGGCCATGGACACGCCGGAGCCGTAGGAGCCGAGCACGATGCTCACGCCCTTGTTGACCAGCTCAGCGGCCGCGGACGGGCCGTTCTCGGCTGCGGTGCGGTTATCGACGACCTCCAGCTGGACCTTGTAGGTCTCGCCGTTGATGTCCACGGTGGGCTGGACGTAGTTGGCATACTGCATACCCAGCACCTCCTGCTTGCCGCCGGCGCCGTTGTCGCCGGTGAGCGGCTCGAAGACGCCGATCTTCACGACCTTCTCTTCGCCGGTGGTGTTGGGCGTGCCGTCCTCCTGCTGTTCGCCGCCCTTGTCGCCGCAGGCGACCAAACCAAGCGCCATGACGAGCGCAAGGACGAGTGCAAGAATCTTCTTCATATTCATATCCTCCTGACTTTCTGCCGCGCTGCCGCGGCAAGTGGGGCGTCCGCCCCTTTTGGTTGCAGTTTATTTTATCGAACCGTTGAATGGATTTCAAGCGTCGAATTTGTCAGAATTTTCGGTCGTTTCCGGTCGTTTTCCCACGGCTGTCTTCAAATTTCATGTGCATTTGTCTACGTGCCGCGGACTCAAGTCCATTTATTGAGAATATCTATTGCTTTTCTGTTTTCCCCACGAGGACAAATGCTCTTGTCACTTTGCACAATAAAGATTTTCGCAAGAAAAGAAAAAAGTGACGCAGGGAACGGCAAATGCCCGTCCCTGCGTCACTTTTTCCATTCGTCCTTTTGCCCATCAGGCTTTTTCGCCGACCATTCGCTCAAATTCCTCGCCGGTCATCGTCTCGTGGGCGAGCAGATATTCCGCCACGGCGGTCAGCGCCTCGCGCCGTGCCGTCAAGATCTCCTCGCAGCGCGCATACGCGCGGTCGATGATGGCCTTGACCTCGTCGTCGATCTCGGCGGCGGTCTTTTCCGAGTAGCTGCGCGTCTGGCCCATCGTCTTGCCGATGAACACCTCGTCGTGCCCGCTCTCAAAGGCAATGGAGCCGAGCTTCTCGCTCATGCCGTAGGCCGTGACCATCTTGCGCGCGATGTGCGAGGCGCGCTCGATGTCGTTCGACGCGCCGGTGGAAATGTCGCCGAGCATCAGCTTCTCCGCCGCGCGCCCGCCGAGGAGTGAGACGATCTGCTCCTCCATGTAGCGCTTGGACTGGTAGGAGCGGTCCTCGTCGGGCAGCGAAATGGTCATGCCGCCCGCATGTCCGCGCGGAACGATGGTGATGCGGTGGACCGGCTCGTGCGTCGGCAGCGCGTGCATCACGACGGCATGGCCCGCCTCGTGATAGGCGGTCAGCTTCCGCTCGTGCTCCGGCACAACGCGGCTGCGCTTCTCGGGTCCGGCGAGGACCTTGATCTCCGCCTCCTCAAAGTCCGCCATGGTGATGAATTGGTCGCCGCGGCGCGCGCACAGCAGCGCCGCCTCGTTGGAAAGGTTCTCAAGGTCCGCGCCGGTAAAGCCCGCCGTGCCCCGCGCGACCTTGGCAAGGTCCACGTCCTCGGCAAGCGGCTTGTTGGCGGTGTGGATCTTCAAAACGTCCTCGCGGCCCTTGATGTCGGGATAGCCGACGTAGATCTGGCGGTCAAAGCGGCTGGGGCGCAGCAGCGCGGGGTCGAGGATGTCCGCACGGTTGGTCGCCGCGAGAACGACCACGCCGTCGTTCGTGCCGAAGCCGTCCATCTCGACGAGCAGCTGGTTGAGCGTCTGCTCGCGCTCATCGTGACCGCCGCCGAGGCCGGTGCCGCGCTGGCGGCCGACCGCGTCGATCTCGTCGATGAAAATAATGCAGGGAGCCGCCTTCTTGGCCTGCTCGAACAGGTCGCGCACGCGGCTTGCGCCGACGCCGACGTACATCTCCACAAAGTCCGAGCCGGAGATGGAGAGGAACTCCACGCCCGCCTCACCCGCGACCGCGCGGGCGAGCAGCGTCTTGCCCGTGCCCGGAGGGCCGACGAGCAGCACGCCCTTGGGAATACGCGCGCCGAGCTCGACAAACCTTTGCGGGTCGCGCAGGAAGTCCACGATCTCCGCAAGCTCCTCCTTCTCCTCGTCCGCGCCCGCAACATCGGCAAAGGTGGTCTTGCGGGCGCTCTCGCTGCCATGCCGGAAGGTGGCGTTGCCGAACTTCGCCATACGGTCGTTCCCGCCGCCGGAGGCGCGCATGGAGAAAAAGTACCAGATGGCGAACAGCCCCGCGACGGCGATCACATAGGGCAGGGCAATGGCAAGGTAGTTAGGCGAGTGGTTGGCGGAGTAGTTATAGTCCTCCAGAATGCCAGCGGCCTTCTGCTCCACGACAAGGTCGTTGAGGTCGTCGTAGAAAAGGTCGAAGTCGTAGAGCTCCTTCCGGAGCTCCGTCTTGCCGTCCACCGCCTCGCGCAGCTTGAGCGTGAGCGTGGTGTCCTGCACGGTGAAGGACTTCACCTTCTCCTGTTCAAAGAGCTGCACGACCTCAGCATAGGAGATCTCCGGCTCCTTGGGGCGGAAGAAATATGAGGCGGCCGAAAGCAGCATGAAAACGCACAGCATCCACAGCACATAATTGGGTCGTTTGGTCTGGGTCAAAGGTTTTCCCTCCTTTTGCGGCAGCAGAATCTGCCTTGAAGAAAAGAGGCGACGAGCGCCTCTTTTCGATTCTTCAAAAAAGTCCTACGGACTTTTTTGATATTTGGATGCGCTTCGCTCTGCGCCTCTCCGCCGCAGCGGCTCGACGCTCACTTCGCGAGATGTGTTATTTCAGACGCGCATGTCGTCAGAAATAACAGTCAAGATCATTTGCGCTGTGCGCGGCGCAAAGCCTGCGGCGCTTTTTCCATCATACGCCGGTCTTACTTGCTGTAGACCTCCGGCTTGAGTACGCCGATGTACGGCATATTGCGGTACTGCTGGGCGTAATCCAGCCCGTAGCCCACGACGAACTCGTCGGGGACCTCAAAGCCCGCGAGATCGGCCGTGATGGGCTTGACGCGGCGGGCGGGCTTATCGAGCAGAGTGACGACCGTCACGCTCCTGGCGCCCTTGGTGAGGAAATAGTTCTTGAGGAAGTAGAGGGTATTGCCGGAGTCCAGGATGTCCTCAATGACCACGATCTCGCGGCCCGTAATGTCCTGCTGCAGGTCGTGCGTGATCTGCACCACGCCGGACGAGGACGTGCCGTTCTGGTAGGACGACACCGCGATGAACTCGATGTCGCTCTTGATCTGGCAGGCGCGGACAATGTCCGCCATGAAGATGAAGCTGCCCTTGAGCACACCGAGAAACAGCGGGTTGCGGTCCTTGAACTGCTCGTAGAGCGTGTCGCCCATCTCCTGCACGCGCGTCCTGATCTGTTCCTCGCTGTAGAGCACCTTCAGCATATCCTGATCCATCATGCTTTTCGCCATAGTTTTTCCCTCTCCCATTGTTTTATGTTTGTTTTTTCGGAGCATTACTCCGCGGTTTTCTCAAAGGTCAATACACACACGCTCTCGCCGTCGCCCGGCAGGAACAGCGCGTCCGTGCCGATGCCGTACACCGCAGCGACCGCGCCGCCCGAGCGGATGACCGGCGTTTGCTCCCGCTCATCCGGTGAAAAGCCGCGCTCGGCGAAGAGCCGCTTGAGGCTCCGCGAGCCGCGCGAGACGGGCAGCGTCATGCTCTCCCGCGCGTCCCACGCGCCGACCGAGAGCGGCGCGTCCAGAGCGGCACCTCTTAATATAACGGTATTTTCAGAATTTTCAACCGTTTTTTCGCATTTTCGGCAGGTGATGGCAAAGCCGCCCCACCGGACGGTCTCCCCTGCGCGGAGCAAAACGCGCTCCGGCGTTTCCCTCCGGTGTGTACAGAGCGTCAGCACACCGTCCGCGCGCCGCGCGGTCACGCCGCCGGGCAGGTCGAGCTGTGCCGTCCCGCTTCCCGCGCAAAGCGCGGCAAGCGCGTCGTAGTGCGCGGCGGTGAAGTCCTTCTTCCCCGCGCCGAGCGCGTCGAGCGCGAGGCGCAGCACCCTCGGCCGCAGGACCGCGTGGGCCTGCGCGACCGCCGCGCAGGGCAGCGTCACCGCGCCGGCCTCCGTTTTCAGCTCCGTCAGATAAGCGGCGGCAAGGGTGTCGAGGTATTCATCCTCCTGCCGCAGACGCAGCGCCGTATCGCCGATGTGCTCGACCGCCTGCGCGTTGACCCGGCAGAGCTTCGGCACCACCTCCGCGCGGATAAAGTTGCGCGTGAGCGCGGTGTCCGCGTTGGTCGCGTCCGTGCGATAGGGCACATGATGCTCCTTCGCGTAAGCCGCAAGCTCCTCCCGCGTCAGGCAGAGGAAGGGGCGCACCAGCCTGCCGTTTTTCGGCGCGATGCCCGCAAGGCCCGCCATGCCCGTGCCGCGGGCAAGATGAAAGAGCACCGTTTCGGCGTTGTCGTTCGCGTGATGGGCGGTGACGATGCGCGCCGCGCCGGTCTGACCGGCGACGGAGTTAAGAAAGTCATAGCGCAGCTTGCGCGCCGCCTCCTCGATTGTCAGGCCGTTCTCCCCGGCGTAGGCCGCCACATCGCCCGTGCCGACGCACAGCGGAATGCGCCGCGCCGCGCACCATGCGCGCACAAGGTCCTCGTCCATGTCGGCCTCCGCCCCGCGCAGCTGGTGGTTGTAGTGCGCCGCGCACACGCGGTAGCCGTTTTCGTATAAAAAGTCCAGCAGACACATCGAGTCCATGCCGCCCGAGGCCGCCGCGAGCAGCAGCTCGTAGCGCGGCAGCAGATCAAAGCGCTGCACAAAGTCCAGTACCTTTTTCATTCGTCCTCATACCGCCTTTCGAGCGTGCCGAAGGTCGTGTACTCCGGCATCCAGCGCAGCTCGACCTTGCCGGTCTCGCCGTGGCGGTTCTTGGCGACGATACACTCGGCAATGTTGTGCTTTTCGGAATCCTCGTTGTAATAGTCGTCGCGGTAGAGAAAGAGCACGATGTCCGCGTCCTGCTCGATCGCGCCGGATTCACGCAGGTCGGAGAGCATGGGGCGCTTGTCGTCGCGCTTTTCGTTCGCGCGCGAGAGCTGTGAAAGGCAGAGCACAGGGACCTGCAATTCCTTCGCCATGATCTTAAGCATACGTGAAATGTCGCTCACCGCCTGCTGGCGGTTTTCGCCGCTGTAGCCCTTTCCGCCGGCAGAGGTCATCAGCTGAAGATAGTCGATGACGACGAGGCCGAGGTTTTCGATGCGGCGGCATTTGGCGTTCATGTCCGCAACCGTGAGGAGCGGGTTGTCGTCGATCTTGATGTCCGTGCGGCTGAGCGTCGAGGCCGCCTCCGCGATCTTCACCCAGTCGCTCTCGCGCAGATTGCCGGAGATGAGCCGTCCGTTCTCCACCAGCGCCTCGTTGGACAGCACGCGGGTGACAAGCTGTTCCTTGGACATTTCCAGGGAAAAGACTGCGACCGCCTTGCCGCTCGCCTTTGCCACGTTGAGCGCCACGTTGAGCGCAAAGCTGGTCTTGCCCATACCGGGTCTTGCCGCCAACAGAATAAGGTCAGATTTGCTCAGGCCGTTGATCTTGTCGTCCACGGCGCTTAGGCCCGTGGAAAGACCCGGCAGCG
>ERZ1034719.1454-NODE-1454-length-10975-cov-5.042491_pt1 | contig 10975 bp, 8 predicted proteins | sample MGYA00520703_ERZ1034719 | MGnify/ENA primary metagenome ERZ1034719 (study PRJEB33766, sample SAMN09781716) | gut metagenome | biome: gut microbiome | host: Homo sapiens | place: Madagascar | study: EMG produced TPA metagenomics assembly of the PRJNA485056 data...
AATTGCGGTTATTATGGGGGGAATCCGTTTTGACTGCCAGAAACGGATTCTGAATGGAATTATTGAGAAGGCAAAAGAAGATCAGGCGGACGTCTATGTATTTAGCTGTGATGTATGGTCTTATTCAACAACACAGTTTATTACCGGAGAGATGGAAATTTATAAGCTCCCCGATTTTACGAACTATGATGGTGTCATTATTCATGGTGATACGTTATATAATGCTGAGACGATTGCAAATATTGTTCAGAAGGTGCATGATGCCGGAGTACCCTGTGTTAATCTGACACTGGAAGTTGAGGGTATGGCGAATCTTAGTATGGAGAATGACAATGGGATTACACTGTTGATCAATCATCTTGTTGAAAAGCATGGTGCGAAAACCATCAACTTTATTTCCGGTCCGGAGGGAAATTTTGATGGAGAAGGACGGTTGAATGCCTATAAGAAGGCACTGGAAGAGCATGGAATGGAGATTGAGGATCATCGGATTTATTTTGGTGATTACCATCCTAAGAGTGGAATGGAGGCTGTGGAATTTTTTGCAGATTCCGGACTGGATATGCCGGATGCTATTATGGCAGCAAATGATGAGATGGCACTCGGAGCCCTGTACGAACTTGAAAGGCGTGGGTATCGTATACCGGAGGATATCATGATTACCGGATATGATAATATTTATGAGGCACAGAACCATGCACCCCGTATTACGAGTGTACAGCGTCCGGAGAAGGAGCTGGGACGTAAGGCATATACCTATCTGATGGATGAGATCGCCGGCAAGCCTAAGATTGGCAGTGAGCAGCTTCTTTCCTGGCCGGTGTTTGCCGAAAGCTGTGGATGCAGGTGCGATACGAAGGAAGACTTTGCAGAACTCCGCAGGAAGCTGGCACAGGATCGAATTGAGACTACCACCTATACGGAGATTATTAAAGCTTCCTCTGCAGACTTTGTAGGGGTGGAGACACAGAAGGATCTGTTTGAGAAGATTCGTAAATATATTGCCATGTTAGATCCGGAGGAGTTTTTCCTTTGCCTGGGATATAACACGAATTCCATTAATACCGATATTATGTCTCATCTGAATACCGAGGCCGGAAATACGGATTTACTGACGTATCCGAAGGATGCGACAGTTCCGATTGCTTACCGGAATGGACATTTTGAGACCTACGGACGTTTTCATGTAAACGAATTGCTTCCTGAGAAATACAAGGAACATGACGGAAGTATGCTTTATACCATCGTTCCGGTACATTATCAGGAAAGAACCTATGGATACTGCGTACTGGGAAAGAGCCGTCTCCTGATTGACAGCTCCTGGTTTCATTTGTTTATTATGAATATTAATAATGCCTTAGAGAACGTGCGGAAGCAGGAAGTTATGAATGCGATGGTTGAGAGACTGAACCGCATGTGGGTATATGATACATTGACCGGTATCTTTAACCGTGCCGGATTCTTCAAGTTCTCTTCTGCAATTGTAAAAGAGGCACAGGAACGAGGTAAGCCGTTATTTGTGTTGTTTCTTGATCTGGATGGTCTGAAGAAGGTCAATGATCAGTATGGACATGACGAAGGTGACGCATATATTAAGGCAATGGCCAATGTATTGAATCAGGTACGTAAGCATGGTGAGCTGCTGATGCGGTATGGTGGAGATGAATTTGTTATTCTGTCCAAAGGTTACACAGATGCAGATGCGAAGAACTATATTTCCCAGATCCAGACAGGAATCGAGAATTATAATGCAAATTCGAACCACGAGTATACACTGGAAGCAAGTATGGGGTATACCATTGTAGAGCCGGCACCGGATCTGGATATTGAGGAAATTATTGAGACCGCAGACCAGGAAATGTATAAAATGAAGAAGGCCAAGAAAGCGGCACGCAGGGATTGACTGGTACAGCGTTTCTTAAATAACTGCACTATAAAACGTAGAATGTTTTTTCAAGTGTGCTGTTTCAAAAACGCAGGCGTAGCGGGCTACGTCAAGGGTTTTGAAATAGTACAATTGGGAAAACAGGCAAGTTATATGGTGCAGTTATTTAGAAATCGGTGTACTAGTATAACGGTTTCAAAGGCATGCCCAATAAGGCAATATGGACATTGAAGGTAAGCAATTGATGTATTAAAAGAACCGTGGACTTTGTCCATAAGGAACTGCTACGCGTTACCAGAGCAGTTAACTGAGATCAGGCACCCTTACGGCACATGGCAGGTTCTGCTTAGTGCTGCTTTGTTCCCAACCTGACACGGTTCGCAGTCTCCATTGCGTAAGACCCAATCGTTAACGCCACTTACTCCGGGCAGCCATAGCAGCTCCTTACAAACAAGAGCTGCACGGTTCAGACTTATTTAGTATATGTGTTTTTTGATTCTTTGTCAATGGGAGTTATACAATGTTAATCAGTGGTTTAAATAAAACAACATTATTGGATTATCCTGGAAGAGTTGCAGCAACGGTATTTACCGGAGGCTGCAATTTTCGTTGTCCGTTCTGTCATAACGGGGGACTGGTATTAAGCCCGCTGACACAGGAGCATTACACGGAAGAGGATATCCTTGGTTTTCTTAAAAAGCGTAAACATATTCTGTCCGGCGTTTGCATTACCGGTGGAGAACCGACCATTCAACAGGATCTTCCGGACTTCATTCGGAAAATTAAGGAATTGGGGCTGGCAGTAAAACTGGATACGAACGGTTCTCATCCACATATGCTGGAGGAATTGATCGGAAAGAAGCAGATTGATTATGTGGCAATGGACATCAAGAATGTACCCGGGAAATATCAGGAGACAACGGGACTTGCAGAAGAAGGAGCGTATGCAGAAGCATCTGATAATGCTTTTCCTGTGAAGGCTGTGCAGCAGTCTGTGGAGCTGCTGAAAAACTCCGGTATTCCTTATGAATTCCGGACAACGGTTGTAAAAGAATTTCATACACAACAGGTGCTTCAGGAGATCTGTATATGGATTGCCGGAAGCCCTGCCTATTATTTACAACAGTTTGAGGATAGTGGACAACTGATTGCAGAAATGGAAGGATCTGTGGATAAGGGTATGATTTTTCATGCTTATGAAGAAGCAGAGATCAAGAGAATTGCGGAGCACCTGAACCATATTCCGGGGATGGAAGGAAAGGTGCATTTGCGAGGAATGAACGGGAAATAAGCAAACTATAGCTATGACCAGGAGGTTCAGGTGAAAACAACACAACTAACCGACCAGGAAAAGTACATGAAGGAAGCATTACGGCAGGCGAAGAAGGCTTATGCATTGGGTGAGGTACCGATTGGCTGCGTGATCGTGCATGAAGGAAAAATTATCGGAAGAGGATATAACCGCCGGAATACGGATAAAAATACATTGGCGCATGCGGAAATTACTGCAATCAATAAGGCAAGCAGGAAATTAGGTGACTGGAGGCTTGAGGGATGTACGCTGTATGTGACGCTGGAGCCTTGTCAGATGTGCGCCGGGGCGATTGTACAGGCAAGAATCGATGAAGTGGTTATGGCCTGTATGAATCCGAAGGCAGGCTGCGGAGGATCCATCTTAAATATTCTGGAAATGCCTGAGTTTAATCATCAGGTGAAGGTGACAAGGGGAATTTTGGAAGAAGAATGCTCCCATATGCTGACACAGTTCTTTAAAGAGCTCCGTATCCGCAACAAGGCAGAAAAGGAACTCCGTAAAGAACAGGAGCAGCAGAAGAATCGGAATGAGGATTTATCATCCGGTCAATAAGAATTCACAATGTTCTGCAGCCAGACATTACTCTTAATCATAAAGAAGCCGATGATGACCTTGATGATTTCTGTAAAGCTGACAAGGAAAAATACCATCGTGATGGAAAGCGTGGTAAAGCGTGATAGAACGAAGGCATAGGGAATCATGACCACCCAGGTATAAACACTGTCAAACAGGAAAGTGACGATGGTTTTGCCGCCGGAACGCAGGGTAAAATAGCTGCAGTGGGAGAAGGCACACAGAGGCATCGCCATTGCAGAAATAATAATGAAGTTTTTGGCAAGAGCCTTGATGCCGGGTTCTGTCTTATAGATTTCAGGGAAAAGACCGCCGAGCAGGATCATAATGACAGAGATACAGGCACAACACGCCACATCAAAGAAGATGATCTTATTATCGGCATCCTTTGCTTCCTCGAGCTGACCGGCTCCCAATTTCTGACCAACCACAATTGAAATACAGTTTCCAAGCTGCAGATAAACAATATTAAACAGATTGGAAATTGTGGAGGAAATATTCTGCGCAGCAACCACCTCAAGACCCCGTACAGCATAGCATTGTACGATGACGGCCATGCCAACCGCCCACAGCATTTCATTAAACATTAAGGGCAGTCCCTTACGGAAAATATCGGCAAGAATGGATCCGGGAATACGTAATCCTTTATACACACCAATAAGATAAGGATTCTTATAAAGGTGGCGGTGAGCCCAGACAACAACAATCAGGCATTCCGTGTAACGGGCGATTACAGTGGCAATGGCAGCTCCGGCTACGCCAAGCTCCGGTGCTCCGAAGGCACCGAAAATCAGTACATAATCAAGGACCAGGTTGGTAATCACCGCAACAATACCGGAAACCATCGGCACAAAAGTCTGTCCGGTTTCACGGATCGTGCTCACATAGGTCTGGGAAACAGCAAAGGGGAGCAGGCCAAAGATCATGATGGCGAGATATTCTTTGCCATAGGACAGGGCAAGCCGGGTATTACCGACAGAACCTCCGTCATTTAAGTAGAGGGAAATGAGCGGTTCATCCAGGAAATGAAACAGCACACAGGCAATCGCAGTGATCAGCAGACAGGCGTACAATTTGAAACGGAAGGTATATTTCTGTCCTTCATAGTCTCCTTTTCCAAAAAACTGCGCACTGAAAATACCTGCACCGGAGACGCCTCCAAAGATACAGATATTAAATACAAAAAATAACTGATTTACAATGGCAACGCCGGACATGGGTTCTGTTCCGATCTGTCCGACCATAATATTATCCAGGAAACTGACAAAGCTTGTGATGCCGTTCTGGACAATCATCGGAAAGGCCAGAAAAATCAGATAACGGTAAAAGGCTTTATCTCCAATAAATTTCTTCTTTGCTTTGGTTAAAATTCCAGTCTGACTCATAAGGTACTCCAATTGTATCATATTCGTGCATCTATTCTGTTCTCGTAGTAGAATCGGGCCAGTGGAGACGATGGAGCTCTCCGGTAAGCTGCATGCTTTCGAAGTTGTGCTGACGGAGTGCTTCGTATAAAACGATCGATACCGAATTCGATAAGTTTAGGGAACGGATCGTGGGCAACATCGGGATCCTGATGCACGTATCTGAATATTCTATCAGAATTTCCTCCGGAATACCAGCACTTTCTTTTCCAAACATAATATAATCATCCGGTCCAAAGGAAACGTCCGTATAGACATGCTGCGCCTTGGTGGTGGCCATCCAGATTCTGGCGCCGGGATGCCGGGATTTGAAATCCTCAAAATTAATATAACGTGTGACATTCAGATGCTCCCAGTAATCCATGCCGGCACGTTTAATGGACTTTTCGTTAAGCTGGAAGCCAAGTGGCTCGATTAAATGAAGATCTGTGCCGGTGGCGACACAGGTTCTTCCGATATTTCCCGTATTTGCCGGAATCTCCGGCTGATGTAAGATGATATGCATGTCGTTCCTTCTTTCTGTAATGAATGATAAATGTGGTATATTCTGGTTTGACCGGAGAGATTAGTCCTCGTCTTCTTCGTCTGCGGCAACCGGAAGTGAAAAAATAAATTCCGAGCCAACGCCTTCTGTACTGATGACGTTAATGTTTTCACCATGGGAACGGATGATTTCCCGGGTGATGGAAAGTCCTAAGCCGGTTCCCTTCTTGTCCTTGCCACGGGACAGATCGGACTTGTAAAAGCGTTCCCAGATCTGCTTCAGTTCGTCCTTCGGAATACCGATTCCGCTGTCCTTTACAGAGACAAATACCTTATTGTGCTTTTCTGTGGTTTCAATCCTGATAATGGAATCCTCGTGGCTGAATTTGATGGCATTGTCGAGAAGGTTGTACAATACCTGCTGGATCTTCCCGACATCAGCTTTGACATAAAGCTCGTCACCGGTGAGGATGAGTTCAATGGCAATCATCTTCTTCCTGCAGGTGCCTTCAAAGGAGGCAGCCGTGTTACGGATGACGGCGTTGATGTTAAAGCGGCTGATATCCAGGAGCATTCCCTTCGTATTCAGGTTATTTAAGGTCAGCAGACTGTTTGTCAGCTTACGGAGCCGCTCGGTTTCGTTCAATACAATGTTCAGATATTTTTCGTAAAGCTCCGGAGGGATTGTGCCATCGAGCATTGCTTCCAGATAACCCTTGATGGAGGTTAAGGGTGAGCGGAAGTCGTGGGAAACATTTGCCACGAACTTCTTCTGATCGTCTTCGGAACGTGCAATTTCACCTGCCATGTAAGAAATGGTTGCACCAAGGTATCCGATTTCATCTTCACTGTCGATCTGAAATTCATAGTGCATGTTGCCGGATGCATACTGCTCGGTTGCCTGCGTGATTTTGCGTAAAGGAAGATAAACCAGCTCAGTAAAAAAGATCAGGATAATCAATGACAGTAAAAACAGAATGACGAGCATAATATAGGAAATGTTCAGCAGACTGTTACAGGATGCGGTGAGGTTACTCATCGGATAATGGATGACTACATATCCACGTACCTTGAAATCGGAGGTGATCGGAGCAAAGACACTCAACTGTTCCTCTGTAAAGGTATCAAAGAAATTCCCGACGGTGTAGTAGGAGCCTTCCGTAATGGTCGGGTCAAAATTGTCGATGACAATTTCATTTTCCACGTTGATGGGTTCATTGGAACAGAGCACCAGACGTCCGGACGGGTTAATGATCCACAGGGTAGCTGAAAGATAGGTATCCAGCGCATCCAGCTGGTTTTTCACACTTTCCAGAGTGGTTTCATTGTTGTAAAGGTCGGAAGCGTAGGTGTTGGCAATCAGTGTTGCTTCCTTATACAAGGCATCTGCTTTTTCACGCTTCAGATGCTCCATGGTCATACTGCTTACAAAGGTAGCAACAACCATGAAACCAAAAAATCCGAAGATGATATAAGCCAGAATAAATTTCAGATAAAGTGTTTTTTTCATAAAAGCCTCGCTGCTTATCATCGATAAGCATTCATGAATTATTTCGTCTCAAACTTGTAGCCGATACCCCAGATGGTGGCAATCCTCCAGTGTTCATGATCGTTGATTTTCTCACGCAGACGCTTGATATGTACGTCAACGGTACGGGTATCACCAATGTATTCATATCCCCAGATCTGGTCAAGAAGCTGTTCACGGGTAAATACATGGTTCGGGGAAGAGGCAAGGAAGTACAGAAGCTCCAGCTCCTTTGGCGGCATTTCTATCGTGCGTCCCATATAGAGGACAGAGTAGTTGGTCTGATTAATAATCAGATCCGGATATTCCACACATCGGATATCGGCAGCCTCCGGTGCGGCAGCAGCCGGTTTGTAACGGCGCAGAACTGCCTTGACACGTGCCACCAGTTCCTTGGAATCAAAGGGCTTTTCCATATAGTCGTCGGCACCGAGCTCCAATCCCAGAACCTTATCAAAAATCTCGCCCTTGGCAGAGAGCATGATGATCGGAATGGATGACTTGGCACGGATTTCCCGGCAGACCTGATAGCCGTCAATGCCCGGAAGCATGAGATCAAGCAGGATCAGGTTGGGGGCAAAGCTGTCCGCGAGTGTAAGTGCAGTCTCGCCATCGCCGGCAATCATGGTTTCAAAGCATTCCTTTGTAAGATAAAGCGAAATCAGTTCTGCAATATTGTTGTCATCATCTACAATTAAAATTTTCTGTTTAGCAGCCATATATTATTCTACCTTTCCTGAATAGTTACCATTTCAAAACTTCTGACAGATCATTAAAATAAATCGTTTAAATATTTTCGTACGTTTAACGTTACTCCTTAAAGGTTACAATGGTGACACCAGCATCGCCTTCTCCATATTCCCCGAGACGGTAACTCTTTACATATTTAATGCGCTTTAAATGGCTCTGCACGGCACTGCGGAGAGCACCGGTTCCTTTGCCGTGTACGACACGGACGGAAGGAAGATGTGCAAGGTAGGCATCGTCCAGATATTTATCAAGCTCGGCAAGCGCTTCGTCCACGGTTTTGCCAAGAAGATTGATTTCAGCGGAAACGTGCATGGATTTGGACATCTTCACACTTCCGGTATGACTTCTGTGTAAAACCGGTTTTTCAGGCTCTGCTTTGGCTTCTCCGTAAGCAAGATCCTTGACATTTGCCTGGGAGCGCATGATGCCGCACTGTACGAACAGATTTCCTTTGTGATCCGGAAGCGTGCTGACGGTTCCTACAAGTCCCATGGAGAGGATTTTCACGGTGTCACCGAGTTTGAGGTCCTCAGCCCTGACCTTTTTCCCGGATCTGGTGGGAGCCGTTTTCAGTGCCAGTTTGTCGTTCTTCTTACCGATTTCACCTCGGAGCTTTTCACGCTCCTTTTCCAGCGTTTTCAGAGAAACATTGGGACCGGCTTTCTGGAAAATCCGGATGGTTTCATCGGCCGTTTCCTTGGCATCCTGCAGGATCTCACGGGCCTGTTCATTGGCTTCACGTAAGATGCGGTCCTTTGCCATATCAATTTTTTCGTTCTTCTGCTGCAGCTTTTCGCGGAGTGCTTTGATTTCTTCCTTATAAGAAGCAATCTCGCGGCGTTCCTTCTCAATGGTGATCCTGCTTTCCTCAAGATCGGAGAGGAGATCTTCAAAGCTTTTATCCTGCGTACCGATCTGTGCGGTGGCAGCTTCGATGATATGATCGGGAAGCCCGAGCTTTTTGGAAATCGCGAAGGCATTACTTTTTCCGGGAACGCCGATTAACAGGCGGTAGGTTGGAGAAAGGGTATCTACGTTAAATTCACAGCAGGCATTTTCCACAAAATCAGTAGAAAGTGCATAGACCTTAAGCTCACTGTAATGGGTAGTGGCAACCGTGCGGATTCCACGCTCATGCAGGTAGTTCAGAACTGCAATTGCAAGGGCGGCACCTTCGGTCGGATCGGTTCCGGCACCCAGTTCATCGAACAGGCACAGGGAATCGGCATCGGCTTTCTGCAGGATGGAAACAATGCTGGTCATATGGGAGGAGAAGGTACTGAGACTCTGCTCAATGCTCTGCTCGTCACCGATATCTGCAAATACTTCTGTAAAAACAGATAGCTCGCTGCGGTCGAGCGCAGGGATGTGAAGACCTGCCTGACCCATGAGGGTAAACAGTCCGATGGTTTTTAAGCTTACGGTTTTACCACCGGTATTGGGGCCGGTGATGACCAGAAGGTCAAAATCCTTTCCGAGATGGATATCAATCGGAACCACCTTTTTCGAAGGAAGGAGCGGATGACGTCCTTTCCGGATCTGGATATAGTGATCGGTATTAAAAACCGGCTTCGTTGCATTTAAGTCAAGTGCAAGGGAAGCTTTGGCAAAAATAAAGTCAAGCTGTGTCATCAGCTGTTGGTTGCGGGCAAGCTCTTCCGTGTGTTCGGCACAGAGCTGACTTAAGGAAAAGAGAATGGCTTCGATCTCTTCCTTTTCCTGAATGGAAAGCTCTTTCAACTGGTTGTTGAGATTGACGATGGCTTCCGGTTCAATGAAAAAGGTAGAACCGGTCGAGGACTGATCATGTACCATACCTCTGACCTGTCCCTTATATTCTGCCTTGACAGGAATACAGTAGCGATCGTTACGCATCGTAATAACGTTGTCCTGCAGGTAGGTTCGGTAGGAGCCGTTCACCATGCTGTTCAGCTGGGAGTGAATTTTGTCTCCGGTTAAGACGATGGAACGGCGGATGGATTTCAGCTTCGGACTGGCATCGTCTGCAATTTCCTCTTCGGACAGAATACAGCGGCTGATTTCCTCCGATACTCTGGTAAGCGGTTCCAACGCTGCAAAATAGGGTGTCAACGAGGTATCGGCATCCTCCTCGCGGGCTTTGCGTCCATAGGATTTGATGCGGGCGGTATTCTGGAGAAGACCTGCGATGCCGAGAAGCTCCGGAATGGAGAGGGCGGAGCCGATCTCCAGACTCTTGATGGCAAACTGCAGATCCTTGTTGCCACCAAAGGAAGTAGAGCCCTTCGTAAGCAGCATGGAGAGCGCATCGCCCGTTTCCTGTTGGGCTTTCTCAATCGCAGATAAATCCGTGGAAGGAATAAGCCTGCGGCACAGCTCCCGTCCGGGATTGGATGTCGCTTTGTCTATTAATAACTGAATGATCTTGTCATATTCCAGTGTGTGTAAAACCTTGGTGTTCATAAAATAATGTTAACTCCTTGACATTTGGGTGAGTACAGTGGTTTTGTTCCATTATGGGTAAAATGGACAAGAATGCTATTTATAGCATAATTAATTAAAGTATAACATATTTGGAAGGGGAATAGATATAAAGTTATAAAAATGTAGATGAAGAACTTTACAAAAAAATCTTGGGTGAACAGGATCCGGATCTACTTTATTACCATTAGAATCATAAATATCACTATTCCTAGTAAGGTAATGAGTTGCTGTTGCAGTTACCTGAGTCTGAAGTTCCATGTTACTTTCTACTTTATGCCGGAATGCCGGAGCATATCAGTTGTCATTCCCTACGGAAAACATTCGGCTATCATGCATGGAAGCAGAGCGTGCCTCCGACCATGCTGATGGATATTTATAATCATTCTTCCTATCAGATTACAAAGCGGTATCTTGGGATTGATCAGGACGATAAAGATCAGGTATTTGAGAAAATCAGACAAGTCAAGGTGTCAGTTATTTATTATTCGGTGTACTAGTATGTAAGAAAGTAGAAAAAATATTCGTTGGAAACCTACTTGAAACAAGTATAAAAA
>ERZ1034719.1457-NODE-1457-length-10956-cov-35.407302_pt1 | contig 10956 bp, 8 predicted proteins | sample MGYA00520703_ERZ1034719 | MGnify/ENA primary metagenome ERZ1034719 (study PRJEB33766, sample SAMN09781716) | gut metagenome | biome: gut microbiome | host: Homo sapiens | place: Madagascar | study: EMG produced TPA metagenomics assembly of the PRJNA485056 data...
CTATATAATATATAATATTAAACATTAAAAAACGTCGGGGTGTCCCGACGCTTTGAAAACGATTGTCATTGGGTTTTGCGACAATCAATAGTTGTCCGCGGATATTTCAAAATAACTTTGGGGATGATTGCACGTCGGGCAAACCTCGGGCGCGCACTCTCCGACGACGATATGACCGCAGTTTCTGCATTCCCACACTTTCACCGTGGATTTTTTGAAAACTTCCGCCGTTTCGATGTTTTTCAACAGCGCGCGATATCTTTCTTCGTGGTGTTTCTCGATCGCCGCGACAAGTCGGAATTTCGCCGCAAGTTCAGGAAAGCCTTCTTCTTCGGCTGTTTTTGCAAAGCCCGCATACATATCCGTCCATTCGTAGTTTTCGCCCGCCGCCGCGGCAACAAGGTTTTCCGTTGTGTTTCCGATGCCGTTAAGTTCTTTGAACCAAAGTTTGGCGTGTTCTTTTTCGTTGTCGGCGGTTTTCAGAAACAGGGACGCGATTTGTTCATAGCCCTCTTTTTTCGCAACCGACGCAAAGTAAGTATACTTGTTTCTTGCCTGTGATTCGCCCGAAAAAGCCGTTTCGAGGTTCTTTTCGGTTTTCGTACCTGCGTATTTATTCATTTTCCTTCTCCTTTATAAATGTTTTATAATATGGAAACGGCACGCCGTCGCGTGCCGTTTGTTTAACGATTATGCGCGTTTTTTCTTAATGACGACCACCGTAACCACGATGATTGCCATAAGCACTGCCGCGCCGCCAACGCCTGCGCCGATGCCGATTGCCAGCGTGTTTGTTTTCGCTTTGGGCGCGACGTAGTCTTCCGCAAAGATGAAGTAGCCGAGCTTATCGGTTTCAAACGTTACGGTGCCGTCGCCGTTATCGACGTAGTTTACTTCCGTCCATTCGCCGTTGTTGTATCTGATGAGTTTCGCGCCGTTTGCGCTGACTTGCATCGTTACGGTTGCGGGGCTCATAAGTCTGGGCTGTTTGTCGGCGTTCATAAGGACGCTTTTGTTCTTATATTCGCTGAGCGACAGGAAATAGACCTTGCCGGCGGCGTACTCTTTGCCAAAGATTTCCTTATTTTGTCTTAAACCGTTGGTGAAGTTATCGCGGCTTGCGGCGTTGTTTCTGTCGAGTATGCAGAAGTAAACGGTGTATCCGCTGTCCGCCTGCGTCCAGCTGCCCGAGATCGTGCCGATGCCGTTATCTTCCAGAACTTTATCGTCGGGAACGTTGACGTCGCCGCCCCATACCGAGTTAAGTTCGTTTTCGATGATGGAAATCGTCGCTTCGATTATGCCGTCCGCCGACACGGCACGGGTATATCTTTCGGATTCCGCGCTGCTGTCGACCGTCCAGGCGCCGCCCTTGATAAGTCCTTTATGAACGACTCTGTAAGGATATCTGCCTTCGCCCACAAGTCCCGCAGCGTTATTCACGACCTTGTAACTTGCGTCGCTGACGCGATAAACGATGACAAAGTCTTTTGCGATTTCTTTGTAGTTACCGCCGACGGAGTCTTTGTCGATAAGATTTTCAACCGTGGGCAGATTGAACGATTCGCCTACGTTTGCCGTAATATCGACAAGGTTGAATTTCGCGCCGTTGACGTTGATTTTACGGGCGAGCGAGACCGAGCCGATGAAGTTTTCGTTGCCCTTATATCTCACGCGGACGTAGCATACGCCGCCACCCTGACGGACGGGAGCACTGCCGAGAATCGTCTTGAAATCTTCGTCAAAGGAATATTCGTAAACGATGTCGTTTGCGCCGATGACCATACCGTAAGTCGTCTTGTAGTAATTGAACGCGTCATCAACCTTTTGCACTTTTTCAGCGAAGTCTTCGCCGTATTTTGCGTCGTACGTAACGGACGCGTCTTTAATCTTAATTTCGGTGCCGATTCTTTCAATCGTGAAAGTTTGTTCAATAATGTATTCGTTATTCAAGCGCGATACCGTGAACTTACCGTAGTATTCCCCTGCGTCGATTGCCTTTTCAACGGGCATCCATACGCCGTCTGCGCCCTTCTTGAAGTATTCCGCGAGTTCAATATTCAACTGTGACGGGCTTATGACGTTAAGCGTGTATGCCAACGCGTTGTACGGAGCGCTGAACTTATCGACGTTGCCTTTGTCGTTGAACATTTTCTTTTCAAACTTGACGTCCGAGAAGTCAAGCACGGACACGACTTTGGTTTCCGTGTCGTTGAAGCCCGTTATTTTCTTGAAGTTACTTTTCGCGCCGAAGCTTTCGATTTTCAACGTATATTTATACGCGCCCGAAGTGGTGTCGTAAACGCCGTCCTTAATGTTGACGTTGATAACGAATGTTTTGCCGTTCTGGTCGACGACGACGGGCTGATACTGACGCTCTTTGAAGTCGATTTCACCGATGTCGAGTTTGTTTTTGAGTCCGGTATCCTCATAGTATTCGATTGCGTAAACGATGTCCGGTGACAGCTCGAAGCGGTGACCGTTAATGATGCAAACGCCGCCCGTGACGAACGTATCGAGCACCCATACGGTTGCGCCCGCCGGTAAAACGTCAACGTTTTCGGTCTTTGCTTTGCCGTTTTCGTCCTTGCTGTATGCGATATAACCTGCGCCGTCTTTCTGATAAATCACAACGTTTCCGCCGATTTCATTGATGTAGTAATAGTTGCCGTTCGTATCGACAGCGTAAATACCGGTGATTTTCGCGCCGCCGATTTCGCGCGGAGAAATAGTGACCGTAACAACCGCCTCGGTATCTTTCAGGACGTAGTTTTTGCTGTCAATGCCGGTAATACCCAGCGTGACTTTGCAATCGGGATAAGTGCCGACGTTAATATTTGCCGTATTGCCCGTGCTTGTGAGCAACTTCACGTCGTCGCCCGTCACAACGCCGCCAAACGTATAGCTGCTGATTTGGAACGCCGTTTTGTTGTCGAAAGGTTTTTCGACGTTATGCACCGTAACCGTGATGGTTTTGGGCGTTACGGTAACCGTCGCTTCGACGGTAACGTCTGTCAGGTCATAGAATTTTTGTCTTTCGCCGACGAGTTTGAAATCGGTGACGTTAAAGGTATACGTGCCGACGTCCTTACCGGGCAGGATAATCGTGCCGTATTCGAGCGTGATGTTGTCCGTGCCTTGCAGTCCGGCGATTTGGAACGTGCAGTTGACCGAGTTCGTCAAAATCGTATTTTCGCCGTTATAGACCTTTGAGGCGGTAAGCGTGATTTTGCCGAGTTTGGCAGGTAGGACATCGATATACGCTTTGGGTGCGCTTGCGGAGCCGCCCGCGTTTGTGATCTGGTAATTGTTGTTCAGTTCGCCCGCGATTTCGATATTTATAAGCGACGCGCGAAGCCCGTTGTTGACGTCAATGCTGTCAAGCTGGAACGTGCCTTTCCATTGGATATTTTTCCATTCGTCCGCTTTGTCGCCCAGAACCTTATCGAGCACCAATAAAGAGACGTCGCCCGAAACGTAGTCGGTCATTGCGTAGTTGATGGTGCCGTTATAAATGAACGGTGCGTGTCTGTAATTCTCGTCGATCGTAAGGCGCGCTTTTTTGATTTCGTGCGTGCCGATGACGTAACTGCCGTCTGCTTCGGGCGTGATGACGTTGCCGTCTGCATTGACGTACACCTTTTCATATTGTTCGATGAGCGCAGCCGTATAAGCCGAGCCTTCGACGTAGGAAGCCCGGACGTTGCTGACAATCACGTGTCTTTTACCTGCATTAACGCCGTCGTACGCCGCGTCGAAAGTAATGCCGATTTTTCCCGACGGGATAGTGCCTGCAAACTTGTTCGACAACGTGTACGAAACAAGCGACGTACTTACGTCGGTCGTATTGTTGAAGTATCTTCGGGCGTTCGTATCGATGTTGAAGTTGACGTTGATCTTTGCCCTGTCAAGGTTGACGTTGTAGGTGGTTTCATTGTTTGTATTGCCCGCTTCGTCGACAAGCCAGAATCTGACCTGAATTTGCGTAAGTCCCGCGACGTTTCTTCCCTCGAACAAATCCATATAAACGTTGTTTGTATCAAGCGAAAGTTCCTTTGCCGCGCCCACGACGCCGTCACGGGTGATTTCGTAATAAAGAGTCATCGGGCTGCCCAAAAATTCGCTGACGTAGACGTCTTTCCCGACTTGTTTGTAGTTAAGGTTCACAAGAAGGGGCAGTAAGTCGGCATACGCGTCTGTCGAGAAGTCAAGAAGCCTTGCGATCTCGGGCTTGTATCCGTTATAGTTGTCGTATTTCACGGGAACGTTAACGGTATACGTGATATTTGACGAATTATAAATCGCTTGGAGATAATAGACGCGTTCGTATCCTTCGGGCGAAGTTTCGTCATAGCCTATGATAAATTTGTTATCGACGATTTGGTCTTTGATGTTCACCCATTCGGTTTGTGTACCTACGAAAACGCCGTTTTTACGGTTGCGATAACTGATTTGATAGGTTATTTCCTTGATGGAAGAGAGCGTGTTGAACTCGATAACGACGTTCTGATTCGTCCATTCGCCGTTATACGCGCCGCCGTTTTCAAGGTAAATTGCGTTTTCCCATTTTTCGGGCGGGTTCTTGATGTCGTCGATTGTGAAATGGTGATAATCGCTGTAAACGGCGTGGTTTGCCCAATTTTTTTGTACGTCGTTAAGGTTCAGCCCTGCGATTTCGTCGGGAGTTTTATCTTTGACAAGATTTTCGTAGAAAAGCCCAACCGTATCGATCGCTTTGAACTTGATTGCGTATTCGCCCTTTTCAAGTCCCGAAAGGGTGAAGATGTCGGAGCCGGGGTTGTTGATTGCAATGCCTGTCTGCCCTTCGATTTCAACATAATTGCCGTCAACCTTTTTGTAAAGGGTATAGAAATACTTGACGTCGCCGCGAGTGTCGTCGTCATCGAGAACAGGTTTGAATTTTATGGTGTCGGTATAAAAATACGTGACCTTGACGCCGCCGTTTTCGTTAACAACGTTTTCGGTAAGGAGAGCAACTTCGTCCAATGCCGTGGGCTTGGTGTAGTCGATACCGTCGCAGTCGATGCTCAACGTCTTACCCGAAAGATTGATTGAGTTTTTATAATTTACACGATATATCGTTTCGGTTTCGATAGGCAATGCATTGTTGTCTTTTCCGTCGTATTTGACCGTGACGTAAAGCCCGCGGAAAGAACCCGTCGCGGGGTCGTTATTGTCAAACGCAAACGGCTGCACCGTTATGCTTTCCAAGCCCGTCGGATAACGCAACGTTTTCAGCTGTTCTAATGTATAATCGCTTCTTCTGTATGTTTTTGCGGAGCCGTCAACAATTGCGCCCGTGCCAATATATGCTTGAAGAAGATTAAAACCTTTGATATCCGCCTCTTTAAGTCCGAAGAATTTGTCAAAAAGCAGGAAGGAGAACTGCTTTGATTGCGTTCCGTCGGTGCGGATTGACGTCAACTTGTTGAACGTAGGATCAAGACCGTCTTCGCCGTTCAATGCCCAGTCAAGGTTGCCGACAATATTGTTGTTGGTGGTATAAAGATTCGATATGTTTGCAATGGTGTCCAAAACCGCAATGTCCGGTTTGGTTTTTCCGTCCCACGCTGCGGTAACGGGTGTGAAAAGGCTCGGGTTATCGACAGACTTGACCTTAATCGTGATTTCAAGCCCGCTGATTTCGATTTTCGAAGTGGCAGTGCCTTTTACTTGTCCGCCTGCATATACAAGGATATATTGTCTGCCCGCCGTGACTTTCCAGGTCGTGCCTAAATTATACGTTGCGTCAACGACTTGTTCGGCAGTTACTCCGTCTTTATCTTCGTTTTCTTCGATTTTTTTAACACTATCCGCTACGGAAATAAATGTAGCTGTTTCTTTTAGACTAGAAAATTTATATGCGCTGTCAAGGTTTGCACTGATTTCAATCGTCGCACCAAGTGAAACAAGTTCATCGGGCAGTTTATAATAAGCATACAGCCTTTCTCTTACACTTCCGGTTAGTATTCCGTGTGATGTATTAGCACTGGTGTCTGAACTTTCAACACTAGTGCTATATATTCCCCCGACATAGGAAAAATAGTTTCTATATGTACTCGGTCTATAAGTGTAAACGGCAATATTACCGTCCGCATTCGCTTTAAGCGGCACGTTCCAATTCCAACTTGGCGAACCGATGGCAAGTTCCTGCGTGCCAGGCGTGTACGTACCTGACGCAAAAGACGTTTGATTCTCACCCGCACCCACGCGCGTAAAAGAAATTGCGCTGACAAGCAGTGCGACTGCAAGCATAAACACTAATGCAAGTCCGCTGATACGAAGTAAGTTTTTGCTTGATTTTTTTGCTCTCATATCTCTCCTCCGATACGCCGGAAAACCCGGCGGTATAGCCATAGTATGTGCAATTTTGGGCATAATGCGCCCAAAAGATATTGCTATAAATATAATATACAAGATATTACAACCGAATGTCAAGTTATTTTGCGTTATGACGCGCCATTTTGCACGTCCCGTTTTCGCCGTTTCGCACTAATTTCCAAACGAAAACATAAACTGCCTTATGGAACTTTCGCGGCTCAACGTCATTGAACTCACAAATCTTGCCCTGTCCGTTGCGACGATACTGACGCGCGACCTTACCGTGTCCGAGACGGAATGTCTTTTGAAATTCCTTTGCATCGTGCGCGACGATATATCGCTCATACTTTGCGACAAACGCAACGACAAGTCCTGATACGTTATTCCGTACAAAGCACACTGTCAATTTTACACTCATTACTGTCAATTATTACGACTTGCAAAAAAATTGATTTTCAAAAAAATCTTCAAAAAATTTGAACTCAACAAAACGAAAAACGGCGGGTTTCCAAAATCGGATTTTCCGTTTCTCCTTGAAAACACGTCGGTTTTGACAAAACGTCGGCGGTTTTGTATAATAAAATTATGAAATACGATAAAAAAGGTTTCACTCTTGTGGAGCTTATCGTCGTAATTGCGATTATGGCGGTGCTTGCCGGCGTCGTTTCGGGCGCAACCGTGGGCATTCTCAACAAGAAAACCGACGAAGTCAACTACATATACAACGGAAAGCAAATTTCTGCACAAATCGTTTCGTGGGCGCAGGAAGTCGTTGAACGCCCTTCGTTCTTCACCGAACTTACGGGGATCGAAATCGACGTGACAGATCTATTGTTGTATGGCAGTATCGACGCAATATGGACGGACGCGTACTCGGAAGCCGCTTACAATACCTTGAAAAACAGGTTTTCGTCCTTAAAATGGGCTGATTCGTACGGCGTTCCCGAAAAAAAGGGGACTTTTTCCGCCGATTTTAACACGGAGCAAAAAGCGATTTATCTTTATTACAAGGGAAAGTCGCAAGAATATCGTGAAGTATATTACAAAATTTACCTGAGCGGTGAAAATATCATCACCGAAAAAGGCACAGGATTTTAACGTTGTTTTTGCCTTGCGGCAAAAGCGATGTTGCTTACGCAGCGATGTGTGCCTTTCGGCAAGCGATGTTGCTTACGCAGCGATGTTGCCTTCGGCGCGATGTGTGCCTTCGGCACGTTGCGGATTATTTGTCATTCTGAGGAGCGAAGCGACGTGAGAATCCCCCGGAAGGGACACCGCATTATAAAACCCACGCAAGATACTTTTGTACTTGCGTGGAAAAAAGGCGCACACAAGCAAAAGAGTGAGCATTATTGCTTGCTATAATGTGATTTCAAAAGCGCAGTGCGCGCCGCACTGTCACCGCATCTGTTCCTAACGTACTTTCTTATGCGGTTTTTCACCTTTGCGTAATTTTTCGGCAGGACGTATTTCCAATTCCCGTCGTTCGTCCCCGGGGTATTCATTCTCGCCTCCGAGCCCTGCAACAGATAGTCCTGCATAGGCACGATGACGAATTTCGCGCGGGAGCGCATTACCCTTTTGAAAGCTTTATCAAAGACGTTCTCGTCGGTTGCGCCGAGGGTTTTTTTGACGTACTCTTTTGTGCCGTCGCCCTGCGCGTCGTACCAACCTTTCAGCGTATCGTTGTCGTGCGTGCCGGTGTAATAGACGGTGTTATACCTTACGTTTTCCGGCAGATGCTCGTTATCGCTCTTGCCGTCGAAAGCGAACTGAAAGACTTTCATTCCGGGGAATCCGGTACGTTTCACAAGGCGGCGCACCTTGTCGGTGATAATTCCGAGGTCCTCGGCGATGATTCTGCCGTCGAGGTCAAGCCCGTCGAAGATTTTCGTGCCGACGCCCTTCACCCACCTGCCGACTTTTGCGGTCGTTGCACCATACGGCACGGCGTAGTAGCTTTCAAACGCGCGGAAGTGGTCGATGCGGATTTTGTCGAAGAATTGCAGCTGATGCAGCAAGCGGTGATGCCACCACAAAAAGCCGTCCGCCTGCTGTTTTTTCCAGTCGTACAGCGGATTGCCCCACAGTTGCCCGTCGGCGGAGAAGTAATCGGGCGGCACGCCGGCGACCTCTTTCGGGCGCATATTTTTGTCAAGCCTGAAAATTTCGGGGTGCGCCCAGACGTCCGCGCTGTCGTACGCGACGTAGATGGGAATATCGCCGATAAGCGCGACGTTTTTGGATTTTGCGTAGTCTTTAAGCGCGGTCAATTCGCGATAGAACTCGAACTGTAAAAACCGCCAGAAATCGCACTCGGCTTGAAGCGTGGCGATTTTTTCGTCGGACAGCGTATCGCGCCGTCTTTCGTCCTTTTCCCACGTATCGAACGACGAAAACCCGTTTTTGACTTTGAGCGCCATAAACAGCGCGAAGTCGTCCAGCCAATATTCGTTATTTTCAAGAAACTTTGAATAATCGGAATTTTTTTGAAATCTTTTGAACGCGCAGCGCAGCACGTCGTATCGCGAGTTAAAAATTTCGGCGTAGTCAAGTGATTTTGTTTTGGCGCGTTTTGCCTCGTTTTCCGTCAAAAGCCCGCGTTTAACAAGCGTATTTATATCGATAAAGTACGGATTCCCCGCAAATGCCGACGGCGACTGATACGGGCTGTCGCCGAAAGACGTTGGCGATAACGGCAGCGTTTGCCAGAAATCGACCTTCGCGTCCGCCAAAAAATCGACAAAAGAAAACGCGCCCCCGGACAGCGCGCCGACGCCGTATTCAGACGGCAGACTTCCTATATGCAAAAGCACCCCGTTGAACTTTTCTTTCACTTGTGCGGGGCCTCCTCGTGCGTGACCGCCTCGCCGAGCCTGTTCGCCCAGCTTTCGCAATACAGATTGTAATAGGATTTATTTTGTTCCTGTCTTATAGCAATGCACTTCTTGTTGTTGCACCATACAAACGACGGAATCCCGACGACAAACAGATACAGCGGCCCCAAAATCAGCGACTGAATGGTATGGCCGTACTCATGCACGGACACGGTTTTTTTGTACTCATCGCCGCGCTTGCCGTTGATGAAGATAAACGCGCCCAACGACACGCCGCCCCAATCGCCCTCGTGGAAGGTCAGGATTGCGCCGTGGTAATAGGCGTGCTCGCACCTGATATTTTTCAGGAAAAGCAAAAACCCCAGGACGTTCTGAATCGCGCCCCAGGTGAACTGTAAAACCAGGTAAAAAAACTGCAAGATATATTTCATAATAGCGTTACTTTGTTCTTATTTTGAACGTATAGCGAATGGGAGTGCCCTTGTTGGTCTGATAGGCGCGGTTAAGTTGCGGATTTGTTGTCGGATCTTTCGTGACATAGTCAAGCGTAGCCGTTTGCACCGTCGCGCCGCCGTCCCAAGCCGCAAACTGATTCTTGTCGTTGTGGTAGCTGACGATGAGATAATATACGATTTCGTCGCTGTTCTCCGCCGCCGTGACGCCCACAACCTGAATGACGATATAAGGATTTTTGTTGTCCGCGCTGACAAAGGAACTGCGCTCCACCGCGTTGCAGCCGTCCGGCACAAGGACCTTTTGCGTCCCCGACGCAGCGGGATCGTAGTATTTGACGGGAATATCCAGCCCTATGACGGTCTGATAAATGCGCTTGCACACCATTGCGGAATACGTGACGTACCACCCGTTCGTGCCGTTGTCCACGTCTTCTTTGCGCGGATCCGGCTTGTTGGGATAAATATGCTGCCCCGAAAGGTACGTAACCGCCGCGATCGAGTTCCTGTACATAGTCTGCGTGTCGGTTTCGGCAGCGCTCTTCTGGCGGCGTTTTGTCGTGACGTAAACGGCAGGCGTAACCGCCGCGGCAAGAATCGCCATAATGGCAATTGTCACGATAAGTTCAACGAGCGTAAAGCCTTTTTTATTTTTGAAAACACGCCTTTTCATACTTATATAATTATACTACTTCGCGCGTACAGTGTCAATATATTATTTTTCACATACAACTCACTATAACTTATAACATTGAAATCGGGGACCCCGCGGGATACTTTTGTACCCGTGGGGAAAATCGGGGACCCCGCGGGATACTTTTGTACCCGTGGGGAAAAGGAATAAACAAGCAAAAAACAAACAATTGTCGTTTACGGCGATTGTTTGGTCAAAAACGAAGCAATCGGGGACCCCAAAAGATACTTTCGTACTTTTGGGGAAAAGGAGTATGCAAGCATAAGACAGGCGATTGTCGCTTGCGACGATTGACTGGTCAAAAACGAAGCATACGACGTGTTCACAAAATAAGGATTTGTCGCAGCATTGCTTTGTTCAATGACAGTGTGCTATCGCAAATCCGGATCCGGGGACCCCAAAAGATACTTTGTACTTTTGGGGAAAAGGAGCACACAAGCAAAAGAGTGAGCATTATTGCTTGCAATAATGTGATTTCAAAAGTGCAGTGTGCGACGGGGTCCAAATCAAACATTGAAATAATTATAGTGGAGGATTAACATAAATGTTAAAACTTAGAAAAAACAAAAAGGGCTTCACGCTCGTTGAACTTATCGTCGTAATCGCAATCATGGCAGTCCTTGCAGGCACG
>ERZ1034719.1458-NODE-1458-length-10953-cov-4.856396_pt1 | contig 10953 bp, 10 predicted proteins | sample MGYA00520703_ERZ1034719 | MGnify/ENA primary metagenome ERZ1034719 (study PRJEB33766, sample SAMN09781716) | gut metagenome | biome: gut microbiome | host: Homo sapiens | place: Madagascar | study: EMG produced TPA metagenomics assembly of the PRJNA485056 data...
CGAAGTGGGTCTCGTTTGAGAGCTTGTCAAAAATACTTTTTTGACAAGCTCACGCCCGCGGAGATATTCTCCGCGGGCGTATGGCGTTAATATAGCTTCAATTGCTGCCGCGCGAGCATTTTTCGGCGTCAATGGCGAGGACCACCATGAGTGCGCACAGCGCGTCCCTCGCGTCCGGTACGTCGATGGTGTAAGTATCCGTCCAGCGGAGGAGCTCCTTGGCTATGCGCGCGACGGTGCGGCCCGCCGCGTCCTCGATCGTATAGTCCCACTCCAGAAAGCTGCCCTGCACGCGCCAGCCGTTGAAGTCCAGCACGAACGCGGGGTGGAAGAGCGTGAACTCCTTGCGGATCGTGCCGATGCTCCGCTCGCCGATGTAGAGATCAAATTTCGGCAGGAATGTCAGCACGCGCTCCTTCACCGTGGCGATTTGCCTCCCCTGCGCGTCGAGAATGTGCAGGCAGTGTCCCCAGGCGAGCTTTCCTTCCACCGTGAAAGCCGTTGCGCCGGTAGAGGCGTCGTAAATGTCGTAGCTGTCAAACCACGAGAAAAACCGCTGCTTGAAACAGAGCTTCATTTTGTTTCTCTCCTTTGCATGACAGCGCACACGATCGCACACACGCTGAGCGCCATGCAGAGATACTTGAACTCGCGTCCGGCGGCGAGATACATGGCGCTGTTGAAAAACAGATCGATCACGAGGATCACGATCACGGCGAGCGCAAGCGCCGCCGTCAGGTGCGAGAGCAGATTTCGGAATTTCACCGGCGGTCACTCCTTTGCAATGTACAGGATATCCGTCACGTTCCGGCCGCCGCCGGCCGGCGTGTTCACGGTCGTATCGCCGTCCCAGACCATAACGGCGGATTTGCCGCCGTCGAAGTTGTAGGCGAGCGTACAGCCGAGACTTTCAAAGAGGCGGGAGAGCTCCTCGAGCTTATACCCACGCGAGCCGTTCTCCCCGCGGCCGTCCACGACCACAAAACAGTAATGTCCCGGCTCATAGTACCCGAGCGCCGCGCGCGGATTCAGTCCGGCGATGTTCGTGTTGAATTTGTCGATGCTCTTCCCCTCGGCGTCCAGCAGGGCGGGGCCGAACGACCACACCTGCACCGCGCCTTTTTCCATCTCCGCATCCATGTCAAAGGCATTGCCGCGGAAGATCCGCATGGAGCCGTCCGTATAGTATACAAGTATGTCGTCAAATCCCGTGTCGCGGAGGAACGCTCCGTTACGCACGATGGGCCCGTATTCCCGCGAGAAGGCATAGTCCCCGTCGATGGCGAGAATGGCGTTGGATTCTACGGCCATATCGTGTACGCTCCGGTAGCCGTTTGTCACATACGCCGTGCGCAGATACTCGCTCGAGCGCAGCCAGATATCCGCGACATAGTATACGACGAGCCCGTCGTTCGAGCGGTCCTCGTGCCGCGTCCAGCTCACGCTGACATTGGCGCTGCGGTAGGAGTTTTCCGTCTGTTCTACTGTCCCGTCGGTAAACGGGCCGTTGGCGACCAGCGTTTCGTCCGGCGCTTCCGTTTCGGGCGTCGGCTGCACCGCTGCGGCGGCCGTGGGCTGCGCCGTCGCGGCGGGCGCTTCCACGAAGCCCCGTCCCAGAAGATACATCCTCCCGTGGTGGAAATAAGCAAACACAAGCAGAATCACCGCGGCCAGGACGATATCCGTTATGGCTCCCGTCAGAGCGCGGAGCCTTTTTTTCGTTTTCATAGTTCATCCTCCTGCGGAGCGTATTTTAGCGCAAAAGCTCTTTTTTGTCCACACCGCCGGAAAATAATTCGCGCTTTTTTTGCGTCCCGCGCGCCGTGGACGGGCGCGTCAAACGAGGCGGCGAACCGGTCACGGAAGCCGAGCAGAACGCGGCCGTTCCGCCGGGCAAACCGGAGACACTGTCCGCGAGAGCCATGGCAAAGCCGCCGAGTATAAGCAAGAGAATTCCTGCTTTCATCTCCTGACAGAAAACAGCATCGTCCGATATTCTTTCGGACGATGCTGTTTTCGTATATCGGATAAAAAGCGTTAAAGCGTTTTTACACGGCGTCGCGGTAATCCGGCGCGCAGATCTGCTGCACCGTGACGGCCCGGGTATGGTCGATGTGCGTCCACTCGGGCGTTACGAAGAGCGACTGCACCACGATCGGCACATACGTGAGCATGAACACCGGGAACGTGAACACATAGGCGATCTTCTTCCACGCCGCACAGTGGATGCTGCGCCACTCCGTCGCGGTCGTGACCGCGCCGAGGACGAAGAGCGTGAGATAAAGATTCATCACCGTCTGCAGTGCCGATATGGCAAGCACGTCCCACTCATGGTAATGGAACACGTTGACCGCCGCCGCGCCGAGATTTACCACGATGCTCAGCCCCGTGAGCACCGCCGCGGGCATGATGCTCATCGCCATATCGTAGCAGGAGAAGCTGCCGCGGAACATGCCGGAGAGGAGCTTTCCGCCGTATTTGCGGAACACCTGCAGATACCCGCGCGACCAGCGCAGACGCTGCGCCCAGGACTGCTTGAAACGGACGGGCTGCTCATCGTAGAGCACGGCCTCCGGGCAGTAGCCGACGCGCCGTCCCGCCGTCACGTTTTCGATGGTAAACTCGATATCCTCGGTCAGCAGGTGGAACGGCCAGCCGCCGCCCTGCCCTTCGAGCACGGCGCGCGAAAAGAGAAAGCCCGTGCCGGAAACGCCGCAGCTCGACCCGATGCGGGATCTCGCGCCGTTCAGATAGCGCGATTCGCGGAGGAACCACAGGCCGTAGCCCGCCGATATCCAGTTGTCGCCGTAGTTTTTCGAGTCACGGTAGCAGGTGACGATGTCCTTGCCCTCGGAAAACGTCTCGTTCATGCGGGAGACGAAATCCCGGTCGAGCACGTTGTCAGCGTCGAGGACGATGTAGCCGTCAAACTCGTTGTGCGCATGGCGCTCCATTTCGCGCAGGAGGAAGTCGAGCGCATAGCCCTTGCCGCGGAGCGAAGCGTTGTGCCGCTCATACACCTCCGCGCCGTGGGCGCGCGCCGTTTCCGCCGTTTTATCGCGGCAGTTGTCGGCCACGACGAAAACCTTGAGAAAACGTTCGGGGTAGCTCTGCGCCTTGATGCTGTCAAGAAGATTGCCGATGACGGTCTCCTCGTTGCACGCGGCGATGAGGACCGCGAAGCGGTGCAGCGGCACTTCCCGCGCCCGCTGCTTCCGCGGCAGCCACGAAACGGGTATGTACAGAAACTGATACATATAGCAGGCAAAAAACAGGCACATCAGGATGAAGTTTATCATTTTCACGGTTTGCATGGCGCTTTCTCCTTTCCCTGTGATGCCAAGGATATCACGCACCGCAGAGCAAAATCCATTAAAGGGTCTTTAAGATTTGTTTAAAAAGGAGAAGGCGGAGTCTCCCCCGCCTTCTTTGGAAAAAATCATGCGCTTACGATGTTGTAGTACGCCTTCGCCGTCAGACGGTAGACGATCGTATAGAGCAGCGCAAAGGCGCCGAAGCTCACGAGCGTCGTGGTGACGAAGAGGCCGACGTTGTAGAGCGAGAACAGCTCGAGCAGCCGCCGGATCATCGGGAAGGCGAACGCAAGGTGCACGCCCGCCAGCAGCAGCGGCAGGAAGAACACGGTCAGCAGCTGGGAATCGATGCTGCGGCGGATCTCTTTTTTCGTCATGCCGACCTTCTGCATGATCTCAAAGCGTTTCTGGTCCTCGTAGCCCTCGGAGATCTGCTTATAGTAGAGGATCAGCACCGCCGCGAGCATAAATACAAGCGTGAGCATAATGCCGATGAAGAAGAGCGCGCCGTTGCTGCCGTAGAAATCGGCGCTTCCGTCCGCACGGCACTCAGCCAGGAGGTACATATAGCCCTGCTCCGGCTCCACCTCGCCGAGGGTGCGCATGACGCCCTGTGTGAGCGCCACGCACTCCTCATCGCCGAGGTCGGTATTGAAATTGTAGACCCATTTATACTGCATCGTAACCACATGCCCGTTATATGTGCGGAAATCCTGAACGGCGGAGGCCGTGTCGTTCACGATGAGCGTCATTTGCGCGATAAGTCCACCGACCTCCGGCGGGAGAAAATACCCGTTTCGCACACCGGCAACGCGCCACGTGTGGGAGACGTCGTCCATAGCAAGCGTCAGCGTCGGACGGTCGTAGGAGCATTTGTAGGTCAGCAGCAGCACCTCGTCCGGCGCAAGCGAAACATTCTCTCCGGTTCGGGCGGCATAATCCGCAGAGGAAACGATATAGATGTCACGAAGCTCCGAATATGAGGCCGAGACGCCCTCCCGCGAATACCAGCACTGCACCGTGTCGCCGGAGAAAAGACCGCTGGTATTGATATAGCGGTAGTTCTGCACGTCCTTCGGCGGAACGCCCCGCTCTGACGTATAATCGGCGATGGCACGGCGGTAGCGCTCGATATTGCCGTCCGTGATCTGCTCCGGCGTCTCCCCGGCGAGAGTGATGTTTATATCTCTCGGGTAGCGCATATTCGCGGAGTCCTCCGCGCCGAAATAAAGGCACGAGGAAGAGGAGATCATCACGAGGATCATCGTGGCAATAATGCACACGCTCGCAAGACCCGCGCCGTTGCGCTTCATGCGGTAGGCCATGGAGGAAACGGACACGAAGTGCTCCGGCCGGTAATAGTACTTTTTATTCTTCTGCAGCACGCGGCAGAGCAGCACGCTGCCTGCGACAAGCAGAAGATATGTGCCGATGATGACGAGGATCACGGCCACGAAGAACCATACGATCGCGTCAAGCGGGTTGGTGATGCTCACGGCAAGGTAATACGCCGCGGCGAGGATCACGACGCCCGCAAGGCCGAGCAGCCAGTTTGCCTTCGGCGGCTTTTCGCCGACGGACTCGCTGCGCAGCAGCGCCACGGCGCTGCTGCGCCCGACGCGGACGACCGTGGAGAGCCAGATGACCGCGAAGATGACGGCGTACAGTCCCAGCGCGCGCGTCAGGGAATCAACGTCAATGCGGATGCGGTAATTGATATCGCCGCCGAGCATATTGACCAGTCCAAGCTCCGCGAGCTTTGAGAGGACGATGCCGAGCGCGAGACCGAGCACGAGCGAGAGCACGGCGGTAATGAGGCTCTCCCACGTGACGATGCGCGCAAGATTGCGCTTATTCATGCCAAGGACGTTATAGAGTCCGAATTCCCGCTCGCGGCGGCGGACAAGGAACGAGTTGGTATAGTAGAGAAAGATCGCGGAGAACACAAAGATCACAAAGCTGCCGAGATTGAGGATCAATCCGGTGCTGTTGGAGCCGCGCGGCAGCAGCGCGCACGTCTCCGGCGAGCCGAGGAACGAGAGGATGTAGAACATCATCACCATGCACACGCAGGTGAGCAGATACGGGGTAAAAAGCCGCTTGTTCTTGCGCAGGCCGTCCCACGCGAGACGCGGGTAGAGAGCGGTTTTCATCGCGCCTCACCGCCTCCCGCGAGCATCGTGAGCGTTTCGGAGATGCGCTGGTAGAAGAGCTCGTTCGTGGCGTCGCCGCGGTATAGCTGGTGGAACACCTCGCCGTCGCGGATGAAGAGGACGCGCCCGGCGCAGCTCGCGGCCTTCACGGAGTGCGTGACCATGAGGATCGTCTGCCCGCCGCGGTTCACCTCGCCGAAGAGACGGAGCAGCTCGTCCGTGGATTTGCTGTCGAGCGCGCCGGTCGGCTCGTCGGCAAGCAGGATGCGCGGCTTTGTGATGAGCGCGCGGGCAACGGCGGCGCGCTGCTTCTGGCCGCCGGAGACCTCGTAGGGGTACTTTTTCAAAAGCTCGCGGATGCCGAGCGTTTCCGCAATATCGATAAGGCGGGTGCGCATCTCATCGTAGCTCTTGCCCGCGAGGACGAGCGGGAGATAGATGTTATCCTCGAGCGTGAACGTGTCGAGCAGGTTGAACTCCTGAAACACGAACCCGAGATGGTCGCGGCGGAACGTGGCGGCCTCGCTCTCGCGGATCTTGGTAAAGTCGCGCCCGTCGAGCAGCACCGTGCCGGCGGTGGGCTTGTCGAGCGCGGCGAGAATGTTCAGAAGCGTCGTTTTGCCGCTGCCGCTCTCGCCCATGATGGCGACATACTCGCCCTCGTTCACGGAGAAATTGACGTTGCGGAGCGCCTCGACCGCATTGCCGCCGAAGCGGGTCTTATATACCTTTTTCAGCCCGGAAACTTCCAGTAAACTCATAAGAAATTGACCTTCCTTTCGTTTTCTGGCATCAGTATAAGCGAAAAAGCCGACCCGTTCCATCGGATCGGCTTACACTCGCACGGCAAATCCAACATTTCTGTCACATTTACTCTAACGTGATCTTCTTTTCTTCCAATTTGATCCGGACTGTCGTCCCCTCGCCGGGGCGCGACTCCGCCGTGATCGTGTGGCCGAGATTCCGGCAGATGCGGCGGCAGAGATAGAGCCCGATGCCGCTCGCGCGCTTGTCCGCGCGCCCCTGCAAGCCGGTGTAGCCGCGCTCAAAGACGCGCGGCAGATCCTCCGGCGCAATGCCGATGCCGGTATCGCGGATGCAGAGCGTTTTCGGCTCTTCAACGTACACGGAAACGCCGCCCTGCGGCGTATACTTCAAAGCGTTCGAGAGCACCTGCTCAATGACGAACGAGAGCCACTTCTCGTCTGTGAACACGCGCACGTCCGTGGGCGTATAGTCGAGCGTCAGGCGGCACGCGATGAACTCCCCGGCGAAACGCCGGAGCGCCGGACGGACGATATCATCGAGCTTCGCTTCGCGGAATACATAGTCCGTCCCCTCGCCCTCCAGCCGGAGGTACGTGAGCACCATTTCCACATACTGCTCGATGCGTCCGAGATCGGCAAGAAGGCGGCGGGAGGAGTCGCTGTCCTCGCTCTGGAGCCGGAGACGCATGGCGGCGATGGGCGTTTTGATCTGGTGCGCCCAGAGCGTGTAGTATTCAAGCATATCGGCGCGGTCGGCGGCGGCCTTCGCCGCGGCGTCCGCGCTCTGGCGGCAGAGACTCTGCACGATCGCCTGATAGTCTGCCTCCGGCACGCTTGCCGCCGCCGGCAGCACGCCGATGAGCTCCGCCGCCGTGGTCTCCAGCTGGGAAAGCTCCCGATGGAGCTTATATACGCGCCGGAAATCGAGCGCGAGCGCCGCGAGACCGAGCAGCAGCGTGAGCGCGCACGGATACGCCACAGCGCGCAGCGGCAGATGGAAGAGTGCGAAGGATACGACGAGCAGCGCCGCCGCCAGCGCAAAGAACAGCAGCACCCCGCGGCGGCTTTTGATATAGTCTCCGAGCAGCTTCATTTTTCCCCCACGGCGTAGCCCACGCCGAACTTCGTCGTGATGAAATCGTGCAGTCCCGCGTTTTCGAGCTTTTTGCGCAGGCGGCCGACGTTCACGGTGAGCGTGTTCTCGTCCACGAACGAGTCCGTCTGCCAGAGCGCTTCCATGAGCTTTTCGCGGCTGACGATCTTCCCCTTGTTCTGCATCAGCGTGAGAAGGATGCGGTATTCATTTTTGGTAAGAGCGATGTGCTCGTCGGCATAGGTGAGCGTATTGTCGCCGGTATTGAGGATCGCCCCGGCGTGCTCGAGCACGGGCGCTGCCGCGCCGAACTCATACGTCCGGCGGAGAAGAGCCTGCACCTTGGCAATGAGCACGTTCGTATCAAAGGGCTTGGCGACGAAATCGTCGCCGCCCATGTTCATCGCCATGATAATGTTCATATTATCGCTCGCCGAGGAGATGAATATGACCGGCACGGAGCTTACTTTTCGTATCTCCGCGCACCAGTGATACCCGCTCATATACGGAAGCGACACGTCCATCAGCACGAGATGCGGCTGCACGCGCGCGAACTCCGCCATGACCGCACGGAAATCGGCAGCGCAGGTACACTCCAGCGCCCAGAGCTTCATCTGCGCGCAGATGGCGTCGGCGAGGCTGCGGTCATCCTCTACGAGCAAAATGCGGTGTTCCATATCTCGCCCCCCCTTTCCTTTTCGGCTCCACTATACCAGTGCCGTCCGGCGCGTGTCAACCGGCCGGGCCGATATAAGAAGACCGCAGCGCGTGGCAGCGCTGCGGTCTTTGGTATCACCCCACGAGGAAGCGCGAGAGAAATTCGCGTGTCTTCGGGTCCTGCGGGTTTTCAAAAATATCCTTCGGGCGTCCCTCTTCGCAGATGACGCCGTCGGCCATAAAGACGACGTTCGTGGAAACGTCGCGTGCAAACGCCATTTCGTGCGTCACGACGATCATCGTGAGTCCGTCTCCGGCGAGAGAGCGCATAACATCGAGCACCTCGCCGACCATCTGCGGATCGAGCGCGCTCGTCGGCTCGTCGAAGAGCAGCACCTCCGGCTCCATCGCAAGCGCGCGGGCGATCGCCACGCGCTGCTTCTGTCCGCCGGAGAGCTGCGCCGGGCGGGCGTGGATGTACGGCGTCATGCCGACGCGCCCGAGGTATTCCATGGCGATTTTCTCCGCCTCGGCCCGGCTGCGCCGGAGCACCGACATCTGACCGGTGACGCAGTTTTGCAGCGCCGTCATGTTGTTGAAGAGATTGAAGCTCTGGAACACCATGCCGACCTTTGCGCGGTACTGCGAGAGATTCATTTCCCGCGCGGTGATGTCCTGCCCGTGATAAAGCACCTGGCCGGACGTCGGCGTTTCAAGAAGGTTGATGCACCGGAGCATCGTGCTCTTGCCTGAGCCGGACGCGCCGATGATGCTGAGCACTTCACCCTTTTCCACGCTGAGATGGATATCGCGCAGCACGGTATGATCGCCGAACTGCTTTTGCAGATGCACAAGCTCTATGACCTTTTCACCCATGGCTCAGCCCTCCCTCGCGGTTTTGATGCGGATCTCGGCGGCGCTGTCGCTCTGCGAGCCGAAGATCACATAGCTGTCGTTCCCGTCGAGTTTGCGCTCCACGAAGCGCAGCAGCCGCGTGACCGTGAATGTCAGAATGAAGTACAGCACACACACGACAAGATACGTCTGGAACGTTTCAAAGCTCTGGCGCTTGATGATCCCGGCAAAGTAATAAAGCTCCGTTACGCCGATGACGTTCAGCACCGAGGTGTCCTTGATATTGATGACAAACTCGTTGCTTACCGATGGCAGGATGTTGCGCATGACCTGCGGGATGATGACCTTGAACATCGTCTGCGAATGGGTCATGCCGATGCTCATAGCGCCCTCAAACTGGCCCTTATCGATGGAGATGATGCCGCCGCGGACGATCTCGGCCATGTAAGCGCCGGTGTTGACCGAAACGATCAGGATACCGGACGGAATGAGCGGCAGCGTGTTGCCGCCGGAGGCAAAGGCATAACCCCAGTAGATGACCATCGCCTGCACCATCATGGGCGTGCCGCGGAAGATCTCCACATAAACGGCGATGACGGCGTTCAGGATCTTATGGAGCACGCGCACAAAGCCGTTGCGGGAGAATGGCGCCGTGCGGACGATGCCGGTCAGAAGGCCGATGGCGAGACCGGCCACGGTGCCGGTAAGCGCAATGAGCATCGTGCTTCCCACGCCGCTGAGCAGCTGGGGATAATATTTGGCGACTATGTTGATTACGTCCTGAAAAAAGCTCATGGCTGTTTACCGGCCCTTTCGGTCAGATTACTTGCGGATGATAACGACGAGGTTGGATTCGTAATAGGTATCGGTGAAGTCGACCTGCGCAGCGCGCTCGGCCGTGGGGCTCATGCCGGCGGCAATGGCGTCGATCGCGCCGGATTCCAGCGCGGGCAGCAGCGAATCCCATTCGATGGAGTAAATTTCCAAGTTCATGCCGAGACGCGCCGCGACATACTTTGCGATCTGCACGTCGTAGCCGTTGGCGTAAAGGCCGTCCTTGCCCTCACCGGAGATGGGCACCGCGCCGAAGGATGCGCCGGAGATATCGGTCCAGTTATACGGCTCATACGCGCACTCCATGCCGACGCGGAGCGTGCCCATCGGGTTTTCCGGCTCTTCGGCGCTCACGGCAAACTCGGTCACTTCCCCGCCGGAGCTGAGCGTCACGATCTGCTCCATGAGCGCGCTGCGCTGCTCGGGTGTGATCTCCGCGAGAACGGCGTTGATCTGCTCGCGCAGCTCCGAGCCCTTCTTCAGACCGATGGCGATGCCGACATCGGACGCCGTGGCGGTAAAGCCGGTCTCATTGTTCATAAACGGGAGGAACGTAAGAGTATCGTCGCTCTGGCAGACGGAGAAGGCCGTCGGTTCCTCGGCGATGTAGCCGTCGATCGCGCCGCTCTTGAGCGCGGTCAGAAGATCGGCAAACTCGGGATACGTCGATCCCTGCACGTTTTCGATCTGGTTGAGTGCGTCAGCGTGGAACGTTCCGGCCTGCGCCGCGATCTTCATGCCCTTGAGATCGGCGATCGTCGCGGCTTCCGCGATGCTCGTTCCGGTGCTGTCGGTCGTTTCTGCACTGCCGCACCCGGCGAGCAGGCAAAGGCAGAGGGCGGCTGCCATCAGCAGCGCAAGGATGTTTCTTCTTCTCATTTTTTCTGTCTCCTTTTCGGAAAAATTAAATAAGCCTGCGACCCGATGTGGTATCGCAGGCTTTCCGAAAAATGAGATTCAAAAAGAAAATCAAAAACCGGTTTCCTTTGATAGCTCTCCACAGTAACTGTGACAGTCCGGCGCTTATTGGGCGTCGGCCCAGCAGCGGCACGGCGGCAGCCATGCGGTGCTTCGGCGGAATTGCCTTTCTCCTGCGGCCGCCTGCCGGCGTGTGCTGCAAGGTACTCTTCGTTTCCGCGACCTCTATCAGGTGCTTTCTTATTTTATGCACGGATTATACGGCGGGGGGCCCCTTCTGTCAATACCCTCGCGCCATTTTCCGCATTTTATCTCTTTACATTAATAAAATCATAGGCATAATTATGCATTTATAACAGACG
>ERZ1034719.1461-NODE-1461-length-10945-cov-5.863453_pt1 | contig 10945 bp, 8 predicted proteins | sample MGYA00520703_ERZ1034719 | MGnify/ENA primary metagenome ERZ1034719 (study PRJEB33766, sample SAMN09781716) | gut metagenome | biome: gut microbiome | host: Homo sapiens | place: Madagascar | study: EMG produced TPA metagenomics assembly of the PRJNA485056 data...
TCTTATATCATCGCCTGCATACAAAATCAGAAATAGATTTTGACAATGTAGAAAAATACAATTGCTATTTCAATGCAAATCCGCCAATAACAGTTTTGGGAGAACAGGTGAAAAGTTATGGAGAGATGACAATTGCTAATTTTTTGACACAATACGGTATTCGATATAAGTACGAAGAACGATATAAATATGATACACGGACAGAAGAATATGATCAATACTATCCGGATTTTTATTTGCCTGATTATGATATTTATATGGAATACTATGGAATTGACAGAAACAAGCAGGTGCCTGAATATTTTAAAGGAAAAAATGGGATGAATGCAAGTCAGGCATATTGCGAAGGAATGGAGTGGAAAAGGGAAGTACATAAAAAATACAATACAACCTTAATTGAATGTTATGCATATGACTTTATGGAAGGAAATTTGCTTGAAAAATTAAGGCTGAGTTTAGAGAAGCATACTATACGGATGCAGGAAATAGACGTTGCGGAGTTGTTTCGGAGAATGACAAATGAAAACAGATCAGATAAGATAATAGAGGATTTATCAAAAATCGTTCAAACAGTATTATGCTTAATGAAAGGAAAGGGAATTAATACTGGAGAATTGCTGAAATTATGTGAGGAAAGAATGCCGGAACAGGTGATCCTTGTGAAATTGATTAATCCCATCATTGATGATTATGAGGCATTTTTGCTACAAAGAAATGAGATTGATTTTGCGGACATGTTGAATTATGCAACGGATTGTGTACAAGCCGGAAAGTATTTACATCCGTACAAGTATATCATTGTTGATGAGTATCAGGATTTATCAGGCGGACAGTATCAATTATTGAAAGCATTGCGAACCCAAAGGAATTACGGTATGTTTTGCGTAGGGGATGACTGGCAAAGTATATATCGGTTCAATGGCAGTGATATTAATTACATTTTGCATTTTTATAAATATTGGGGAAATGTAGAAATAAGCAGGATAGAAACAACTTATCGTTTTCCACAGAGAATGGCAGATGTTTCGGGTGGATTTATTATGAGAAATCCAGAGCAATTGAAGAAAAGAATTATTTCTAAAGGAAGTATGCAGGAACAGTATGTGCTTAATGAGGTGGTTGGATATACGGAAAGAGAAGCAATTGCTGCAATGTGTGATGTGATGAGATCATTACCGAAGAATAGTTCGGTTTATTTGATAGGAAGATATAAGAAAGATCAAACAATGCTAAAAGAAAATAGCAACTTATTAATGCGATATGATAATGCCAAGCATATTGATAAAGTAGTGCTATATGGCAGGGAAGATTTGGATATCTGTTTTTATACAGCACATAAGTCAAAGGGGTTACAGGCTGATTATGTATTTGTACTTAATAATAAGGCGGATGAATTTGGGTTTCCGAGTAGGGTGCAGAATCCGAGGATAGTTGATTTGCTATTAGAAAAGAAGGAAGAATATCCTTATGCGGAGGAACGGAGATTATATTATGTTGCATTGACACGGGCCAGGAAACGAACATGGCTTGTGATTGTAAATAACAATATTTCAGAATTTGCACAGGAATTGATTAATCAATATCCATCCGAAATTTGGGCAGATTCCAATGTGTGTCCGAAATGTGGGGCTCCGATGAAATTAATAAACGGACCGTATGGAAGATTTTGGGGTTGCAGCAGATATGCAAAGTCAGGCTGCAACTATAAGAAAAAATATACTATACAGTAATATGCGATATATGACAGTATAAGAAAAGAGGGATGCTCGTGGAGGAGCTGATTGTTTTTCCTGAATACGAAAACTTAAAAGCAGAGGTTGAAAGGCTCAGAACGGAATTATCTATGCTGATGCTGGAGTACGATGAGCTGCGCTTTGTTATCTGCAAAAACATAGAAACAGAGTATATGTTGAAGCTTGGCAGTCTGGAATATCGTGCATATGAGGCACAGTGTACGGCGCTACGGTTAAAGAGAGAGATTGAACTGATTCAGGCGAGGAAGAACCGGCAGGAGAAGATAGACTTGGAAAACATAACCGGGATATTGGATTGGGAGTTTGCGGAATATGTGGAGAATCTGAATAAACAGATAGATAAGATGAATCAGGCATTGGATCGCAGTCAGAGTGAGCAGTTGCCGGAGGATGAGAGCCAGGAGTTAAAGAGGTTATATAGAAAGATTGTAAAGGCATTGCATCCGGATATTCATCCGGATATTTCGCCGGAGCAGCTGGAGTTATTTCATCATGCAGTTGAGGCTTATAAGAATGGAGATTTAGAAACGTTGCGGATAATCAGCGCAATGCTTGGGGATGACATCGCCTATATGAACAATGAGGATTCTATCAGCAGATTGCGGAAGGAAAAGGCACGTCTGGAGGAGATGATCCGGTCGGTTCGGGATTCCATTGCGAAGATTAAACAGGACTATCCATATACAATGAAAGAGATTCTGGAGGATGAGGACAAGCTGGCACAGAGGAAAGCAGAGCTGGAAGAAATATTGCAACATTATACGGAATGTATTAAAATCTATGAGGATAAAATTAAAGAAATGTTAGGAGAATGAGTATGGGAGACCTTATAAAGCCGGAAGGAAGCGGACTTGTCAGCCTGTTTCACGGTGCAAATGGTGAATTAATGATACCGAAGCCATATGAGAGAGATATATTCCTGTTTGATACATATATAGCGGGGACTACACATGTGGAAGGAATAGAAGAATTGGAACCGTTTTTGAAAGTAGATGACAAGATAGAGTTCTTTCGGGAGCCGGATAACCAGTATGATCCGCAGGCAATCGTGATCCGGACGACAAGCGGTACAAAGATTGGATATGTTCCGAAAAAAGACAACGTTGTCTTTGCGAGGCTGATGGATGCAGGTAAACTTCTTTTCGGAAGAATATCTGAGAAAGAGAAAAGGGGCAACTGGGTACAGATAAAGATCAAGATATATTTGCATGAATAAGGAGCCATCCATGAAACACAAATTAAGAATCACATTCAATTCCCCGGTTGTCTTAAGCTTCGTAGCGATCTGCTTCGCTGCCACACTGGCCGGAGTCCTGACGCAGGGAAGAATTACAGAGCTGTTATTTATGACTTACCATTCGTCCCTTCGGAATCCGCTTACATATCTGCGGCTGATCACGCATGTATTCGGACACAGCGGCTGGGAGCATTTTCTCGGAAATGCGATGTACCTGCTGATTCTGGGACCGATGCTGGAGGAGAAATACGGGTCGAAGACCCTGCTGGAGGTAATTGGTATCACAGCACTGGTGACCGGATTGATCAATTACATATTTTTCTGGAACATCGCACTCTGCGGCGCAAGTGGTGTTGTATTTGCGTTTATCCTGCTGGCATCTTTTACGGAGTTTAAGCAGGGAGAAATCCCGATTACATTTATTCTGGTTGCCGTAATCTTTATCGGGCAGCAGGTCTATGATTGCTTCGCAGTGAAGGACAATATTTCCAATATGGCACACATTGTCGGCGGAATTGTCGGAGGTGCGATGGGATATATACTGAATCGCAAGTCATAAAACATGGGATGAAACAGAGAACAGTGAACACAAGAAAGTACAAAGGAGTTATAAAATGAACCAACAGGAATTAGATACTCGATTTGAATTCAGAACGATTGAGCCGGAGGAGATAGAAGAAGCCATTACGATAGAGCAGATCTGTTTTCCACCAAATGAGGCCTGCTCGGCAGAAGCTATGCGGGCAAGGGTGAAGGTGGCAGCAGATTTATTTCTGGTCGCAATTGATAGAGAAAATGGGAAGATCGCAGGATTTTTTAACGGAATAGCAACGAATGAAGAAAAGTTCCGGGATGAGTTTTTCAAAGATGCGGGACTGCATGATCCGGCTGGAAAGGTAGTTATGCTGCTTGGATTAGATGTATTGCCGGAGTACCGCGGGCAGGGTTTAGCAAGGAAAATCGTATCAGAATATATCCGTAGAGAGAAGGCAAACAAAAGAAAGCTGCTGATTTTAACCTGCCTGGAAAATAAGATAAAAATGTACGAGGGCATGGGCTATGAGAATCATGGAACGGCGAACTCGACCTGGGGCGGCGAGGAATGGTATGAGATGGGATATCAGCTGTAAGCGGGGAATGTGAGATGCGGATTTTAGTAGATGCGGATGCGTGTCCGGTAACAAGAATTGTAGAAAAGATTGCAAGACAGCAGGGACTGCCCTGCGTGCTGCTCTGTGATACCAATCATGTGTTGCAATCGGATTATTCGGAGATCAAAGTGATCGGAGCAGGAGCCGATGCTGTAGACTATGCATTGATCAATGTATGCCGGAAAGGTGATGTGGTAGTGACACAGGATTACGGCGTGGCAGCAATGGCACTCGGCAAAGGTGCATATGCGATTCACCAGAGCGGAAGATGGTACACCAATGAGAATATTGATCAGATGCTGATGGAACGGCATCTTGCCAAGAAGGCGCGAATGGGGAAAGGAAAGCACCATCTGAAAGGCCCGGCGAAGCGGACACCGGAGGATGATGCACGATTTGAAGCATCTCTGCTACGGTTACTGGTTCAGGTTGTGTCCTGATTCTTTCTTCCGGCGGATCAGAAACATGGCAAGAGAAGAGCCGATGATGATCACATATCCGATGATACTTAAGAAAACAGGAACTTCCTGTAAAACAAGGATACCCATGAGCGAGGAAAAGACGATCTGCATATAATCGAAGATGGAGATGTCCTTGGCCGGAGCGTGAGTATAGGCAGCAGTGACAGAGAACTGACCGCCGGAGGCTGCAAGACCGGCAAGCAGGAGAAACAGGAGCTGCTGACCGTTCATCGGGGTAAAATCAAGGATTAAAAACGGCAGGGTGACAATGGTGGAGAACAGGGAAAAGGCGAATACGATTACCGGTCCTTTGACACCGTGTCCACCCAGCACCCGCACCATGGTATAGGCGATTCCGGCTCCGACACCGCCCAGAAGTCCGATCAGAGCGGGGAAGGTCACCATGGAATCAAATCCGGGACGGAGAATAAATAAGGTACCGATAAAGGCAGAAATCACACAGATCGCCTGATACGGTGCCACTTTTTCTTTTAAAATAAAGTAAGAGGCGATAATGGCGAAAAACGGTGACATCTTATTCAGCATATTGGCATCTGCGATGTGCAGATGGTCAATGGCATAAAAGTTGCAGATCAGACCGACTGTGCCACAGAAGGCTCTCAGAAATAAGAAGATCCAGTCTCCCTTGGGAACCTTAATCGGAATCCGGTTCTTACATAAAATAAACCCGGCGAAAAAGAGTGCTACAATGTTCCGGAAGAAAGCCTTTTCCATCGAAGGCAGATCCCCGGCCAGCTTTACAAAAAGACTCATCAACGCAAAGAAGAATGCAGCCATTAATATAAATAAAATTCCCTTGTTCCGTTCACTCATAGTCAGACGCTCCTTATATTAAAACATAGAAATATTATAATTATTGATTGCGCATTTACCTTACACATTTCTGTGAGAAATGTCAAGAAAATGCAGATGCCTTGTGGTAGAGAAAAGCCTGTGATAAAATAGATGGCATGACAAAAGAGATAGAAGGTCAAGGAGATAGAAGGTTAAGGAGATAGAAACAACAGTAGGTAGTGGAGGAAGCGGAGAAAATTGGAACTGGCAAAGAAAAGAATCATAAAAGCACAAATTAGGAAGAAAATGACAGAAAGAAGAATAACTGAAAAAAGAATAATAGGGAAGAGGATGCTGGGGGTAATAGTTGCACTGACATTAATGTTAGGATTGACTGCCTGCGGTAACAAGAGTGAGGATGCAGATGCAAGTACGGCAGAAACAATCACGACAGAGACTGTTACAACGGAAGCCACGACGAAGGCAACAACAGAAGCCACAACAGAAGTGGTGACGGAAACCGAGGAGACAACAGAACCTACCGAGGGGAGCGAAGCAACATCAGAGTCGGCAACCGAGAACGTGGGCGTAACCGGAAATGGACAGTTGATTGCAATCGATGCAGGACATCAACAGTATGGTAACAGCGAGCAGGAACCGGTAGGTCCCGGAGCAACAGAAACCAAAGCAAAGGTAGCCGGAGGTACCAGAGGTGCAACCAGCGGGCTGGCAGAGTATGAACTGACGCTGCAGGTGGCACTGAAGCTGCAGGCAGAGCTGGAACGCAGGGGATATACGGTGCTTATGATCCGAACGACCAATGATGTGGATATCAGCAATGCGGAGCGGGCGCAGATGGCCAATGATGCAGGTGCAGCCGCATTGATCCGGATTCATGCAAATGGTTCCACAGATACATCGGTGAATGGCGCGATGACCATCTGCCAAACGGCATCAAATGTGTATAATGGCGGATTATATGAGCAGAGTAAAGCACTATCGACAGACGTGCTGGACGGACTGACCGCAGCGACCGGATGCAGACGGGAATATGTATGGGAGACTGACAGCATGAGCGGTATTAACTGGGCACAGGTGCCGGTGACGATCGTGGAAATGGGATATATGACGAATCCGGATGAAGATCTTAAGATGGCATCGGATGATTATCAGAACCGGATTGCAGCCGGGATTGCAAATGGAATCGACCAGTATTTTGCAACAGGGTATTAAAGCGAAACGGGTATTGCATCTTAGAACAACCAGGACGGAATGAGAGTAGTAAAGGAAAGGATTCTGGGAAAGTATTATGCATACAGAAACTACAGAGAATGATTATTTTGGAACAGAACGAATCGGGAAAATACTCCTGAAGGTGGCACCGCCGGTGATGCTGGCGATGCTGATTCAGGCATTATATAACATAGTTGACAGCTTCTTTGTCGGGAAATATTCAGAGGATGCATTGACTGCACTGACGGTTATCTATCCGTTACAGCTCATCATCATAGCACTGGCGGTTGGTACCGGTGTCGGTGTAAATACTTATATGGCGAGGAAATATGCACAGGGCAAAGCAGAGGAAGCGGAGAAAGCAGCCGGAACCGGTATGGTGCTGGAGTTTGCAACGTGGATCGTACTGGCGATTGTGTCAGTGCTGATCATGCGGCCATATGTTATGATGTCCGCCACGTCGGAGCAGGTGATCACGGATGCAATCATATATGGAAACATTGTAAGCATCGGAAGTCTGGGAGCATTTCTTGAAGGAAACTGGACGAAGGTACATCAGTCTTATGGAAATATGAAACTGCCAATGGTGGCACAGATCGCCGGAGCAGTGACAAATATCGTCTTGGATCCGGTTTTAATTTTCGGTATCGGACCGTTCCCGCAGCTGGGTGTGGCGGGTGCCGCCTATGCGACCGTGTGCGGGCAGGTGCTTGCTGCTGTTATTACGGGAGTGCGGGGCTTCCGGAAACCACCGAAATTCCGGGAAATCTTATATTATGCAAAGAGAATTTACTTCTATGGATATTCATCCATTGTCATGCAGGGATTGTATACGGTGTATATTTTCGCACTGAATGTGATCCTGGCAAAATTCTCCGACTCAGCTGTTACAGTGCTTGGACTCTACTATAAGCTGCAGAGCTTTTTCTTCATTCCTCTTTTTGGGTTGCACACCTGTATTGTCCCAATCTTAAGCTTTAATTATGCAAGAGGTGCCTATGAACGTTGTAGGAAGGTCATGCGAAGCGCATTCCTGATATCGTTGGTATTTATGGTGCTGGGGATTATCGGATTTATCGGATTTCCGGAAATGCTGATCCGGATATTCTCGAAAAGTCCCGAAGTAATAGAGATTGGAAAACATGCATTTCCGATTATCGGTGCAAGTTTTGCTCCGGCAGTATTTTCTCTGACAATGCCGGTATTTTTTCAGGCAATCGGAGAAGGAGGTATAAGCCTGTTTCTGTCATTACAACGACAAATTGTATGTCTGGTACCGATCTTCTGGTTATTCTCATTTCTGGGACTGAACTACACATGGTGTTCCTTCCCGGTATCGGAAGTGATCTCCAGTGGAATCGGACTAATTCTGTATGTAAGGACAATTAGGAAATGGAAGGCAGTAGAGACAAATAGCGGAACAGCAGAATATAAGAGGTAACGGATAGATAATAAGAAATCGAAAAATTGAAAACGAGAAATGTAGAAGATAGGAAATGAAATCGACTTATCCTTATAGAGAATATGAAAAATATCCATGCTGTAAGGAATAGGTCGATTTTTGGTTTAAATCGTCGGTGGACTATGAGAATAAAGGATAGAAAAAGAGAGAATATTGTGGTATGATAGAGAAAATGTGCGAGAGGTGGGGAGAAGGACGGATAAAATAGGGTCAAATGAAAAAACAAACGAAAGTTCGAGATGCAAGGGAGGAAAATTGGACAGTAAAAGTGGTAAAAAGGAATAGAAATAGTTATAAAAATGACTGCAATTATGTTGCGAATGCAAAGAGAGTCTAAATGATATACAAGCTATAGAGCAATATAGGGGAATTAAATAATGAAATACATTGTAGCATTTGACATAGGAATTCATTATTTACTAAATGACATTCAAATTTATTAAAAATAATGAATTAATACCGAAAGTGTATATGTAACCTAAAAGGGATAAAGATGAAATAGTAAATGGAGGAAAAAAATGGCTATAAATTTATCAGAAATTGGAAATAGAAATAAAACGAAACAGGTGGATCCTAGAGAAATATTTATGGCATTGCCACATAGAAATACAAATTTTGAATATCCTAGAGATGTTCAGAGTGAAGTATGGAAACAATGGTATGAGCAGCGTAATAGTAAGGACTGTATCATTAAAATGAATACAGGAAGTGGAAAAACAGTAGTGGCTTTGCTAATACTGCAGAGTTGTTTAAATGAAGGGAAAGGGCCGGCTGTATATGTAGTTCCGGATCCATTCTTGGTTAAACAGGTAATCGAGCAGGCAAAACAATTGGGAATAGCAGTTGCTAGTGGTGCATCTGATATGGAGTTTATTAGAGGAAAAGCAATTCTTGTAATAAATATTTATGAATTGGTGAATGGAAAAAGCAAATTTGGAATGAGGGAATATAATAATGTAAAGTTTAGTAGTGTGGTTATTGATGATGTGCATGCTTGTCTTTCAACAATTCAGGGGCAATTTAAAATATTTATAAGAAGGGATAATGAGGCATACAAAAAAATTGCAAATATATTTTATGATGAATTAAAACGGCAGAGCGAAAGTAAAATAGAAGATATTTTGTTAGAACAGAATCCATGTGGAAGTATGTTGATTCCATTTTGGGCATGGCAGGAACATATATCTGAAGTATTAAGAATAATTAGTGAAATGAAACAAAACGATAGAAATATGGAATTTACGGTTAATTTAGTACAAGATTCATTAAAATTATGCCGGGGATATATTAGTGCCGAAGGAGTGGAAATTGTTCCTAATTGTATTCCTATACACAAAATACGAAGTTTGGATGAAGCAACAAGAAGGATTTATTTGAGTGCGACACTTCCGGATGATAGCATTTTTGCTAGTGATTTAAATGTAGATTTAGAGTCTATAAAAGAGATTATTACTCCAGAAAATGCAAATGATATAGGTGAAAGATTGATAGTTGTGCCTAAGCTGATTGATAGTGGAATGCAAGATGTAGATATAAGAAATTATGCAGTGGAAATGTCGAAAAAGATAAATGTCGTAGTTTTGGTACCATCATATAAGTGTATGAAAATTTGGCAAGAGTTAGGGGGATATGCGATAAATAGTAACAATATGGACGAGGGAATTAAACGGGTAAAGGAATCTGAAAAAGGATTATATATAATACTGAATAAATATGATGGGATAGATTTGCCAAATGGTGCGTGTAGGCTATTAATTATCGATGGATTGCCTAATATTATGGGCATGAATGATAAATATGAAGAAAGTGTTGTTGCCCAAAGTGATAGAATTATGAAAGAGAGAATTCAGAAGATTGAGCAAGGGATGGGAAGAGGAGTACGATCAAATTCTGATTATTGCATAGTTATCCTTATGGGAAACGAGTTAACGGACGCGATATATTCTAGAAAAGCATATGAATATTTTAGTGAGGCAACTAGAGCGCAATATGAATTGTCAGAAACAATCTGTGATAATGCGAATGGATTTAATGAAATTGCAGAGTTGGTAGAAAGGATTCTTTTAAGAGATGAAGAATGGGTGTTACTGTGTAAAAATAATGCAAGCAAGATAAAATATAACAAAAAAGTAAATTATAATAATTTAACGGTGTCAAATAGAAAGGCATATAATTTCTGCGAGATAGGAAAGATTCAAGAAGCAACAAGAGTAATGCTTGCCGAAGCAAATCAGATAAAGGATACAAAATTAAAAGGATATTATGAACAGCAAAGAGCAGAATATGTTAACTTGTATGATAAAAATGCAGCTCAGGAATTAATGCGGTCTGCTAAGTCTAAGAATAAATATTTATTGAATCCAATAGATGGGATACAAACATCAAGAAGCTTAGATAATGTAGTTATAAATCAAACTAAGGGAATAATGAAATATGTTATTGATCGGAATATGGAAGATGATAATAATAAATATATTTTGCATATGAGGAATATACTGGATAAACTTGTGTTTGAAAAGGATAGCCATGAGGCATTTGAGGAAGCTATAAAAGAGATTATGAATGCATTAGGGTTTAAAGCATGCCGGCCGGAGAAGGAAACCGGAATAGGGCCAGACGATTTTTGTATTATTTCTGAGAAAGAGTGTATTGTCATTGAATGTAAAAATGAGACGAAGACAGATAGGATTTCAAAACATGATTGTGAGCAACTGCTTGGGTCATTAAATTGGTTTAAACAATCATATCCGACACAGTATAGCGCTATATCCGTCATGATTCATAATAGTAATGTTTACGATAAAGATGGTTTTCCAGATGAAAAAACGAGAATAATGACTCCCAATTTACTT
>ERZ1034719.1469-NODE-1469-length-10900-cov-12.110373_pt1 | contig 10900 bp, 19 predicted proteins | sample MGYA00520703_ERZ1034719 | MGnify/ENA primary metagenome ERZ1034719 (study PRJEB33766, sample SAMN09781716) | gut metagenome | biome: gut microbiome | host: Homo sapiens | place: Madagascar | study: EMG produced TPA metagenomics assembly of the PRJNA485056 data...
CAGTTAATCGGCATGCTGCAGCAGGCACAAAATCCCGTAGGAATGATCCAGCAGATGGCGGGGACTGATCCTTTGATGGGCCGTGCTATGCAGATGGGCAAGGGCAAGAGCCCTGATGAAATGAAAGCTATTGTTCGTAACCTGGCCCGCCAGAAGGGGTGGAGTGACGAACAGCTCGGTCAGTTTCTTTCTCCATTTGGATTGAAACTCTGATGTGCGCACTCAGATTTCATAGATTCCATGGTAAAGGAGGAACAGAAAAATGGAAGGAATTACACCAGTAATGAATGTCGGGACTCCGGCTGCCAACTATGGCGATGGCTGGGGCGGCGGATGTGGTGCCTGGCTGATGTTGGTGATCGTCATCTTCGCGATGATGGGCGGAGGCTGGGGTGGATTCGGCAACCGCGCCGGACTCACACAGGCAGAGATGCAGGCAGGTTTTAATCACCAAGACGAGATGGGCCAGCTCCGCGGGGTTACCTACGGACTTGCTGATTCAACCTTTGCTCTCAACACCACCATGCTCCAGGGGCAGGCAGGGCTTGAGAAAACGGTCATGCAGGGCAACTATGCGCTCGGAAGTCAGCTTGCTGAGAACCGCTTCGCGCAGCAGCAGTGTTGCTGCGAAACCAACCGCAATATCGATAGCGTGCGGGCAGAAAACTACAGAAACACATGCGAGCTGAAAACAGCGCTCCATGAGGAGGCTGAGAAGACCCGCGGAATGATGATGGCGAGCCAGATTCAGGATCTCAGAGACAGACTGGCAGACCGTGACCGCGATCTCCAGTCCGCAAACTTCAACCTGTCTCAGGTGATGCAGACATCTGCAATTGTCGGTCAGCTTCGCCCATTTCCGCAGCCTGCATATATTACCGCGAGCCCATACCAGGCACTCGCAGGCTACGGCCTCTGCCACTGCAGTACGTGTACGGGCACTGGAACCGGAACGGTAACCCCTTGATTTAATGATTTCCAAGACCTCCATCGGAGGTCTTTTTTATTGGAGGGCATCGAGCTATGGACTCAGCTTTATTTTCTTTTATTCTGCAGGTCGTGTACTCTGTGGGTGCATTTGTCTTCGGGTACGCCTGGAATAAATCGCGAAGTTTGTCACGGCGGCAGGAGGGCATCGAGCATGGGACTCGTATACTGCTGAAGATGAATCTTATCCGCATTCATCGCGTATCGGCGAAAAATGGGTGCATCACATACGATGACGCAGCGCTAGCTGAGGAAATCTATGATGCCTATCACGCGCTGGGTGGTAATGGATCAGGAACCCATATGCTGGCAGATATTAAAAAGATGAGGATGGTGGGCAACGATGGAAAAGTTTAAATGGCTAATTGATCGGATCAATCGTGAGCGGAAGCGTACTCGGAATGCGAAGTCGTCCATGCGAATTGTGTGGTTCTACGGCATCGGTCTTGCACTGATCAGTGCGCTTCTCATAGGTGGCTGGGTATACCAGTGGATGCTGACCGGCCGACCTGACCTTCCGCTCCTGGTGTCCTATTTTAAAGAATACACGGCAGCCTCGGTTGTGGCTGCCGTGACCTTTCTTGCCGTATTTAATGTCGATAAAAATAATGACGGGCGACCGGATGCCGCGGAGCTTCAGGCCAAGAAACCCAAGGATCCCCCCAAGGTTCAATTCCCGTTCGTACCGAAGAAGGAGGCATCCCATGACTAGAGAAGAGTTGGCTAAGGCCATTGCTGACGGCATCATTGAAGTAGGGGTAGAGGGAGACTTCGATTCAGTTTCTTGCTCGACCGCCGGAGACTATCCGTCGATTGGCGTATCGCAGTGGGAAGGTGACAGAGCGGAGGACTTGCTCAGTCGTATCCCAGGAGGTGATTACTACTCCGGTCGTTCCTACTCAGATATCTACTACAGCGGAGACCTTGATGGGCTGAAGGAGCTTCTGAATTCTCCTGACGGCCAGTCCGCTCAGCGAGAGAAGCTGGCGGAGGACTGCTTGTACTACGTAGATGAATTATGGGAGATTCCGAATCTGGATGACACCCGCTGCACAATCTATGCCGGGATGTGGTGCCCGACTTCTACGTCCGTGGTGTGCCGCTTCCTTGCAAACAGGCAGTGGAACTATGACCTTCGAGATCTGGACGTCCTGTGCGCGCTCTTTAAATACCAGTATGCGCATGCGGCTGGCTGCGATGAGTATGCGGAAGGCTATTCGAACCGCGCAAATGCTACTTACGACTACTGTAAAGCGCTGGATGTATAAAAAACGGCTATATCGAAAATATGCGATGGGGTTAAATGGCCCTGACATGCTTTGGCGGACCATTCCTTGAGTGATTTATCAAAAGGGAACCTCGAACGCCTGCTAGGGTAAAAATTCGCAATCCTTAGCGATTTGTACTATAATTGAAGGTGTGAAATGTGGAAGAAGACAAAATGCGTCTCACTAGTTGCTGTGTTGCTGCTCTGCTCCTGCTGGCGGCCGGCTATTTCTTATTGCGAGGAGACTACGGAGCAGGAAGTAGTGATGTCGGCGGATCAATTCAGGACACTGAAAGAGACGTCAGCGAAGCTCAGAGCGGAATTGACACTGCAAGAAGAGAGAATCAAAATGCTAGAGAAGAGCTCGGACGGATCCATGAAGGAATTGATAGCGCTGCAGAGCGAGCTCACCGATTGCAGGAACAGACTGCAGCAGACCGAGAGCTCCTTAGCGAAATCCGAGATGGCAATGAGCGATGCAAAGACTTCGCTCTCGAACTTGACCGAACACTTGGAGACATTGACAGCAAAAATCAAAAGGCTCGAGCGCAAGCAGGTGATCGCGAAGAGACAGCGGGACGTGTGGGCGGCGATAGCCGTAGTGAGTCTCGGTAGGATCGTGCTTTCTGGACTATGATTTGTCAAAAATTTGGCAAAAAACTATCCTAAATTTCCGTTATTTTCTGCCACATGCCCCAAAAATTGCCAAAGGACGAAAGTAAAGAAATTCGATACTATCGAGCTTTTCGCAATTAAATAAAAATTTCCGAATCAAACTCGGATACAATAAACATAAAAATTAATCCGAGAAAGATGCGATAAATCCTAGCTTTTTCTCGCCAAGAAGCTGCTTTTGTCAAAAATCCGTCAAAAAGAAACACCCCTGATTCCTGTGTGAATCGGGGGTGTTTTTTGCGTGCTCGAAACATGTTTAACCAAAAATTCTGTTTATATCATCTGCGGCCTTCTCGCGCATCTCATCCGTGTAATGGACGTAAATCAGCTCGACCGTGGTGATGGTGTCTCCGAGGAGACTTGCGACTGTCTTGATATCGATGCCTTCGGCGAGTAGACGGGTGGCGTATGTGTGCCGGAGATCGTGTACTGAGTGTCCGGGGACACACCGATTGATCAGGCAGTTGATATTGTGCGAAGTGCGGTAATGCGTCAGGCGGCGGTGCACGTAGAGGACGCGTTCATCCAGATACTCGTTTAGTGCTGTTACCAGAGCGGGAGGAATTGGGACGGTCCGGTTCGAGTGCTTCGATTTGACTCGAGCGATGCCTCGCACCTTATGATTGCTTGGATCCGTGACGGTCAGCTGCTTATTGATGGTGATGCTGCGATTGGCAAGGTCGATATCGGAACAGGTGAGGGCGAGGATCTCGCCGATCCGGGCGCCGGTGTAGACCGCGAAGCAGAGCACGATCCACGCTTCCCTGTTATGGTCATGTGCATATCGGAGCAGTGCTTGTACTTCATCCTGGCTCAGCGTTCGGAGTTTCGTCTTTCCTGCTCTGTCTTCGCGAGGTTTGTACGCGAAGTCAGAGATGGGGGAGGCAGTCACGACATGATAACGGACAGCCTCTCGAAAAAGTGTTTTTAGTAGGCTGACACGACCTTTAATGCTCGAGGTGGCGGAATTCCGCATACCATTGATCATCCGGCTGACGTCTGCGTAAGTGATGTCCACCATCGGCTTATCCAGCAGATCGGTCATTGATGCCAGACGGTTCCTGTAAGTGAATATGCTATTGGGGGCGAGCGTCGTGCGGCTGGATATATACATCTCCCCGAATTCACGGAGCGTCATGCCTTCGAATACGGCATCGATGTCGCCTGTCTTTTGCACCTTAGCGAGTAGTTTTTCTTTTTCTTTATCTGATGCAGCCAAGGATCTCAGAGCATAGCCGCCTTTAGATGCCTGCTTCCAGGTTCCATCCTTCGATCGATAAGATAGAATGAGCTGGTAATTCGGCTTCCCATTTTTCCTTGGCCGGTTTCGGATGATGAAATTGTAATTCATGTCCATGGCTATGCCCTCCAATAGGGAAAGAAATAACGTGGGTGTGGCGGGTCGGGATCGCTATCGCTAGCCAGTATTGTGTGCCAGAGAATCCACATCGAGAGAAGGATTGGACTCTTCTCGCCGTTTCTTCTGCATTTTTTTTTCGAGTTCAAAGGCACGCTTCACGACGATCTGCTCAGCGCGGATATCATCCGACTGCAGGTCGTCATGAAAACCTGCAATGAACTCAAAAAAGGCATTGGACACGTCTTCTCGCTTCTCCGGATCCATGAAGAGGAATACTTCCATGATCCTGCGCTGGTTAGCGTCCAGATTGTATCTGGCAACGACGTCTTCCACGATGCTGCGGTCATCTGCATCGCGCATCTCCCCCTGGCCCGTTTTAAGCCAGGCGTAGTTGACGTCGAATTTCTTGCATACCAGCTGCAGGAAGGTGTCTGTTGGAACGACGCGTCCCATTTCATACTCATGGAGAGCATTTCTGGTGGTGCCGCACTGTTCGGCAAATTTCGCCTCCGATGGTTTCGGCTTGATGGAGAAACGCACAGCCCTAAGTCTAGATCCAAGTGTATCCATCGAGTTTGGTGTTTTCATAGTATCACCTCCTTTCTGCCCATATCATACATCAATTTACGGCACTTGTAAACTCAAAAAACATTTCAGGCAATGAATAAATGAGTTGACGCACCCATAAAAGAGAGGTATGATGGGTTCAACCTAAAGATACACACTAAAACGCTATTGAACACCCAAGGAGGAAACGCTATGAGCAAAATCGACAAGAGCTTAACGCAGGTAAGTACGAAACACACAATTAAACTTTACACCCGCGAAAACGGGAGCTTCGTTGTGAAGACAGTTACAACAGATAAATACTTCAGCGTCTGCCCGTATCAGGGCGGAGACTACGATTTGGATGAAGTCAAGGTTCTTTCCGTTTCTGATTTATACCTCATGTGGCAGGAACTCAAAGTGGGTGACAAGGCCTGCGGCGAAAACAGTTGGAAATATCATTTCTACCGCCACGAAATCAAGTCCGAACACGACGAACGCACAGGAAAGCCCATCTTCATTGACTATGTTACCCCCGGCAAGGTATACCGCCGCTGGAACAAGGTATTTTTTAAAGCTGTAACGGAGGATTGAACGCGTATGATGGTAAAAACCTATCTGAAAAATCACCCTGAAATCAAAGAAGTTTGGTTGCAAGCGAAAGACAAAACGGGCGGGCCGAATTCCTTTTGCAAATGCAATGTTAATAATTTTGACGATATGAACCATTTCGGAAACTGGAAGATTAAAGGCATAGAAGAGCCACCGGAACCCGGCGAACTAGTAACATTGTTCGTTTGATAATTTTGTAAAAAGGCACCGCTATATAGCGGTGCCTTTTCGCGTTCATTTATTGGGGACACATCTTCTCACAAACTCCCTTTTAGATATCTTTTTAATGGCTCCGTTCTCGTAGATCCGTATGGGCGAGGGAGGGGCATCTAAATCACTAATTACTGGTGCAATCCAGCAAAGACAATGATATCCTTCTCCAGCGTATATAGGCCCATGCATCGACGAATCCTTGACGATATATTCTGGAATGGGCTCGTCGAGGGGACAAACAATGTTATTCATGTGCCTATGCTGCGCATCTGTGCCTGCCTTCCAAATATAATGCGTACACCCAGCATTTATCGCATCTTTCAGATCCCAATAAACGCGGCAGGTATTTTGTATGGAAGAGGCCAGATAGTATGCGTCCCTTTTGGTCATGCGAGGTAGGTACTGTCGAATGTCGTCCACGTCTACTGCATTTCGATCGTCGCTTGATATAGATCTAATGGCCCAATCCTTTATGACCGGTTTGGGAATTGCCATCAATATACCCATTTTAGATAGCTCGTTAATGCCAAAAACGATTGCCTCTTCTGCAAATGGGTTTCTACGTTTTCTAACCATATCTGTAAATGGTACGATACCTGTTTTGCGCTCTTCGTTAAACGCTTCCGACCAATTCATTTTTTTGCGCTTCTTCTTTTTCATTAGGAATCTATATGCAAAATAAAAAATGGCCAAAAATAAGATGGCAGGATAATGAGTGCTTAAGCCGATTACTATTATCAGAATCAAGAATTTAATCATTGGTTATACGTCTCCGCATTCACAATATAGCATGAATGAACAGTGTTTGCAAGCACAAAAACTCAATATTTGAATACAAAAATGAGTTGACTAACTCAAAAACGCGAGTATAATATGAGTTAGCAAAAGCAAAGCGCAGCAAATAAATGAGTGTACGCAACAAGGAGGAAATACCATGACAACCAAAGAAATGAAAGAAACAGCACTGAATAAAGTTTTTGAGGCCTACTTGGATGCTTCGAGAGCCATTCGTAAAGGCCAGCTGGCCGACGGAGAGAGATACCACCGCCTGGCATTCACGATGGCGGAAGCCTATCAGGCCATCGAGCTGATGAGTTTCAGCGATAGCCTGACCCTCGAAATCAAGGCCGAAAAACAGGCCATCCTGGAATGGCGCGAAGGCCTCCTTCAGTAAAGCAATGAACAAGAAGCCCACAGCCCGCCACACGGCGGGCTTAGGGTGGTGAGGGGGTAAGGATACCCCGAGGATCCACCTCGCCCGCAGTGGGCGAATAGCGGAAGGAGAAAGGAGGTGATACTGATGATGGAGCCAGAAAGAACAATCACGGAGCGTCGCACCTATTGGGAAAGCCTCGCGAGGAAGACTAGCCGCGTCCATGTCACGGACTTCGAAATGGGCGTCCTTTATGGGATGTCCATGAAGGTCGACATCGAGCGCGCACAGAAGGAAAGTGAGAAAAGGGATGCTTGACTGTCATCACTCGAAAGAGTGATGAATGACAGCGAAAGGAGGGAGGAAGATCCGTGACGAACCGGGAAGAAATCGTCGGGAGCGTAGGCGTGTGGCCCTTGAAGCTCCTGGCGAAGCGGTGGGTGTGTTCTGACGCAGCCATCCGCGACAGAGAAAAAGCCGGTCTCCTGAAGAGGTGCAAAGGAGTGCCCGGCGTATGCTATACCGCCGCCTCCGTCGCAGAATGCGAGGGATGGGACGGGAACCAGAATCCCATGAGTCCGTTCGAGCGTCGCAAGCTCGAGACGCGGATTCGCGAGCTCGAGAAGCAGCTCGCTAGCTATGAGGACCAATTCTATTTCTTGGCCGATGCCCTGGAACGGGCAAGGATCAGTATCGAGAGGAGGGAGAAACAGCGTGGAAAAGAGCGCGCGTAAGTATAAGGTAAAATTCACGGTCGAGGAGACGGAGGACCACCGCTTGACGGTAAAAATGAACGCAAGTCCATTCCTCCGTACTGAACATATCATGTCGATCGCCGGATCCATAATGGAAAACGTCGCGAAAAGCAACGACGTCCCGATCGAAACAGTGCTGGCAGACTTCTGCAAGGGCACCCTCGCCCTGCACGAAAGCATCCGGCTGGTGGAGCAGCGAAACATCCTGAAAGGAGATTAGCATGAGAAAGATAGGCGCAGCCCTGTATGGGCTGGTAGCGGGAGTAAACATCCTGCTGGGGGCGTACATCCTCGCCACTCCGGCACCGGAGAAGGAGCTGGTGACGTATGAGGTCGAGGTCGAATCTGGGGATACGGTATACGACATCGTGTCCCGCATCGCGACCGCAGACGACGATGTGAACGAGCTTACCTGGCGGGTGCTGCAAGATAACCACATCGAGGACTGCGCAAATCTGCGGCCGGGAACGGTGCTCACCATCACCGTCCCCCGGATCATTTCAGGCAAATGAAAAGTGCCCGACTAGGCACAGTTCGGGCACTTTCCATATAGATTTCGGGTAGCTCCAGTCTCGGAGCTACCCCTAGTATACCAGATTAGGAGGAAGAACACAATGAAACCAACACTGATTTTGAGATCGGACGCCCCGAGAGAAGAATGGGAGCGTGTGCGCGGAATGGGGATCGGAGGCAGCGACTGCGGCTCGGTACTAGGGCTCAACCCGTACAAGAGTGCATACACACTCGCTGCGGAGAAGATCGGCATGATCCCGCCGGCAGACCTTTCCGGCAATGTGAAAGTATGGTTCGGCACCCAGCTTGAGCCTGTCGTCGCCTCGCGATTCGAGGTTGTAACTGGGAAGAAGGTGCACAAGAGAGGAACCCTGCAGGATCCGGATCACCCCTACATGCTGGCAAATATCGACCGCTGGGTGGTCGGGGAAAATGCGGGCCTTGAAATCAAGACCGCTGATTATCACATGCGAGACGAATGGGGTGATCCGGACGATCCGAAGGATATCCGGGTGCCGGATTCGTATTACTGCCAGGTTCTCCATTACATGGCAGTAACGGGCGCCGACTACTGGTATATCGCCGCCCTTATCGGAGGTAACGATTTCAGAGTGAAGCGCATCGAGAGAAACGAGGATGACATCGCATATATCCGGGAAAAGGAAAAGGACTTCTGGGACCTTGTACAGGCGAAAAAACTGCCGCCGCTAGACGCCTCAAATTCGACCGCTTCCACCCTGCTGAAACTGCATAATTATTCAAACGGCGAGGCGATCGACCTCGGGCCGGATGCCCTGGTCGCCATCCAGAATTACCAGGCATGCAAGCGCCGCGAGAAGGAGCTGAAGGAGGGCGAGCAGGAAGCCAAGAATCTCCTGATGGCGATCCTCGGCGATAACGAGGTCGGCACCGTCACCGATGGGGAAGGCAAGGTGCACAAGGTCACCTGGAAGAGCCAGACCCGCGAAAGCATCTCGGTGGCCAAGCTGAAGAAGCAGGATCCGGCGAGCTATGAAGCCCTGAAGGCCATCGGCCTCATCACCACCACCAGCACCCGCGTCATGCGGATTTAATTTTCCAAGGAGGAATCAAGCATGGATGCAAGAAAAGGTATCGTCGCTACAAGAAACGAAATGGCCGCGCAGCAGCAGGAACGGCCATCCATCCCGAAACTGCTGAACAACACGCTCGACAACAGCGGATATAAACGCCGCTTCGACGAACTCCTCGGCAAGCGCGCCCCGCAGTTTGTCAGCTCGCTCGCCGCGCTCATCAACAGCACCCCGCAGGTGCTCGCCATCTTCCAGAATAACCCGGTGGCGATCATCCAGTCTGCCTTGAAGGCAGCGGCGTATGACCTCCCGATCGAGCCATCCCTTGGGTATGCCTACATCCTGCCCTTTGGCCAGACGGCGACCTTCGTCCTTGGCTACAAGGGCATGGTGCAGCTGGCCCTTCGCACCGGTCTCTACATGCGCCTCAATGCGGTCGACGTCAGGGAGGGAGAGCTCATCAGCTATGACCGCCTGACGGAAGACATCGAATTCCACTGGGAAGCGGATAATGCGAAACGCGCCAAGATCCCGGTCATCGGATACGCTGCCTTCTATCGACTGAAGAACGGTATGGAGAAGACACTCTTCATGACCAAGGCGGAGATCGATGCCCATGAGCTCGCCAACCGGAAGGGGAGAAGTCAGAATCCGGTATGGAGAAACCACTATGACGAGATGGCCAAGAAGACCGTCCTGCGCCGCCTGCTCTCCAAGTGGGGCATCATGAGCATCAACTACCTCGAGGCTTCTCCGGCGGATCAGGAGGTCATGCGCAATATGGCCGAGGGCACTTTGGATGATACCGAGATGCCGCAGGAACGCACCATCGAAAATTCGCCGAATTTGGCCCCTGTGAGCCCCGCGGAGCCTGCGGAGGCTATCACTATACCCTGGGAGCAGGGGAACGCACAGGAAGGGCAAAATCAGGCCGTTTCTGGCGAAGCTATGAATGGGGGCGAGGGCAAATGACGGATGCGCAGGAAAACATGGTCAAGGCGAAGCTCGCAGAAATCGCAGATGCCATTCCCGAATGCAGAGGGGCGGTCTTCGCCATTAGCACCGGAAATGACGGCGAAGAAGGTGACGTGACGGTATTTAAGAGCGCCGGAGGCAAGGAGCTGGTGAATCTTTTCGACAATATCGCCGCGCAGGTGGCTATCTCCATAGCTATGGAGACCACGCCGGAGAAGGCAGTAGGACTCATCCGGCGCTATGGGAATGCCGCCCCACTCGTACTCACATACGGATTCCTGACTACCGTCCGGGCTGGCTTGTCGAAAGTCCTTGACACCGCGGCGAAGGAAAAGCTGGATAAAGAACTGGAGGAGGTGATCGGCGGTGGAAACAAGGTCTCCTGAAAATCTCCTGCACACCAAGGGAGTCGTTGTCTATCTAGCGCACCCCTTCGGCGGCAGCTTCGAGAATCAGATCCTCGCCAGGAATCTTGCCCGCTCGCTCACCAAGGAATATCCGGAAGCGACATTCATCAATCCGCTCGATAACTTCATCTACATGGACCGCCGAAGCGAAGAAGAAATCCTGGCCGCCGAGAGATTCATCCTTGCTAAGTGCGAGCTGCTTCTCCTGACCGGGCGGTGGAGAGAAAGCCGAGGATGTCGCAGCGAGAAAAACTATGCAGAAACCCGAGGCATACCGATTGCCCAGTTGAATGAAGACCGAACCCTTCGCTGGGTGGGAAAGGAGAAATCATGACACAAGAAGAAATGAACCGCCTCGTGGCGACAAAAATCAAAGAAATCAAGG
>ERZ1034719.1470-NODE-1470-length-10894-cov-6.062275_pt1 | contig 10894 bp, 10 predicted proteins | sample MGYA00520703_ERZ1034719 | MGnify/ENA primary metagenome ERZ1034719 (study PRJEB33766, sample SAMN09781716) | gut metagenome | biome: gut microbiome | host: Homo sapiens | place: Madagascar | study: EMG produced TPA metagenomics assembly of the PRJNA485056 data...
ACGCAGTTGTAGGCGGAATGCCGGCAATTGTTTCTCAATTTTTACAAGACGGAACTTTTTCAAATATTCTTCCAATGCAAAAACAACTTTTATTTGATTATGAAGAAGATATTACAAAATACGCAGAAAGTCTTGATAAAACAAAAATCAAAGCGATTTACAGAAATATTCCAAAATTTCTTGCTCAAGAAAATAAAAAGTTTCAAATTTCAAAAATAGCAAAAAATGCAAGAAACAGAGAATATGCAGGATGTGCAGACTGGTTAAAAGATGCCGGCGTTATCAATCTGTGTTACTGTCTTGAAAATGCAAGTCTTCCGCTAAAAGGAAATTATGATGAATCAAAATACAAAATGTATTTTCATGATACTGGTCTATTAATGGCAAGTCTTGATGAAGAATCACAGGAGGATTTGCGCAAAAATCAAAATCTGGGAACTTATAAAGGCGGAATTTATGAAAATCTGATTGCACAAATGCTTGTAAGTGCCGGATTTGATTTATATTATTATAAAAAAGAAAATTCCCAACTTGAAATGGATTTTTTTGTTCGAACAACAAATAATCTTGTTCCGGTTGAAGTAAAATCAAATGATGGTGCAACAAAATCCCTGAACAATCTGATAAAACTTTCAGAATATAAAGATATTAAATTTGGAATAAAACTTTGCAACAAAAATATCGGTTTTAACGGAAGTTTTTTTACAGTTCCGTATTTCTGCACATTTCTGCTAAAACGATGGCTTAAGGAAATTGAATTGTAAGTTGACTTTAGTTTTTTCCAACGGAAGTCTGACTGCAATTCCACAAATTATGCAGGCAATAACTTTATAAAACCCTGAAGCTTTTTTATATAATTTTTGTATAATCTTAAAGTCTTTTGCATCGACTTTTTCTTTATATTTTTTTAATGCTTTTTTTCTGTATGTCGTAAGTACCCAAGTGTAACTTTCGTGTGTGTTGACGTACGAGTTTTAAAGAAGAGATTATTCTGAGTGTTAAGATTTATTCCAGCACAACAAAATTGGCATACAGACTTTTAAGAATTGACAAAAAATTAAGGGGGGAGGGGGTATAATATTTGATATAAAATTATCTTAATAAAAAATCAGTACGACATTCCCTGTCGTACACGTGGCTTTAAACTTGAAGCATGAATAAAGGAAAAGAGATTACAATGGCTGCAACAGGAAGAGAGCACAAAGCGGTAATGCGCCGCATTCATTATATTGACGAAAAAATTTCTGCAGGACGATATCCAAACGCGACAAGCCTTGCAAAAGAACTTGAATGCAACGCAAGAACAATTCAGCGCGACATTGAATACATGAAAGACAGCCTTTACGCGCCATTGGAATATGATCACACAAAAAAAGGCTACTATTATACAGAACCGAATTTTCATTTGAAGGGCATTCCTATAAGCGAAGGTGAATTGTTTGCACTTGGACTTGCCAGCCTCTTTTGCAGCAGTATAAAAATACCCCGATAGAAAAACAACTTTCCGCAATTTTTGAAAAGATTGAATCAAGCCTGCCTGAAAATGTTCAGCTTAATTCCGGCATTTCATCGGCAAATCTTACGTTCATAGCAAATCCAATTCCACTGATTGATGAAGAAGTTTTTAAAACAGTTTTTGACGCGTTAAAAAATCACAAGACATTGACATTTGACTACCGTCCCTTGCAAAAATCAACTTATATGAACCGCACGGTTGAACCGTTCCACGCAGTCTGCCAGAAAGGGAACTGGTATTTAATCTGCCGCGAAATAAATCCGCCAAAAGAAAATAACACAGTTCATCCATCCGGCGACATCAGAAACTTTGCGCTTTCAAGAATTAAAAATCCAGTAGAAACAAAAAATCAGTTTGCTGTTCCAAAAGATTTTGATGTTAACAATTATTTTGACAGCGAAACCGGTGTCTGGCTGAGCGACACAAAACCGATTTTGGTGGAGCTTGAATTTTCGAGCGAGGTTGGAACTTTTGCGCTGGACAGAATATGGCACAAAGACCAGGTTGTAAAAGAAAAAGCTGACGGCAGCGTGTATGTTTCGTTTAAAACAACGCAACTGCGTGAAGTTGTGCGGTTTGTTCTTGGACAGGGGCATACGGTGAAGGTGCTTGGGCCGGAGGAATTGCGTGCGGCGGTGGTAGACGAGGCGAGGATTGTGGCGGAGATGTATGAAGAGGAGGAGAAATAGAATATGGAAGAAAAAAAAGATAAATCAAAAGAAATGGCAAACATTGCAGTTGAGGGTGCTGCTGCTGAAGTTATTCAACGCTATGGATCTGCAATAAAAGAATATAGTGTTGCTTATACTGGTAAGGATAATGAAATTGCAAAAGAATTGAAGAAAGGTCTTAAGTCTATTTCTAAGGGAAAAATAAATCCAGGTTATACTTCTCAAAATATTAAACAGCAAGCCGGTTTTGCAGCGGAAGTTTTAGATGTTGCAGATACAAATGCTGATAATATTATTAAAGGAAGTCTTAATCGAAAAACAAGAACAGATGATTTGTTTCTTACAAAAGATCCTGTATCAGGAAAGAATATTGGAGGAGTGAATGACGAATTATTTGACCATGCAGAATTAAATAGTAGTGGAAACGTTATTCGAGGAACTGCTGCTCAAATGAAATTTGTTGGAAAAGATGCAAATTCTTGTTTCAATAAATTAATGTCAAAAAAATATCAGAAATATCATGATGCAAAAGCAAAGATTGAAGTTCCTTCTGACTATTATGATGATGTTTTAAAAGCTGCAAATAAGAAATTAGAAAAACTTAAAAAAAGTTTGAATAATAAAACAGTTCAGGAAAATCCAGACCTTCAGGAATCAATCAAAGAACAGATAGAAAAGTGTAAAAAAATAAAGCGTAATCTGAGAAAGAGTTCTGTCTCTAATAAAGATGCAATTAATGCTCGCTTACATCCTAAACTTACAACAGGGAAACGTGTTGTGACATTGGCAAACGATGCTGGTATAAAACAAATGGGATACGGAGCAGCAATTGCTGGTTCTGTTTCATTAATTAGAAATCTTGTTTCTGTAATCAAGGGAGAAGAGAAACCTGAAGAAGCTGCAAAATCAGTGGTATTTGATTCTGTAACAGGGTCAGTTGCAAGTTATACAACTGCATTCTCAGGGGCTACAATCAAAGGCGTAATGCAAAATTCTTCAAGTAGTTATTTACGTGCATTATCAAAAACTAACATTGCCGCAACATTAGTAACTTCTGTTACTGCAACAACTAAAACATTAAAAAAATTTATTTCTGGGAAAATCACAGGACTTGAATGTCTTGAAGAACTGGGAGAAACAGGCACTACACAAATAGCATCTGCTATGTTTGCCACAATTGGAACTTATGCCGCAAAAGAAATTGCTGGAAAAGGAGCAGCTTTTGCAATAGGACAAATAACAATTCCTGTGGTTGGAGGAATTGTTGGTTCAATGGTTGGTTATGCACTTTCTTCTGCATGTTATAACATCGTGGTTTCTTCTCTTGAAGAAGCAAAATTAGCAAAAGAAGAACGAATTCACATCGAAACAGCGTGTGCGGAATCAATAAAAATGATTCGGGAGTATAAATCTCAGCTTCAAGTATTGATTGCAAAATATCTTACAGAGAATATTACAGTTTTCAATGAAGGTTTTGCGAAAATGGAAAAATCCATTGGTACAGATGATATAGATGGATTTATAGCCGGAAATCTTGTAATTCAAAACCAACTTTGTTACAAGAGTCAGTTTTCAGATTTTAATGGATTCGACAGTCTTATGAATAATGACAATGAATCTTTTAAATTATAAAAAAAACAGGAGGATTTAGCAGTATGAATGAAAATTTTGCTATGTCGAAGTTTGGCACGGAGGTATTCAATGGGTTCTTCAGCCGTATGAATGAAAATTTTGCTATGTCGAAGGTTGTCTATTTCTTTTTATTAGCTGATGGAAAAGCGACGGAAGAAGAAATAACAAAATTTGATGAACTATTAAAAGCATTGAATGTAAGCGATAAAGAAAGCATTATAAACCAATGTAACCAAGTTCTCAGTCAGTCTCTTGATGAGTCAGACCGTTATGAAGTTATAAAGGAAGGTTTAGAAAAAATTCTTCCTGATGGTTCAGATGTTTATAATACACACTCTGAAATCTCAAGTTTTACTACTGCTGATTCAAGAAAACTTCTTTGGATGTGTGTAAATATCAGCTATAGTGACGGTGTATGTTCTGATATTGAAGAAAAACTACTTAGATATGTAGCCAGGCGTTTAGGAATTGATATTTCAATACTTGTTGAAATGGAAGATTCCGCCATGACACTTATTGCATTAGAGAATAAGAAAACCTGGGCAGAAAATTGTGGTCAATCTTATATAGCAACAAAAGCTATAATCGATGAAATTGCTCACGATAAAGAAAATGTACTAAAAAGTTTAGATGTTCTAATTATTGCTGCGTAACAGGAGGATAAAAATGCCTATACCTTTATTATTTATTGGAATTGGAGCAGGACTTGGAGCTTTAGGAGTCGGAAAAGGTGTTAAAGCTGGTGTTGATAATAATGAAGCCAAAAAAGTTAATAATAATGCCAACAATATTATTAACAATGCAAAAAAAGTTTTAGACGATTCTCGTAAAGCTAGTAACACCTCATTAGAAGTTCTTGGCTCTAAAAAATTAAACATTTTGGATAAGAATATTAATAATTTTGTTAAAGCTTTTGAAAAAATCAAGAATATAGAAATACAAAATTCTATAGGGCTTGATGAACTGAATAAGTTTAAAATTGATAAACAATCATTTGAAAATCTAAAAGAAATGGGTGGATATGCAGCCTCAATACTTGGCGGGGCCGCAGGAGGGGTAATGACGGGAGCCTTAACTGCCTTTGGAGCATATGGCGCTGCAATGTCCCTTGCTACAGCTTCTACAGGAACTGCCATTGCAACGCTTAGTGGAGCTGCAGCAACTAATGCAACTCTTGCGTTTTTTGGCGGTGGTGCATTGGCTGCAGGTGGTTTAGGAATGGCTGGTGGTGCTGTAGTTTTGGGAGGTTTGGTAGCAGGTCCTGCATTAGCAATTATGGGGTTGGTTCTTGACTCAAAGGCAAAAACCAACAAAGAAAAGGCTTATTCCAATTTTGCTGAAGCCAAAAAAATTGAAGAAGAGTTGAAAGTCTCTGCTTTAGCTTGCAATGCTATTAGACGCCGAGCTTATATGTTCCAGCGTCTTCTTATTAGAGCTGATGCTATTTTTGAACCGCTTGTTTTTGATTTACAGAATATTGTTGAAAAAAATGATGATTATACTACATATTCTGATAAAGAAAAGCATACGGTAGCTGCGGCTGCTTCTATGGCAGGAACAATAAAAGCAATTCTTGATACACCGATTCTTACTGAAGATGGAAAATTAACAGAAGAATCAAAAGAATTAGCTGATACTGTAAAGTCAGTTTTGGAGTAGAAAATGAAATTTCCTTGTACAAAATGTGGTGAATGTTGCAGGCATATAAACTTTATTCCTCAGTTATCATCATTTGATCAAGGAAATGGAGTTTGTAAACATTTACAAGGCAATCTCTGTGATATTTATGAAAATCGTCCGGAGATTTGTCGTGTAGATGTAATCTATAAAAAATATTTTTCAAACCAATATTCAGAGGAAGAATATATTGAAATGAACTTGAAAGGGTGCAAAAAGTTAATGGATAGTGTTAAGTCTCGCTCTTGAAAAACTTGAGTTAATTAATTTCTTAAAATGTGGTATTCTAAACAATATATGACAAAGACCAGGTTGTAAAAGAAAAAGCTGACGGCAGCGTGTATGTTTCGTTTAAAACAACGCAAGTGCGCGAGGTTGTGCGGTTTGTTCTTGGGCAGGGACATACGGTTAGGGTGCTTGGGCCTGCGGAATTGCGTGCGGCGGTGGTAGACGAGACGAAAGTGGTGGCGGAGATGTATGAATGATGCGACGCTCTTTGTCGTACTCATGTTTTATACTAATAGTAAACTTTAAGAAGATTGGATATTTTTATGGAAAACTTAGAAAAATCAAATTATATACTCCCGGAAACAGAAAAAACGATTCGGGAAATGATTTCTAAAACTACAAAAGCATTTGATTTTATTCGCATCTTGTGTGGTGCTTTGTATCTTGTTTTTCTGAGTCTTCGGGTATTTTTTTTCTCGAATATTTTATGGCTGGATATTGTTTTTATTGTATTTTTTTTATTTCAATTTATTTTTTTAATTTTAGACTACAAAAACAAATTCAATACAAAGAAAATTATGCATATTTTGTTCAGCATAAAACTTGTTCCATCTTTGCTAATGATTATATTAGTTTGCTTTGATATTTTTTCAGATTTGAATCGGCTTATGCCTTGGCAAGTTGTGATGACTATTTTTATGGGAATGGGATGGCTTATTCTGTTTATTGGCGACCTGTTTATATATTTTGCGGCTCCTTTTGCAGATAAATTTCTTGAAAGTTTTAAAAAAGATATTGAGGCCAGAGGTGTTTTATCTCGTGCCGGTAACGAATTGAAAGAAGTGGCTTGTGATAAAGCAAAATGTGTATTTGATGCAAAAAATATGGGTGAGGTAGCGGCAAAAACCGGAGGACTTTTGTTTGGTGGTGTGGGTGGTGTTTACCTGTTAGATAAATTGTTTAAGAAAATGCAAAATAGAAAGCACAAGGAGCGTTAGATAAAAGTATGAGTGAAGAAAAAAAACTTGGCAAAGAAACAAGCGAAAAAGTAGCTAATGAATTTAAATCATTTAAGGATAAGGAATATTCGAAAGAAGAAATTGACAGCGTTTTCAGAAATGAAGAAAAAATAAAAAGTAAAACTTTCAAAGGTGCTCTTAAACAATACGCACAAACTATAAAACTCTTTTTTGAAATGCTTAAGGACTTTTTTCAAAACAAATATACCGAAACACCAAAAACAACTATAGCCGCAATTATTGGAACTCTTTTATATGTATTATCTCCTTTTGACATAATTGGAGACTTTATTCCATTTTTAGGACTTTTGGACGATGCTTTTGCCGTTGCATTGTGCATCAAATTTGCACAAGCAGATATTGAAAAGTATAAAGCATGGAAAGAGAAACAAAATGATTCAGGGAAAGTATGATATCAAGATAATTAGGAATGGAAAATTTATATAGAATTTGCAGTATTTAGGATTTTAGTAAATGAATAAATACAAACTTAATACAAAAACCACTTATCTCATACAAGGAAGAACTTATAGACGACGATTTCGCTGTGGAATATGAAATTCTTCCTGCATATAATAAGACAACTTATGAAGATTTAAGACGTAATAAAATTACAGAGTCCATAAATGATATTGATTCACTACAGAAAGAATTAGAAGAAAAAATATCAAATCTCAATACTGATATAGACAAATTAACTAATCATGCAGATGGAATTGATTACGCTGTTGCTGTAACTAGTGGTTTAATTACGGGAATAATTGATGTTGTAGTTGTTGGAAAGTGGGATTTCGAAAAAGCAAAAGCTAAAAGTAACAAAGAAATAAATGAAAAAGTAATGGAATTTGCTAAAAAGGAAGGGTATGAAGGTAATCGTCTTGATGAAGCTGTAGAACATTTGGAGAATAAATTCAAACTCCCAGGAGATAATGATTGGAATACCAAAGCTGACTTTGTAAAAAAGGCAAAAGAAAAAGGCTTTACTCCTCCTGATGGTAAAAAAGGTAGATATGAAGATGCATTAAAGTTTATGAATGAACTCTATCCTAAGAAAGATGGCTCTTGGGGTGTTGTTGATAATTTCATAACTACAAAAACTCATCATTTGGACGATTTCTGTCATCACCCTACATTGGTTGGTTTAATCTGCAATGTTATTGTTCAGTTTACAGGTACTTCTATTTATTCAAATAAAATCGGTGAAAATATCAATATTCCAGTTACGATTAATGATTATGGTCAGTTTCAGGGAAATAATTTTATTTCAAAATTTTTTTGTGGAATAATAAATTGGTTTTTTAATGTAGCAAAAGCAATGGCAAATGCAAAAGGGCATTGGATGAGTGATTTGGCAGGATCTAAGTCAAGTGCAGGAAAAGGAGCTGGACTCCCAGGTTCTTTGATGTCTTTTATGAAAGAACTCTCTGCATTGCCATTGATTAAAGATACAGATTTTGCAGGGAATCTTCAAAAAGCTTATCAAAATGGAATAGGTACGGGTAAAAAACAGGTTGATTTAGGTGTATTTAATGAGCTTTTTAAAGGTGCTGATAGTAAATTTGATTACCGTACAGAAAATGCAATAAAGGGTGAATTAAAAAGACAGGCTCTGCCTGTAATAATCAATGAAGTTCTTGTAAGAGGTTTTTATTTTATAAGGCGATTTATTCTTGAATTGAAGAAAAATAGTAATTTAATGGAAATCAATTGGAAGAATGTTATTCCTCTGAATAATAGAACAATAGTTCGAATGATGACAATTGCTTCTGGTACATTTACAGCTGTTGATTTACTAGATGCTACTGTTGAGAGTTGTGTTAAGGGTGGTGCTCCAATCGTTGGTGGAATTCCTAATCCAAAGTTCTTTAAGGAATTTATTCTTCATATTAATTTTGTCGGAATTGGTCGTTTTGCAATAGCTGTTGGAACTGATGTAGGAATGGGAATTAAGCGTCAAAGCCTGATAAAAGAACGTATGCAATATAAAGCCGAAAGCAATATGCTTCATGTATCTAAAATTTATTACTTACAGGAAGATATGTGGATTGAGGCAACTGATACTGAAAAGGCAGTTGATGATATGTGTCAGACAGCTGAAAAGTCAATGATTTACTTTGTTGAATCATGGAATGACATATCAGATAATCTTGAAAAAATACAAAACGTTAACATAGACCAAGTGAATGAAAAAAATCCTGGTTTAGTTGATGATTTGAAAGATATTTTAGAATGGGGTTAATACTATGAATGAAAATGAAGTTGAAATTAAACAAGATGGCGAAATCATAACTGTAAATGTTGATGAAGTTCCGGTAATTATTTCTTCTCAGATAGATGCAATATCTGAACTTGAAGAAAAAATAAAATCTTCTGATGATAGTGCAAAAAATGCTATGGCATATGTAAATAGCGACATGAAGCGTTATCAGTTAAAAGGCAAAGGGATTTTTAAGCATCGAGCCGGTAATACTATAGATATAGTTGAAGATTCGCAAGCAGCTGTGAAGAAACTTGCAGAAGCACAAAAAGTTAGTGTAGAAGCAATGAAACACTCTTTTGAGTTTCAGAAGAAACTGGCTCAGGTTTCAAAATATCTTTTTGAATTGGGCTGTGCAAATATCACTGTAAATCGCATTGCTGTAAGATCTATTGAAGCAAAACTAACTGGTGCATCAGCAGAGAAGATTTCAGAGCTTGCAAAACAAGAAATGATGGCTGTTGTTCGGCAGCTTAAAGAACAGGAAGATATTCTTAAAAAACAAGAAGACTTAAAGAATAAAATAAAAGAAAGTAAAGAATCAATTTCTGATATAACAAACAGATTGCAAGCTAAAGATGTATTGGATGATCAACAGACTAAGCAGATTGAATCTCTAAATTCGGCAATGGAGAATATAGATCGAATAGACGCAGAACAAAGTCAGCGTATTGAAGAACTTGGAGCTTTGCTTAATAACAAGGATTTGATCGACCAGAAGCAAGACCAAGCAATTTCTGAAAATACAGAAGCAATAAAACTGATTTATGACTACATAAACCAAAAAGATGAACTTGATCAGAAACAGTCTGCAGAAATAGAAAATATTGCACTTAATGGGAATGGTAGAAAAATAAGCATTGTAGCAATAGTAATTTCCTCAATTGCTTTGGTTGGAGTGATATTCGATTTATTACTTAATCTATTCTAGAATATTTTGTCAGAAAACTATGGATACAATAAATGAAATAGAAGTAAATGAACAGATTGAAGAATCAACTTCTGTTTTATAAACAATGAATATTTTTATAGGAGAAACAAATGGAAAACGAATAAGTTAAAAACCTGGAAAATGAAAATGCTTCATCTTTTGCTGAAAATAAAGACCAACAGCAGGAAGCTATTAACATGGCCATGAAGTTTGGAGAAAATGCAACAGAAGAAGATGTTGAAAATGTTTCCAAAAAGATGGACAAAATGAAAAAAGGAGCTCTTGCAAAAGTCTGGGACAAAGTTCAGGAACTTTGGGCAGCATTCAAATCACCCGATACTCCTCTTTCTACCAAATCAATTATTATTGGAAGTCTTATCTATATGGTAACTCCGATTGATATTATTCCTGATATAATACCGGGACTTGGTTTACTGGACGATGCTTTTATTATCGGACTTGTATTCACTCAGGTTATGAAACTGAACAAAACATCGGAACGAATAAATGCTGATGCAGTAAATAAAGAACTCGGATATGTTTACGCAGATTCAGCAAAAATAAGTGCTTATGGAAACTTTGTAAATAAAATGTATTCCAAAGATAAACATACTAAAAACGAACAAAGAGAAAAAGGTAATATGCATCAAAACACTTTTATTTCACCGTGCAGACAATTCTTTCACTTTTTCTTCCATTATATTAATCACTTTTATAAATTCTGCGTCGCTTTTGCCGGTCGGGTCTTCGAGTCCCCAGTCTTCGCGTAAATTGCGTACACAAGAATCTACATCCCGCATGTCTTTTCTGGCAGGTAACTTTTAAAGAAATAATCAACTGCAATTTATTCAATTGAAGGACTGCATATCGATTATTCATAATGGCCTTTGCACGATGCAATTTTCCTGCCAGTACAGGTAGTCTTCCCATGTTTTATCAAAACAATTTTTTTTCACTATTCAA
>ERZ1034719.1471-NODE-1471-length-10888-cov-6.062402_pt1 | contig 10888 bp, 10 predicted proteins | sample MGYA00520703_ERZ1034719 | MGnify/ENA primary metagenome ERZ1034719 (study PRJEB33766, sample SAMN09781716) | gut metagenome | biome: gut microbiome | host: Homo sapiens | place: Madagascar | study: EMG produced TPA metagenomics assembly of the PRJNA485056 data...
CTTTCTTTTTCCCCCGGTAGAACCGGGGGTTTTCAACTGTTGCGAAACAATAAAACCTCCGAAACCGGACTGCGGCTTCGGAGGCTTTTTTCATTGAATTTTCAGCTTTTCGGCTGTCTCACGCTCTTTATTTCTCGTCTCTCCAGCTCTTGACTTCACTCAAGAGCCAATGCGCCCATTCGTCAATGCCTTCGCCCGTCTTGGCGCAGACCATAAACACCTTGGCGTTCGGGTTGCGGCGCTTTATATACTCCTTACACTTTTCAACGTCAAAGTCGAAATAGGGTAGAACGTCGATTTTGTTGATGAGCACGACATCGCAAATCGAGAACATCAGCGGATACTTGAGCGGCTTGTCGTCGCCCTCGGGCACGGAGAGTATCATGGCATTTTTGACTGCGCCCGTGTCGAACTCCGCCGGACAGACGAGGTTGCCGACATTTTCGAGAATCGCAAGCTCAACATCGCCTGTCTCGAGTCCGTCGAGCCCCTGCCTTGTCATTTCCGCGTCGAGGTGGCACATTCCGCCGGTGTGCAGCTGAATCGCCTTGACTCCCGTCTCGGCTATTCTCTTTGCGTCAACGTCGCTGTCAATATCGGCCTCCATAACGCCTATCTTGACCTTGTCCTTCAGCGCGGCAATAGTCGCCTTGAGAGTTGTCGTCTTGCCGGCTCCGGGCGAGGACATGAGGTTGAGAAGAAATACGCCCTTCTCCTTGAGCTCGCGGCGCAGCTTGTCCGCCTGCTCGTCGTTGTTTTTGAAAACACTCTGCTTGATTTCGAGAATTCTCACTTCGTCCATATTTTTCACCTGTTTTCAGTTTAGTTTACTATATTTTAGTCTCTTGCGGCAGCGGTGTCAACAAATCCGCGCCGCAGTTTACATATCATTCATATAAGCGCATATAAGCGGCCCCGCTCTGTCGAACGGGGCAACTGTTATTTGTTGAGTATTGATATTGCGTCGCTTATGGTCTTTTCGTGAGCCTCCATGCCGTATTTGTCGACCTCTTTTTTGTTCTTTTCGCCGTGGGTCAGGCAGCCCGCGCCGCCTATGCAGCCGCCGGTGCACGCCATACCCTCTATGAAGTTTGCGTCGAGCATACCCTTGCTCTTTCTGAGCAGAGCCGCGCGGCACGCCTCGATTCCGTCGCAGGAGCAGGCCTTGAGGTCGAAGTCCTCTATGCCGTGTTCCTTGAGACCCTGTGCCACCGCGTCGGCAAGACCGCCGCAGCGGGCGAAGATTCTGCCGAAATAGGAGGCATTGTCGAGCACATCCTCGGAGAGCGTCATTATGTCTATGTCCTTGCTGTCAAACAGCGCCTGGAGCTCCTCAAAGGTCATCGCAGCGTCAACATAGGGCTTGACCTCGTCCTTTTGAACCTCGGCCTTTTTAGCCGTGCAGGGACCTATGAACACTACCTTGCAGGGCGCCTCGTGCTCCTTGATATACTTGGAGATTGTCGCCATGGGGGAGAGGTTGTGGGAGATAAACGGCTTCAAATCGGGGAACGACTTCTCAATGTAATTTACGAATGCGGGACAGCATGAGCTTGTCAGAAAGCCCTTTTCGGCGAGCTCCTCGGACTCGGCGTAGGCGACCATGTCCGCGCCCAGAGCGGCCTCGATAACCGTGTGGAAGCCGAGCTCCTTGAGTCCCTTTATGACCTGGCCGAGCTTCGCATATGTGAACTGACTCGAAATCGATGGAGCCACAACCGCGAATACTTTGTATTTCGTGTTGTTCTCGCTCTTTTTGATTATGTCGATAACGTCGATCATATATGACTTGTCCGTTATCGCGCCGAACGGGCACTGATAGACGCACGCGCCGCAGGATATGCACTTGTCGTAGTTTATCGCAGCCGCCTTGTTCTCGTTCATGCTTATGGCCTTGATTTTGCACGCCATCTCGCATGGGCGCTTGCGGTTTATTATCGCGGTGTAGGGGCAGACCTTGGAGCACGCGCCGCACTCCTTGCACTTTGTCTTGTCTATGTGCGCCACATGATCGCGGTCAAAGGAGAGCGCGCCGAAGCGGCAGACGTCCTCGCAGCGGTGCGCAAGGCAGCCGCGGCAGGCGTTGGTGACCTCGTAGCCGCCCATGGGGCACTCGTCGCAGGCGATGTCGATAACCTCAATGGTGTTCGGCGTGCTGCCGATAGCTATCTTGACTCGCTCGTTGAGTATCGCTCTTTCCTTGTAAACGCAGCAGCGCATGGTCGGCGTGTTGCCGGGAACGATGGTCTTAGGTATCTCGAAAAGATTCTCGAGCAGGGTGCCGTTCCATGCAAGCCTTGCAACCTCGCGCAGGACTTTATATTTAAGGTACTGTACCTTAGTGTCGAATTTTCTCATTGATATCCCCCTTAGAAATAGCTGACCTTGACCCTCTTGCCCATCTCCTTGAGACAGGCGCAGAGCTCCTTGACAAGGTTCATCTTTATATTGAAGTTTATGGGCAGATCGGGATTCTGATGAGCCGGGTTGACGGCTCTGCCGACATAGAAGTTGATGTCGGTAGCCTCCTCGAACAGCATTCGGCATATGAGCGAAGCGCCGTCGCGCTTAAAGCCCCATTCCTCATACAGCTCGTTTTTGCCCAGAGCGTCTTTGGCATATTCGATGACCTTGTTTATCGTTATGACGCCCTCTGTCACCAAATCGACTCCCTCGATCTCCGCTATGGGCGGAACGTCGCTCTGCTCAAAATTTAGGCTCGCCTTGAGCGGTTTGCCGAGATATTTTGCGGCGATTGAGGAGGTAGTGCCGCCGCAGATGATGTGCTTGCCCTCCTTAGAGAAGAACAGCGACATCATGCGGTCGCAGTCGTCGGGATTGCGCGGCGGGCCGAAGAGCAGATTCATCGGCTCGCGCTTGCGTATTTTGACTACGCACGCCGTCGCGTCGTCTCCGGGATGACTGCCGTAGAGCTTGTTGCATTCGTCAATGAGCATGGTGGAGAGCGTTTTCGCCGTGTAGCCGACAGGCACGAGAGAGGACATGAAGTCCGCGATATCGTCGCGCTTCCAGCCGAAGTTGAAAGCCGTTCCGATTCCCGCGTGCGGGCAGCCGTCGCTCATCGCAACGAAAACATCACCCTCCTGCAGCTTTATCTGCGACTTGAAAATGCTCTTTCCGCCGATGCTGAGCTCCGTCTCCGTATATTTGAACGGTTCGCAGTCGCGTATCATTATAACGTGCGGATTGTCGTACTGTATTATCTCGGCAGTTTCGTTGTTTATGAGATGTATGATGGTGAAGGTCGAATAGGCGACTCCGCGCACCGAGCATATCGGCAGCGTTGCGGCTATGGTTGACACGCACTCCTCAAGCGGCAGACCCTCGGCCATCATGGTCGATATTATTTTTGAGGTGAGGGTGGAGAGAATGCTGGCTTTTACGCCGCTTCCGAGCCCGTCCGCGAGCACGATGACAGTTGAATTTTCGTCCTGTTCAATTATGTCAACGTGGTCGCCGCAGAGCTGTTCGCCCTCGTGGTTTATACTCTTCCAGCCTATCTCGGCGCAGAGGTTATTCATTGCTAATCGACTCCTTGAGCTTGGATAGCGCTATCTTGGTTTCCGCCGCAGTCTCGCCGAGCAGGGACGCAATCTCCTGAACGATGCGCATCTGCTTGTCAACGACCTTGTCGGCTATTTCGACTGTCTGGCGGCTGATGTTTTCTTTCTGCTCGCGCACCGTCTCCTCCTGCGTAACGTCGCGCATTATGCAGATGAGCAGACGGTATTCCTTATCGTATATTATGGTTTCCTCAACATACTTGTCGTATTCGGCGAGGTACATGGGCTTGTCGTGTATATTTCTGCCCGTCTGAAGAACGGTGAGAAAATCCTGCGGGTCGAGCACGCGCACAACGCCGTCTCCGAGGATATCGGAGGGTGAGCGGAGATTCATGATTTTGAGCGCAGCCTTGTTTATCTGCTGAACCTCAAGCTTTTCGTTGAGGAGAATAAGTCCGTTCGGAGTGTTGCGCACGATGTTGTCCGAAAAGCTCTCGGCCTTGTCCTTGAGATAGGGCAGGCACATGGATATCTCGGCCTTGCCGTGATATATCGCGATAGCCTTTTCGCGGCAGGTGTTGTAGCCGCAGGAGCCGCAGTTGAGTTCGTCCGAGGGCTTTGTTTTGCCCATGCGGTGAAGAATCTCGGTTATTTCGGCCTCCGACGGGGGCTGAAGCTTGCGCTCGATGACCGTGAAGTTTTTCTGCAGCGCGTAGCTGTCGGGCTGCTCGACCTCAAAGTCCTTTTTGCCCGCGAACCGAGCTACCGCCATGTAGTCCTTGACGGGCGCGCGGTGGAATTTCTCCATTACCGGGCCGCCTATGCAGCTGCCGGAGCAGGCGGACATCTCAACAAAGCAGTTATGTATCTTGCCATCCTCAATATCCTTGAGCGCGGCTATGCAGTTCTCGACGCCGTCTATCGCCATATAGGTGTATTTCGGATTATCCTGCGCCATGGTCTTGAGTATGCCGCCGGTCGTCGGGAAAAAGCGAGCGCGGCTGTGCTCGTCGGAGTCAGTCTCGCGGTTAAGCTCAACGCCCGCCGATTTAAACCAGCTTGTCAGCTCGTCAAAGGTCAGAACCGCGTCAACTATGCCCTCGTAGTATTGCGCCTCATCCTTTTTGGCAACGCAGGGGCCGACGAAAACGGTCTTTGCGTTCGGATATCTGCGCTTTATATCCTTGCAGTGAGCCTGCATGGGGGAGAGCACGTTTGCGAGATACGGCAGCTCCGCCGGAAAATATTTTTGAATGAGCAGGTTGACGGAGTGGCAGCAGGAGGAGATTATGATATCTCTCGTGTCGCTGTCTACCATGTGCTCATATTCTGTCTTGACTATCGTTGCGCCGACGGCGGTCTCCTCGGCGTCGAAAAAGCCGAGCTTTTTTATCGCGTCGCGCATAGCGTTTATGCCCACGCCCTCATAGTTCGCTATAAAGGACGGGGCGAGGCTGACGATGACCGGGTCGCTGCCCTGGAGCAGGACTTTTACCTTCTCGGTCTCGTCAACTATCTGCTTTGCATCCTGCGGGCACACGACAAAGCACTGTCCGCAGAGGATACATTCGTTGCCGATAATATATGCCTGATTGCCCGAGAAGCGAATAGACTTCACCGGGCAATGGCGTATGCATTTATAACAGTTTTTGCAGTTGGATTTTTTAAGAGTCAGGCAGTCCATGCCGTCACACCCTCTCTTCCCTTATCCGTTTTAGTACCTTCTCCTCGAAGAAGCTGTTGAACCCCTCGGGCGTTATTCCGGTATATACATCGTCGTCAACCGATATGGTCACGCCCTCTCGGTTGCACCTGCCGGTGCAGAAGCTGCCGGCAAGTGTAACATCGTTTTCGAGGTCATATTTTTTCAGAGCGTCCTCAAACAGCCCGACTAACTTTTCCGAGCCCTTGAGGTGGCAGGCGGAGCCTACGCAAATCTGGATAATCATATGCTTCAAACCTTTGCAAGAACGTTTTCGTTGAAGAAATCCCTGACCGTGTCGGGCTTCACGGAGAAGAAGCCATCGTCTACCGTGACGCACACACCCTGCTGGCATTTGCCCATGCAGAAGGTGCCGGAGAGCTCAACCTTGTCGTTAAGGTCGTTCTCTTTTATAAGATACTGGAGCTGTTCGACAACCTGGCGTGAACCCTTTATGTGGCAGGAGGAGCCGATGCAAACGGTTATTTTCATTTGTTTCACCTCTTTCACGAGTAGTCAACAACATCGATCCACGAGTGAAGGAATTCGCGCTCAGCAGCGTTGCCCTTTACCGTCTGTGATGCGGCGACGATGGGCATCCATTTCTGGACATACTGTATTGCGGTATCGCTCTTCTCGCAGAAAAGATTCAGATACTTCTTCGCCGCGTCGATATCCCCGTTGAGCCAGAAGAGGAGATAGGTGCGTGCGGCGTCGGCGGAGGCGTTGCCCTGAGTGGCGTGCGACCAGTCTATGATATAGGGCGTGCCGTCGTCGGTGATTATAACGTTCGAGGGGTTGAAGTCGCCGTGGCAGACCTTGTTGTGCTTGGGCATAGACTCAAGGCGGGTGTGCAGGTCATATCTGACCGTTGCGGAAAGGTCTGTCTGGCAGATTTTCCTGTTCATCTTATCCTTGAGCTTGTTAAGCAGGGGACAGGTCTTTGACTGTATCTCAAGCTGGATATCCACGAAGAGGTTGAGATATTCGTCCTTCTTCTCGGGATTCTCCTGCATCAGCTGTGCGAGCGTCTTGCCCTTGATATAGTCGGACACTATCGTCCATTTGCCGTCGATGACCGTAACCTCGAGGACCTTGGGAATGTTGAGCCCCGTCTCCTCGATACGCGCCTGGTTGAGCGCCTCGTTGAGCACGTCTGCCTTGGAATAACCCTCGTTAAAAACCTTGAGACAGCGATCGCCGTCGCGGTAAACCGTCTTGTTGTTTCTTACTGCTATAATTCTGTCAAGATTCATTGTGAACCCTCCTTATGCCTTGTTCTTGCCGTTTTCCGCTCTGCGGTAGGCCTGCTTGAAGTTATGAGCGCTGTCGTCCTCGGCGATGTCCGCCTCGGTCGGCATGGGCTTCTCTTCAAAATGCTTCTTGCCGTAGTATGCGTTGAGGTACATCTGCTTTATCTCGCTCATGAGCGGGTATCTCGGGTTGGCGCCGGTGCACTGATCGTCGAATGCGTTCTCGGTCATCTCGTCGAGAGTTTCGAGGAAGTATTTCTCGTCAATGCCGTAGTCCTTTATGCTCTTCTTTATTCCGACACGCTCCTTGAGCTCGTTTATGGCCTTTATAAGTCTCTCGAGCTTCTCCTTGTCGTTCTTGCCGCCGAGTTCGAGGCTGTCGGCAACCTCTGCGTAGCGGGCAAGGGTGTGCGGGTGATCGTACTGCGGGAAGGTGCCCATCTTTGCGGGAGCCTCGGCAGCGTTGAAGCGGAGAACCTCTTCGATCATCAGCGCGTTGGCAACGCCGTGGGGGAGGTGGTGATAAGCGCCGAGCTTATGCGCCATGGAGTGGCAGACGCCGAGGAATGCGTTTGCGAATGCCATACCGGCCATCGTTGCGGCGTTAGCCATCTTCTCGCGGGCTTCGATATCGGTCTGACCGTTCTCATATGCTCTGGGCAGGTAGTCGAATATGACCTTGAGCGCCTGCTTTGCGAGTCCGTCGGTGTAGTCGGTCGCCATAACGGAGGCATAGGCCTCGAGCGCGTGGGTGACTGCGTCGATACCGGAGGCGGCGGTCAGTCCCTTGGGGGCGCTCATGTGGAAGTCGGTGTCAACTATTGCCATGTTGGGCATGAGTTGATAGTCTGCGAGGGGATATTTAATGCCCGTTGTCTCGTCGGTGATAACGGCGAAGGGAGTTACCTCGCTGCCGGTACCTGCCGAGGTCGGGATAGCGATGAAATACGCCTTTTCGCCCATCTTCGGGAAGGTGTAGACGCGCTTGCGGATATCCATGAAGCGCATTGCCATGTCCATGAAGTCCGCCTCGGGATGCTCGTAGAGAACCCACATGATTTTTGCCGCATCCATAGCGGAGCCGCCGCCCAGGGCGATTATCGTGTCGGGCTCGAAGGCTCTCATCTGCTCAACGCCCTTTTCGGCGCACTGGAGCGTCGGGTCGGGAGCAACGTCGCCGAAGGTCGCGTGTACTATGCCCATCTCGTCGAGCTTATCGGTTATCGGCTTGGTGTAGCCGTTTTTATAAAGGAAGTTGTCGGTGACTATGAACGCTCTCTTCTTGCCCATGATGTTCTTGAGCTCATCGAGAGCGACGGGCAGGCAGCCCTTCTTGATATAGACCTTCTCAGGTGCTCTGAACCAAAGCATATTCTCTCTCCTCTCAGCCACGGTCTTGATGTTGATAAGATGCTTGACGCCGACGTTCTCGCTGACGCTGTTGCCGCCCCATGAGCCGCAGCCGAGGGTGAGGGAGGGAGCGAGCTTGAAGTTGTAGAGATCGCCGATGCCGCCCTGCGAGGAGGGGGTGTTGACGAGGATACGGCAGGTCTTCATGCGTGCCGCGAACTCGTCGAGCTTATCGTGCTCGGTTATTTCGTTGAGATATATCGAGGATGTGTGACCGTAGCCGCCGTCGGCAATGAGGCGCTCGGCTTTGCCGAATGCGTCCTGAATGTCCGCCGCCTTGTACATGGCAAGCACGGGGGAGAGCTTCTCGTGGGCGAACTCCTCGGAGAGCTCAACGCTCTCGACTTCGCCGATGAGTATCTTCGTGCCCTCGGGAACGGTCACTCCTGCGAGCTCTGCGATTTTGACCGCCGGCTGACCGACGATTTTTGCGTTGAGCGCACCGTTTATGATAATTGTCTTTCTGACCTTCTCCGTCTCGTCGGGATCGAGAAAGTAGCAGCCGCGGGTCGCAAACTCGGTTTTCACCGCGTCATAGACGTTCTGATGAACTATAACGGACTGCTCGGAGGCGCAGATCATGCCGTTATCGAAGGTCTTGGAGTGGATTATCGAGTTGACCGCGAGGACGATATCCGCCGTCTCGTCGATGATGGCGGGCGTGTTGCCTGCGCCGACGCCGACTGCGGGCTTGCCGGAGGAATATGCCGCCTTGACCATTCCGGGGCCGCCGGTGGCAAGGATTATATCCGCCTCTTTCATAACAAGGTTCGTCATCTCAAGGCTCGGGGTGTCTATCCATTCTATAATACCCTCGGGAGCGCCGGCCTTAACTGCCGCGTCGAGGATAACCTTTGCCGCGGCCGCGGTCGACTGCTTGGCGCGGGGATGGGGACTGATGATGATAGCGTTTCTCGTTTTGAGGGCAAGCAGGCACTTGAATATGGCGGTGGAGGTCGGGTTGGTTGTGGGGATGACCGCAGCGATAACGCCGACGGGCTCGGCTATCTTCTTTAAGCCGAAAGCCTTGTCCTCTTCGATTATACCACAGGTTTTTGTATTTTTGTAGGCATTATAAATATATTCTGCAGCGTAGTTGTTCTTTATGACCTTGTCCTCAACTACGCCCATGCCGGTCTCCTCAACCGCCATTTTTGCAAGCGGTATTCTCGCCTTGTTTGCGGCGGAAGCGGCAGCAAGGAAGATTTTATCTACCTGCTCCTGGGTGTAAGTCGAAAACTTTTTCTCCGCTTCCTTGAGCGAAGCGAGAGCGGCCTCGAGTGTTTCAACGCTGTCGATGATTTTTCTTTCGTTGTTCATGATTTTATCCCCCTAAACGGTTTTACTGTTTTATCTGTGCTTTCAGGTGTGCGAGCGAGAGCGCCATGTTTTCGTATTGAACGGCTACGCCCTCCGGCGCCGTGAGTCTGCATGGAGCGAAGCTCATAACGGCTTTTATTCCGCTTTGGCAGAGCTTGTCGCAGACCTCCTGCGCCGCCTCTGCCGGAACCGCGATAACTCCGATGCTGACATTGTTTTTCTTGCAAAAATCCGCAAGATCGTCAAGCGGCAATATCGGCTTTTCGCTTTCGCCGTTCGGCGGAACCTCCGTGTCGAACGCCGCGAGAATGTCAAGCCCGTAGTCGGAAAATCCGCCGTAGTCGAGCAGCGCTCTGCCAAGCTTTCCCGCGCCGACTATGATCGCCTTTCCGTTGCGGCTGTCTATGAGGCCGCCGAGGCATTTCTTGAGGTCGGATACGGTGTATCCTATCCTCGGCTTGCCCGAGCCGCATATCGCTCCGAGATCCTTGCGAACCTGAACCTCGCCGAAGCCCAGCTCCTTTGCTATTACGGTTGCCGAAACGGTTTCGGTGTCCTGCGGCAGGCTCTCGAGAAATCTGAGATAAACAGGGATGCGCCCCAGAGCGGCTCTGGACACGTCCGTAGTTTTCATGCTGCACCTCCCGAATAGTAGTAATATGACTTCTGACCGATACTATTCTATCGCATAACGGAGCAAAAGGGAATTACGACTTTTGTATATCGATATTATTGATATCGATATACCTTTACCTTTATTCGGCATAGTTTACAGATAGTAGGGAATATTCTGTTTTTTTTATGGTGTTTTTATCTTAAAACGAACTCTTTTTTGACGTTTCCGTCGAGATCCTTCCAGATAAATTTTTTGTTTTCGAGCGTCATGTAGCCGTGATGGCTGTTCTCTTTCGGTATTGAGATCGAGCCGGGGTTCATATAAATATAATTTTCATGCTCTGTGCACTCCGGAATATGGGTGTGGCCATGCAGAAGCACATCTCCGCGTTTAAGCGGCGGGAGGTTGTTTTCGTTATATATATGTCCGTGCGTCGCGTATATTAAGCTGTCTCCGAGGTCTATTATCGCGTAGTCGGCAAGGACGGGGAACTTCAGCACCATCTGGTCAACCTCCGCCTCACAGTTGCCGCGCACGCAGAGTATATCATCCTTCATGGCATTGAGCATTTCAATGACCTCTTTGGGCGCGTAGCCATTCGGCAGGTCGTTGCGCGGGCCGTGATAGAGCACGTCGCCGAGCAGAAGCAGGCGGTCGGCATTCTCTTTTTTATATCTTTCAAGCATTCTGCGGCAGTAGTATGCGCTGCCGTGAATGTCGGAAGCTATGAACCATTTCATAGCGCAGTCTCCTTTATTCGAAAATTTTTCTCTTGGCCTTGACGAGCTGTTCGATGAACATGTTGTCGAGCGCCGTCAGCTCATAGTCCTTGCGGTGAACCAGAACGTCTTTATATTTGCGCGTGTTCTCCGGGCAGACGCGCTGAATGAGCCCGTATCTGTCGAGCAGCTCCTGCGGAATGGGGGAGACCCACATGAAAGTGTCGGGATTGCGCGAGAGCAGCTCGAATTGGCTCGCCCTCTCGAATACGAATATTCGCCTCTGGGAATTGTCGGGCAGCTCCTCTTTCTTGACCTCGGACAGCGGCAGTGAGGGCACATAC
>ERZ1034719.1472-NODE-1472-length-10882-cov-5.278286_pt1 | contig 10882 bp, 8 predicted proteins | sample MGYA00520703_ERZ1034719 | MGnify/ENA primary metagenome ERZ1034719 (study PRJEB33766, sample SAMN09781716) | gut metagenome | biome: gut microbiome | host: Homo sapiens | place: Madagascar | study: EMG produced TPA metagenomics assembly of the PRJNA485056 data...
GTGCGTACGCCCATGGAGGACGATATGTCAATATTCATGACCGACGCATGGGTCGAGGATAAGGGGAGGCAGAATATCGCGACCTTCCAGACCTTCCCGCAGTTCTTCCTGCTCGGCAGGCGATGGAATATCGCACCCGAGAAGATAGTCCGCAAGATGACTGGCGCAACCGCCGACCGCTACGGCATCAAGGAACGCGGCTACCTCAAAGAGGGCTACAAGGCCGATATCAGCATTGTTGACCCCGCAAAGCTCAGCGTTGACGAATCCCGCCCCGACGCAGCCCCCGGCGGCATTCACAGCGTCTATATCAACGGCAAAGCCGTCCTCAAGAACGGTGAATATCTCGGCGGCACCAACGGCGAATTCATTCTGAAAAAATAAGCATAGTTAAAAGCAGTCACCCAAGGGCGGACTCAGATAAAGCTAAGCCGCCCTGTAAAAAGTCTTTTGCCCTGTGGCTTCGTTAAAAATGCTCGCAATATATCTCCATTATTCCTGCGCTTTTTGCCTTGCCACAGAACAAAGTCCAATTTTACAGGGTGCATAGCAGTTTTGAGCGGAAAATAGCCTCTCAAAACCGACTTATCCTTATCTGAGTCCGCCCAAGGCGGCTGCTTTTTGTCAACGGAAAGGGAGATTATATGAAAGTTCTTATCATCAACGGCAGCCCGAGAGCGAACGGTAACACTTCCGTCGCCGTGCGTGAAGTCGAGAATGTTCTCAAGGCGGAGGGCATTGAGGTCAAGACCGTGCAGATAGGCGGCAGGGATATTCGCGGCTGCATAGCCTGCGGCAGATGCTCAGAACTCGGCAAATGTGCGATAGACGATACCGTCAACGAGCTCGCGGGCGAATTCGAGAGCGCGGACGGTCTTATCGTCGCAAGCCCCGTTTATTATGCGTCGGCGAATGCTACGCTCATTGCATGCCTCGACAGGCTCTTCTACAGCACTCCTTTTGATAAGACGATGAAGGTCGGCGCAAGCATCGTCTGCGCCAGAAGAGGCGGCTGCTCGGCGACCTTTGACGAGCTTAATAAATACTTCACGATAAGCAATATGCCGATAGCCTCGAGCCAATATTGGAACAGCATCCACGGCAGAGTCAAGGGTGAGGCGGAGCTTGATGAGGAGGGCAAGCAGACTATGCGAACTCTCGCAAGGAATATGGCGTTCCTGATGAAGAGCATTGCTCTCGGTAGTGCGAAATACGGTCTGCCTGAAAAGGAACCGCGCGTCGCAACGAATTTCATCGGCTGAGCAAGCACCCAAAGCTGTTAGACTGTCTAATGTTTAACAAATAAACGATTTAAAACTATAAGCGGGAGAGGCCTAACTCTCCCGCTTGTTTTGATTTTAAGAGCTTTATGTGCGGCTGTATTAATACCATATGAATCCCAGAAGGAATATCCTGATAAGCGTTTGCCACCACGCATATTTGACATAGAGGGTCTCCGAGTCGACTGTTCCGTCCTCAAAAACGGCGGTAATAACCGTTGAGCCTATTCGGCGGGCGACGACCGTTCCGTTTGCATCAACACTTGCGACATTCGGGTCTGATGAGGTCCATTTGACCACATTACTGCCGTGAGAATCGATCCGATATATTGATTTGTACGGCACGAAGTCGGGGAGGTAAAAATAGCTTCGGTGGGTCGCGTAGTCAAGCCCGAGCCATATGTTGTATTCGCCGTTATCCTCAATGAACAAGGTGCCTTCCTCTTTATCATTTGAGCCGAATGTGCCTTCGGAAATATTCAATTTCCATTTACTGATAAAGGTGCCTTTATCAGTATCGCTTTGCCCAATAAAATCAAATCCGAAATATGGAAGTGAATCGCTTTCGAATCGGAGCGTGCTGTCGGAATAGACGCTTTCAATGTAAAAATACACCGTGTCTATATTTCCTATATTTTCACCGCGCGGAGCAATAGAAACGGGAACGCTTATGGGGCAATTTAAGGACGCAACATTCACTGTGTTATCAAGCGTCAGTGTTTCGGTTTCGGTTATGTCATAGTCGGCATATTCTTTGACATTGAAAACGAAAGAAGAGGCACCGCCGCATTCAAAATAAATGAAGTAGGTTTTGCCTTTTTCAAATTCGATTTTTCCGTCTACGACGTAGGTCAATCTGTCGAGCTTTCTGAAAAACGAACGTTCATAATAAGGTGTGCCGGCGGATTCGTTATAAAGATACATCCATACCGCTCCGACGTCCGCATCCTCGGCAGGCGTATGCGTCACTTCAAAAGCAAGCTCGCCGTCCTTAGGAGCGACAAATTTATAAACAGGCGCCATATCCGATACTGTGACAGAATCGCCGGAGGCTATTTCCGGTGCGTCGTCCATTAAGGATGTCCCGTTTGAGCGCTCGACCGAGACGGTGTATTTATGCCCGAACCAATACATTCCGCTCTCATCCACGGCGAATCTGACCGAAACGGTCTTCCTCTCGCCTTTATCAAATGATGTGTAGATATAAGCGTCGCCGTTGATGAACGTTGCATTTGCGCTTTTGTCGTTTAATTCTATCGTATAGTCATACTTGTTTATATTACGAATAATAAAACGATAATCGCCCTCTTCTTTCGCCGTGAAGCTGTATTCGTGGCAAGCGGCGGCCGAATAAAGCTTGTCATCGACCGGCTCATTCTCTTTAAGCTCAATGCTGTGTGAGCTGCCGTCATATTCGGCTATGTAAAAATTGCCGGATTCATAGCAGATAAGGCCGAAATAGTATTCGCAGTCCTTCTTCAGATAATATGAATACGCGTAGTTTTCATTTGCGGCAACTCTTTCTTTATCTGCGTCAAACACGTTGACATGAATCCCGTTGTCGCTCTCAGCGCAATAAAATCCGCTCTTCTCCGGCACAAATCTGAATGCATAAACCGTTTCATAATCTTCGGTGAGCTCAACGTGCACCGTTTCGTTAAGGGCGATGTCAACGCTGTCTTTACACATATATTCGGCATAACTCACGGTCTCTATTTCAAAATCTACCTCTTTGCCGTCGGTGGAATTAATCACGATCTGCATAGAGTATGTAGAAGGCTCATCTTCTTCGTAGAACCTGTAATCGGTGTAAACCGAGAATTCATAATACCTGTTCGGCTCGATCTCTCTGTCGTTAACCGTTATGTCGATATTCCCGCCGCAGACGATTCTGTAATATCCGCTGAAGTAGCTTTCGCTTTCAACGGAAAAGATGCTGTATGAATCGCCGGAGGTACGGCTTTTTACGCTGCTGCCCGCCTCTATCCTTGTTGAGGTTCGCTCGTCATATAGAGTTTCGGTATCCGCCGTGACAGTAATTACGCCTGTTGCGGAGCTGCTTGAAAAGCCCGCGGTCAGGAATACGGAATCTCCCTTCGCTATGTAGCAGGTTATGCTCTGCCCGCCGCTTGCAAACACCGTGCCAAAGGGCGAATAAACCGTCCCCTGTGCGCCTTCACTGAGAGTGAAGGTGTATTCGGCACTGCCCGGTGAAGTGAATTTGAAGGTTTCTTTTCCTCCGGGCGAAGAGATGCTCGCTGAGCACGGAGTTCTCGCTTCGACGGTTTTATAAGAGCTGAATATCCCGTCGCCTGTGCCGTATTTTTTCAGAGTGTTGCTTTCGAGTGAAGCGAGCGCGGCGTGTGCCCAACAACTGCCGAGAAATCCCTGATCTTTGACTGTCGAAACATAGCCGTAATCACGCAGATCGTATTTTGCGGGCAAAGATACCGCCTTTTGAGATGCCGTGTCAAAGCTGTATTTCAGCGGGGAGGGGATGAGCTCGCCGCCGTCGGGGTTTTTAAGATAATCAATATAATCCTGATTGATCTTGCCGCCGAGTTTTTGTATTTCTTCTATTGAGTAAGTTTTGGTTGAGGAATACTCTCGATTCTCATTGTCAATACCGAAGTAGCTTTTAAGCCCCTTGCCCGGAGCCATCATTCTGTCTGGGCGGTATGACGTGAAAGCCTTGATAGACCAGTTTGAATTCTCGAGGCTGTCATAAAGGTCAATGATTAGATTTTTCGAGGAATAATAGCTTTCGCCGCGATTCCCGCGAACTCCGGGCACATATGACACTTCCGCAGTGTACTGCTCCGCTATGCCGAGAGCGCCGTCGAGCTTGAGCACTATGGCAAATCTTGTGCCCTTTTTAAGCGTATACTCTCTGTCAAGGTCAATGACCGAATAGCCGGGATTGCTAACCTTTCCCGAAGCTATTTTAACAGCTTTCGAGTTACGGCCGCCGAGCCTTGCGTCCTCGGGATTTTGATAATCTTCTACAAGATATACGGAATAGCCGGTGTTGCTAAAGGTGGTATGGAACGAAATGGCTTTAAGAGTTTCATCACTGTTCAGCGCCTTGCCCTGCTCGGGAAACACGTTGAATGCGTAATCTATCTTGTCGTATAATCCGTAAAACGCTCCGTTTGCACCGTATTCGTCATACTGATATATTTTATTGTATCCGCAATCCTTATCAGCAACGGTAAAAGCGGCAAACTCTTTGATGGATAACGGGCTGAATATCCTGTCCTCGTATGAAATATAGATATATCCGTCATACCCCCTATCCGTGCCCCAACTGTTTTTGCACAGTATTGCTCCGTTCTTTTTCGGCTGAACGGGGAAATTCTCTTTCGGGTAATTATCGTCCCACCCGACCATCGTTACGGCGTGGCTGTGCCATTCTTCGCCGTCCTCTGTTTTGTAGAGCAGGGGAGTGCAATAGTTAGAATCATCGGTCGTCTTATCGGTGTAAGTGAACCCGCAATAGATCGCGCCGTATTCCATTACGGCGGATTTAACGTCATTGACATTGTTGTTGATTTTGATAACGCTGTCCAGATATGCAATGTTGCTCAGCTTTTTGTACTGCGCTTTGCTGTATAATGAGCCGTTGTACGGGTGTGCGTTTTCGCTTACAGGGCCAGCCCATGAGCTGAGATAAGCGGTCGCAAGAGAGGGGTTCCCGCCGTCCGAATAGTCACGATTGGCGTAAAAATCCGACCCGACGCTTGAAAGATAGGTTATCATGTTCATCTCGGAGAAATCGACGCTGCTTTGCTCATTGTGAAGCGATTCTTCGGCTGCCAATGCGGAAAGTGCCGCTGAAAAAGCCGTAAGAATAATAATGGAAATCAGAACTACAGAAATAACTTTTTTGATTGTGTTTTTCATAAAAACAACCTCCTCATACCTACTATAACAGAAAAATTTCCAAAATGCAAGAATGAATTTACCGCTGATCGCCCAAACACCGATAACAGTGCAGCAAAAAGTATACACGAGTAATAATAGTGAGAAGAGAGAAATCTTTAAGTTCGGCCTTGCTGTATATCTGCCTTTCGCAGCAAACATGCGTAAAACACGCTGCTTTTTGCTGCTTTGTCGGCTTTTTTGGCATGAACAGAATTCTCCGGATGAAAAAATTTTTAATAAATCAAAAAAATTTGCAATAACAAGTTGAAATTTAGCAATGTATGTGATAATATATGGTGTAAGAGCTAAAATATTACAATGAAAGAAAATGATATTAATGTTATCGCTGTATCTTAACATGATCGGCACGGAAGTTGAAAGAAAGCGTTTTGAGGAAGTTTATTATCAGCACAGGAAGCAGATGGTATTCATTGCGAATTCCGTAGTGCATAACATGGATGACGCCGAGGACGTAGTACAGGATGTCTTTTATACGATCGCGTCGTCGCATATGGATATCCTCACCAAGATCGAGGATCCGACGGATCTGAAGAATTATATGCTCAAGGCTACCAAAAACAAGGCGATCAGTATGCTTCGACGGCAAAAGATACAGAAAGAATGCGAAAATAAGTTTATTGATTTCAATTTGGAGTTCAATGATTCGGCGTTCGTCGAGAGCGTTTGCGCCAAGGTCGAGAATGACGAGCTGCTCGACGCGATTCGCTCGCTCGACGATAAATATCGTGAGGTGCTTTATTATAAAATCGTGCTCGATCTGTCGGTCGAGCAAATCGCAAGGACGGTCGACCGCACCGAGAGCACGGTTTGTAAGCAGATATACAGGGGCAAAAAAATGCTTGCGGAGATGTTAAAGAGAGGAGAAATGGCAGAATGTCTATGACGAGAAGTGAATTCAATATGGCGTTCAACACGGTGATAGCGGAGGAGTTTGCGGATATTCCCGATGAATCCGAGATCGAGGTTGAGTTCAGCGACGAATTCAACAGGAAGATGCAGGAGCTTATCGACAGCATAGGGGCGAACGACGGTCAGAAGCCGAAGAGCAGCCGTAAATCGCGCCTGAATATCAAAGGGCTCATTGCGCTGGCGGCGGCCTTGGCGCTCCTGCTTGCGGGGCTGGTGAGCGTCAACGCCGCAGAGAATCCGTTAGTGAATTTCATTGTCAAGACCTATGAAGACTTCAAAGAGATTCTGTTCGCGGGAGACGGCGCGGCAGAAATAGACCACGTTTATGCGTTCACGGAAGTGCCCGAAGGGTTTACGGAAACGGAACGGATGCTGAATGACGATATGAGCTTCGTGAGGTATGAGAATAGCGAGACCGGCGCTGTGATTGAGCTGTCGCAGACAACGATTAATGATAGTTCGTTTGTGTTGGATTATGAAAACGGAGATATTAAAACGCTTTACTTACCCGACAAAAAAGTCAAAGTATATGATGGAGATTCTGGAACTTACTGTGCCTTTTGGAATGAGGACACATGTAGTATGAAAATGATATATTCGGGGAAAACCAATTATGAAAAAATGCTGGATATGGTTAACGCGTTAGAATGAAGTATTCATATGCATATAATTAAATGTTGCAGCCGTCATCGATGTGGCGGCTGCTAATTTCTAAATTTTTTTTATTTTTTGTCTTATTTTTGACGATTAAAGCGTTGTAGGCGCTGAATGGGGGGAGGAGGTGAACATAATGCGGAAAAATATCATTAAAAGAGTCGTTTGCGTTGCCGTTGCCTTTGTAATAGCAATGTCGACTTTTTCGGCCTTTGCATCTGCACAAATGATTGAACCGTATTTTAATAATACCGTAACGGCATCAAATCTTGCTTCGGTTTCTTCATCAGGTGAATTAACAATAACTAACAGCTTTGCTGCTGGCGAGACTGTTTTTGGTAAAGCGATTATAACCACCTATGTTGAGAAAAAGGTTCTCGGTCTGTTCTGGAGCAGAGTGGATATCGGTCAGAACAATAATAAGTGGATTGACGTGATTTACGAAAATGTTTATACAGGATTCCATTATTTCCAGCTTTCCGACAAGGGTACATACAAGGTAACGACCGAGTTTGTCGTGTATGGCTCCGGCGGCCCGGCCGATACCATCACCAGAACCGCAACTACACAGTACAAATAACCCGTAATCACTAATAAATAAGGCACTTTTTGAAGCTACCCCCCAGGCTCAAAAAGTGCCTATTATTTTAAATTATATACTGCCTGCATATCTGCCGCAGGCTTACCTTACCTGCCATATAATCCTGAACAGCTCGCAGCTTCGGCTCTGCGCTGTACACCTTATTCCTGCGCATTTTTCTTGTCGCGAAAAGCCTCCTTGGCGCAGCCTCGAAATTTTTGTTATTTCAAGTGTCTGCTCTAAGGGGGCTATATCAGTTTTTAAAAAAAATACGGCTCAATTTCTTGACATTGTCGATTTATCGTGCTATTATAATGTCGTGCTAAACTGCTAATACGATAAAGCGAGTGATGAAAATGTATAATTGGCACGGGAAAGCAACAGACGAGCTGTGTGACGCTTTTCTCCTCCTGAAAAACAGGGAGGAGTGTTATGCTTTTCTTGAAGATATTTGCACGATAAAAGAAATACTTGAAATGTCGCAGAGACTCACAGTTGCGAAGCTTCTTGACAAAGGAATGAGTTATTCGAAAATTTCTAAGGAAACGGGCGTCAGCACCACAACAATCAGCCGAATCGGCCGGTGCATCGGCTACGGAAACGGCGGATACAAAACAGTAATCGACAGGCTTAAAGAGGTTGAAAACGATGATTGACGAAAGACTGTTAAAAAGTGAAGAAAAGGCGGTTATCAATCTCCGCTCGCTTTACCGTAAGTACGGCTACACGCCGTTCAGAATGAGCAAATTTGAAGAATATGACCTTTATGTCCGAAACAAGGATTTTCTTGTAAGCGACAGGGTTATCACATTCAATGACACAAACGGTAAACTTATGGCGTTAAAGCCGGATGTCACTCTTTCCATAATTAAAAGCAGCGAAGACATTCCGAACTGCAAAAAAAAGGTTTTCTACAACGAAAATGTTTACAGGATTTCAAAAAGCACCCGCCGCTTTAAGGAAATTATGCAGGCAGGGCTTGAATGTATCGGTACGCTTGATCTTTACGATATATATGAGGTCATCCTTCTTGCGGTTAAATCCTTGGAGCAAATCTCCGACAGCTTTGTCCTTAATGTTTCGCACCTCGGAATTTTGCAGAATATTCTTGGAGGCATTTGTCCGGATTCCGTCTTTGTCGAGCGTGCGATCAGTCTTATTGAGGAAAAGAACGGACACGATCTTTTGAAGCTCGGTTCGGAGTATGATATAAATGCGGAGGATCGCGATAAATTAGCCGTACTTATCGGTGCAAGCGGCAATCGGGACAAGGTGCTTTCAATGCTCGGCACTATCTGTTCCGATGATGAGCTTCGTGAGCTCCGAGAGCTTTCTGAAATGCTGAACCGCTCCCTTCTTTCGGACAGGATCCTCTTTGATTTTTCTGTTGTGAACAGTATGAACTATTACAGCGGTTTCGTTTTCAGAGGATTTGTTGACGGAATATGCGACGGTGTTCTTGCCGGAGGACAGTATGATAAAATGATGAAAAAGATGGGTCGCAAATCCGGCGCCATCGGCTTTGCTCTATATCTCGATCTGCTTGAGCAGCTCGGCCGTGAAAGCAGCGGCTTTGATGTTGACATTCTCCTGCTGTATGACGACAGTGCAGGCAGTGACGCCGTTGCCGCAAAGGTTAACGAGCTTATCTCTCTCGGAAAAACCGTGAGCGCACAGCGAGCCGTACCCGACAAGCTCAGATACAGAGAAACCGTTGATTTGAGGAGGGATTACAATGCTTAATGTAGCGCTTCCGAAAGGACGCCTCGGTGAAAAGGTCTATTCGATGTTCGAGGCGGCGGGCTATGAATGTCCCTCGATAAAGGAAAACAGCCGCAAGCTCATCTTTGAAAACGAAAAAAAGCAAGTGCGTTATTTCTGGGTCAAGCCCTCCGATGTTTCGATATATGTTGAGCGAGGCGCGGCGGATATCGGCGTTGCCGGCAAAGATATTCTTCTTGAATACGAGCCGAATGTGTACGAGCTTATTGACCTCGATATCGGCAAATGTCATATGGCGGTTGCAGGACCGAGGGATTTCAGCGACGATGACTTGAAGACGCTGAGAGTAGCCACCAAATTCACCAACATAGCTTCAAATTACTATGACAGCATCGGCAGAGATATTGACATTATCAAGCTCAACGGCTCCATCGAGATTGCTCCGATTCTCGGACTGTCCGATGTGATTGTCGATATAGTTGAAACCGGCACCACGCTTAAAGAAAACAATCTTGAGGTCAAGACGAAAATCCTCCCGATCAGCGCAAGACTCATTGCAAACAAATCGTCCTACAATTTTAAAAGAGAGCAGATCGACAGGATCGTTTCAAGCATAAAGGAGCAGATAAAAAATGATTAAGATATACAACTACGGCGAGGTACCGAACAGCGAGATATTTGCAAGAGATAACATATCCGCAAATGTTGAGGACATTGTTGCCGACATAATTTCGGAAGTCAGAAGAAACGGTGATGAGGCACTCTTTGCTTACTCGAGAAAATTCGACAGGGCGGAGCTCACGGCTCTCGAAGTTACAAAATCAGAAATTGATGATGCGATGAGCGCTGTTGAGCCCGAATTTATTTCGATAATGAAAGAAGCGGCGGATAACATTCGCGCGTTTCACGAAAAGCAGGTGCGTTCCGGCTTCATTATCAACGACAAAGACGGTATCGTAACAGGGCAGAAGATCATGCCGATCGAAAAGGTCGGATTGTATGTTCCCGGCGGCACAGCGGCATATCCATCAACGGTTCTTATGGACAGTATTCCCGCCAAAATTGCAGGCTGTCCCGAAATTGTAATGGTGACTCCTCCCGGTCAAGACGGTAAAGTCAACCCCGTAATTCTTGCCGCCGCAGTCATTGCAGGTGTTGACCGAATTTTTAAGATAGGAGGCGCTCAGGCAGTTGCGGCTCTTGCATACGGCACCCAAAGTGTGCCGAAGGTCGACAAGATCGTCGGTCCCGGAAATGCGTTCGTTGCCGAGGCAAAGAAGCAGGTTTTCGGCATTGTTGCCATAGATATGATCGCAGGGCCGAGCGAGATCCTTGTTGTTGCCGATTCGACCTGCAATCCGAAATTTGTTGCCGCCGACCTTCTCTCGCAGGCAGAACACGATAAAATGGCAAGCGCCGTGCTTGTAACCGACAGCCGAGCCCTTGCGCAGGCGGTCAGTGATGAGATTGAAATTCAAATCCCGCTGCTTCCGAGAGGGGAAATTGCACGGGCATCGATAGACAACAACGGCAAGATAATTGTTGCGGAAAACAATCTTCTGCTTGCTATTGACATTGCAAATGAAATTGCTCCGGAGCATCTTGAAATCTGCGTAGACAATCCGTTCGATTATCTTGACAAGATAAAACACGCCGGTTCGATATTTATGGGAAAAAATTGTCCCGAAGCTCTCGGCGACTACTTTGCCGGCCCGAACCACACCCTGCCGACAAGCGGAACGGCAAGATTTTCGTCTCCGCTTTCGGTTGACGATTTTGTTAAAAAGTCGCA
>ERZ1034719.1476-NODE-1476-length-10870-cov-7.171059_pt1 | contig 10870 bp, 9 predicted proteins | sample MGYA00520703_ERZ1034719 | MGnify/ENA primary metagenome ERZ1034719 (study PRJEB33766, sample SAMN09781716) | gut metagenome | biome: gut microbiome | host: Homo sapiens | place: Madagascar | study: EMG produced TPA metagenomics assembly of the PRJNA485056 data...
AGCTACTCTAGTATAAGCTGTCTATGTTTACCAAAACAGGGATACCTCAGGGGGCCAGGGGGTGAGGTCAAAATCTAACGACCTTGAGCGACGGGCAACGCATCGATGATCTCGAACGAAAACACCCAAAAATTGTGCACATAACCCAATATGAGCGTGTAGAAGACGACGAAAAAGAAAAAGCTCACCACCGAGAATACACCCTTTCCCGATTTCGATTTGGGCAAAATGGCGCGCCACTTAAAGACCGCCGCCATGATGAGCGTGCTCACCATCGACGCGGCGATCAAAAACAAAATGGCCGCCTTCTGGATGAGTATCATGATCCCCATCACAATCCTCTCCTAATCGCGCAACATATCGGCCCAATGCCTTGCTTCGCCAGCGAGTGCCTCGTCGTCGCCGTCGGTGCAAAGGGCGATCAGTCGTTCGGCGCGCAGGGCATCGACGTTGCAATTGTCGACGAGGGCTCCGACGATATCGATGGCAAATTGGCGCAATATCGGATGCGTCGCATCGAAATGATCAAAGAACAAAAAAGCGAGTTTGTGAAGGTTTTCGGGAACTTTAGACGCGATCCGAATCCAATCGGCTTTGCGCGATTCGTCGATAAACGCCGATACGATTAATCGCTCGCGCTTATTCCAATCGAAGAGGTGCATGGCGATTTCGACGGGTTTCTTTTCAATATCGCCGAGTTTTTCGAACACGGCGCACGACGCTTCGAACAAGTCATCGCGTTTCATATCTTTGAGCACGAGCCCTTCGCGGCGGAGTTGCGCGAGCTTTTCGTGGATTGCATCGGCTTCGGCGCAAAGCGCAGCATCGTGTTCGATGGCAATGGCGAGCGTTTCGACGCCTTCGAGCGCATCGAGGGGGAACCCGGCATACGCTTCTTCGACAAACGATTGTGCCGTATCGAGCGATATGAGCTGATTTCCCAATAATAAATACAGCGCCCCCGACTTCAAATCCCAACGCATCGATGTGTCTTGTAACATCTGCTTGAGCTGATGGATTGCCGCGCGATTCAAATCTTTTGGGCGCGTTGCTCCCACTGTATCGACGAAGACACCACTCAAATTGTTCGATCGCAACATTGCACCGCACCAATGTAGCCAAATATCCATCTTCTGCGCACTCGAAAACGCACTATCTTCGAGATATTGCATCGACTTTTCCGATATCCATCCCAAATCGGCCCGAAGCAGAGGCGACACCGAATCGACGATCTGAATCCACTTTTGCAATCGAACGCCGACATCTTCGAACGTCGGTTCCATCGCTCGATATAGGCATTTGCAAAAGCACGATGCCCCCTCGTGCGCAATCGTCTTCACGTTGTTGAGCGTTCGCACGATATGACGCATACCCTCGTCGCAAGCCACGATCTCGGATATCGCGCGATCGAGACTTTCTTCGTCTTTATTCATAGCAAGATATACAAAATGCATCTTACCGGGCTCATCGTCGAATAATATTTCGCTTCCGCGCAACTTGGCGATGGCTTTGCCTGCTTTTTCAAATTCCCTTATCATCTCGGGTGTCATGCGATTATCTCCTTTTAGCTTCTTATGGCTTATCGATATGGATGGAGAGGGCTGGGGGAGGTCATGGGCTAGGGGGTGAGATCGGTGGCCAGATCAAACTCACTCAATGCATTGAGCAACCTACGCCATTGATCGTGCGACGCCCCAAATCGATAGACTGTCGTGCCGAGTCGAACGCTCCCCAAACGCCCATCGCACGCATGTTGCGTGCAAAACGTCGCCACTTGGGCGATCTCGCGTTCGTATTCGGCGCGCGACCGACCTCTTGCCGGCTCGACGACGATATGCGACGTCTGGGCATGGCGCTTGTTCCGAATCGGAATATCTTCGTATATTTTGCCTTTTTTTGCCGATAATTTCCACAAAATGCGACCGCGCCGCCGACCGTGGCGCAATTCGGATATCGTATGCATTTCGGTTTGAAACCTCGGGCGATCCATAGGAGGCGGATCGGCACTTTCTTCTTCGCAAAATGCGATCAAATCTGTTCCTGCCTCATATCGCGGATAAACGCGAGCCATATCGCTCGCCTCGATCGTTTGCCGCCATTCGAAAATGGGCACGGGGAACCTCGATCGCACCTCAAATGTCGAAAACTGCGCAACACCACGTGCGTCGAAGATGCACATATACCGAGCACTCGCCGTTTCTCCCGGCGCTAAACGCGCCACATAAATCGGTCCGATGCAATGCGCATCGTCGAATTTCTCGTATAAATGCAATCCATAGACTGGAATCGTCGCGCGATTCGTCATCAATACATCGATATGTGCATTGCGTTGTGCAAAGATGTCTTCGGGGAATCGCCGAACGACTTCTAACGGCTGCATATTCCGATGCGCCAATGCACTCACCAAGGCAAACGCAGCAGTCAACAGGCAAAATAAGATCATCAGTCCTGCATTGCCCGAATATATCGCTGCCGCGCCAAGCGCTAGCCAAAAAAACACGAACAATACCCCCTCGCGATTGATGGCTACGCGCAAGCGGTGGTGTTTAGGCGGTCGGTGCATAACATGACAAAAAAAAAGGCTCTCTTTCGAGAGCCCAAAAGGCAAGTAACGGATTCGAACCGCTGTAGAAGGATTTGCAGTCCTCTGCCTAGCCTCTCGGCCAACTTGCCATCCAAAAGGCGAGTAACGGATTCGAACCGCTGTAGAAGGATTTGCAGTCCTCTGCCTAGCCTCTCGGCCAACTCGCCAACAACGAAGCCGCTTATAATCGACATCTATGCCCTTGTCAACAAAAAACGCGCGCCTTTTGACTAATCTCATTTTTATGGCAAAGCGAGCCCCTGCGAGCCCGCTTTGCCAGCCCATATCTATCCCGAAGCCTCAACGCTACGCCCGACTCTCACGTGATAAATGTAGATGAGGAAGCAGCAGAACACAGAAAGCCCAGCGAACACGAGCCACATCATCGTCGGATTGTGCATATCTTGGGCAATTTGTTTATAGAGTGCGCCCGAAAGCAAACCGCCAAAGAGCGATCCGAGGGCATTGCTCCACATGTAGTAGCCCATATACATGCCGACTTTTTCTTTTGGCGCGACGGCATGCGCCGTATATTCCTTGGCTCGTGGCGACGCCATCATCTCACCAAAGCTAAATATCGCTACACCTAAGATGATGAGCCACGGGTTAGCGCCAAAGATTCCGATCATCGCAAAGCTCAATGCCGTCAAAAATATACCCACCATAATCGCGATGAGCGGCTTAATTTTGGCGTTGAGTATCGAAACGATGACTTGGAACAAGATGATGCAAGCGGCATTGACGTTGACGAAGTGTTCGGGCTTGAGACCGCCATCTTTATCCATAAAAATCCGAGCGATCATGCCATCGCTCCCCGTATCGAATCCTAGCGCGCCAGCGACCATCGTGAGCCAATCCATCACGGGCTTCGTATCGATCGAATCGGCGATATAGAGCGGAAGCGTGATGAATAGCTGGTTATAGGCAACCCAAAAGCTCGACAATAGGAGCAAAAAGAGCAAGAATCGCTTATGTCCGATCCGCATGCACCACGTCTCATTCCCCGTCTTGCGCAATACGTAATCGGCAATGATGTTGGCGAGTACCCAGACGAGAGCAACGATCGAAACTTCCCCGATGGGGAACCATTTGCAACCCATGACGAAGATGACGAGTGTCACAAAAAACGTCACAAAGAATCGCCCATTGCCAATAACTTCGAGCACTTCGTGCATGACTTGTTTGAACGATTTCGCCGCCTGCGCCGCGCTATCGCGCGGTGGCTCCTTGTAAAAGAACAATAAAATGGGAATGTTGAGCGCAATCCATGCCGCCGAAGCATAGAATACGTATTCCCATCCATAGCTGCGCAACGTCGTCGCAACGAGAGGGCCCACAAATCCACCGATATTGACCATCATGTAGAAGATGCCAAAGGCGAGCGATCCGTTCTTTTCATCCGAACATCGACCGACCGTGCCGACGACGAGCGGTTTAAAGATCGATGCCCCGATCCCGACGCACAAAAATGCCGCAAAAAACGTCGGCATCGTGTCGGCTAACCCGAGTAACAAATACGACGGCGCCAAAATGCAATAGGCGATGAGAAGCATCTTCTTATAACCATATCGATCGCCCAATGCCCCCGTCACAAACGGAAACAAATAAATCAAAAACGAAACGACACCTTGGATAATACCGCGATCCGACGACGTCAGACCCAGACCACCATCCGATACGGCATCACACATATAGATCGACGATAGCGCATAGAAACCATACCAAGCCATTCGCTCGATGATCTCCATGATATTGGCGACCCAGAATGAACTCGACAGCGATTTCACCGTCGAGCCTACCGATACTGATTCTTCACTCATAAACAATTCCTACCAAAAATGAAAAATGGCGCACATGCACCGACATATATGCATTAGCACGATTGTCCCTGCCTCCCAATACATAATCCCAGAGCTACCGCATTTAATAATTCTCTTGACTTTGGTAAAAGGCTTTGACTCACGGTGAGTCCACAAGCACATCGAGGATGGATTTATGCAGTTACAAAGCCTTGTTGAGACCATCAGGGAGTAGCTTACTGATCCCCATAGAATGAGTCACGGCAACATTCGTCATAGCAAATGAACCCCGTAGGGGTTCTGGCGAGTAGCCCCCAGTTGACGCCGTAGGCGGCTACTGGGGGAACTGGTATTTTGTCAATGGTGCGTTGAACGACGAATCTGAGCTCGGTATAATATTGCAGGATATGCGTCGCAAAAATTTGCACGCACTTCGAAATTCCAAGCTACCGCCCAATCTTCAAGGCCTTGGCTAGCGCCCCACCAAATCTCCGCACTTCTTCGATTGTATTCGATTTTCCAAACGATATGCGAATCGTCCCTCGCACGATCGATTCGTCGATCTGCATCGATGTCAAGACGCGCGAAAGACGCGTCTTGACGCTATCGCACGCCGATCCCGTCGATACGCATATCCCCATTAAATCGAGTAAATGCATGAGGCCTTCGCCACTTGCGCCTCCAAAACCCAAACTCAAGAGCCCAGGCAACTTGCATTCCGAACCATTTTGTACGCAATCGACGCCGAAATCGGAAAGCGTGGTTTTGAATATATTTTCCAGTTCTCTAAGATGGATCGAATTTTCTTCGATATGATCGACGTTGTTTTGTAGCGCAGCCGCCATTCCGACGATGGCGGCGACGTTCTCTGTGCCTGCTCGGCGACCGTGTTCCTGCTCGCCGCCATCGATAAACGACTCGATATCGATGCCATCGCGAATGTATAAAAAACCTATCCCACGCGGACCATTGAATTTATGCGCCGATGCCGACAACATATCGACGTCGAGTTTCTTCACATCGATCGGCAAATGCCCAACGGCTTGAACGGCATCGGTATGCATCCAATGACCGTATCGGTGCGCCATCGCCGCCAATTCCGCAATCGGTTCGATAACCCCCGTTTCATTATTTGCCGTCATCACCGATACGATCCCAGGCTTAGGCATGTCGTTCATCGCTTGGCGTGCCAAATCGATATCGACGATCCCACTCCGATCGACCGCTATAGGGGTGCGGCGATGGGGCGCGCCGATCCGTTGAACCGTATGCCAAATCGACGGATGTTCGATAGTCGATACCACGACGACGCGCCCCATCGCCGCACCGGATTGGATGACCCAATTATTCGACTCCGTGCCACCACTCGTAAACGCGATTTCTTCGGGGCTTGCTCCGATACACCGAGCGATCGACTCGCGAGCACGATCAACGGCTTTTCGAGCCCGACGACCCATTTCATACGTCTGCGACGGATTGCCATATTCATCGCGCATGTATTCGACCATCGCATCGAAAGCACATTTATCGAGCGGCGACGTCGCCGCATGATCGGCATAGATGACTGTAGGCATTTTTACTCCAAATACGACGCTTCTCGTCGCCGATCTCTGCGCCAAGAGACCAGCGACCGAGGATAGTCGAGCATTTAGCTATGCGAAGGCGCTACCGATGCAAACTGCTCTGCAACGTTTCTCAAGTATTCGACGTTTTTGCCATCGAAGCACGCTTTGCGCGCCTCTTGAGCATGCCGAGCTCCGATATCGAAGCATCGATATCCTTCGTCCTTGCGACAATCGTCGTCTGTCGTGCACGATTTCAAACACATGTCGAAACCGATATTGACGTCTCCGACGGCAACCGATTTATCGATCCGTTTATGGATTTCGTAAACGAATTTTACGCTCCCCTCGGGGCACTTCGTCGAATCGAGTTTTGCAATGCTATGATCGCCCGTATTGACGAGCCCGAGAACCTTGTCGATTGGCGTTTGCACTTTCGCGGCGATCCCCGAAAGATTCGTCGAAATGTTGCGCGTCGTCGCGAGGCAGTAGCCATTCTGGGCCGAAAAGCGAACGCCATTGTTGAGCAATGTGTGAACTGTGTCGGTATACGGTTGAATCATCTCGCCTATATTGCCCAACATGACGCGTTCGAGCGATATGATGAAGCTGGCCAAGCCCGATTTATCGTAGCCATGCGTCGTGCCGTTCTGCGTCGTCGTTATCGTCATCGTCGAATCTCGCAAACACTCGACCGTCATTCCGGGCGGCGGAATAATCCCTTCGCATCCCTTCACGCTATCGGTATAAAAGGCGGGGAATGTCAGCGTATCTTTGTCGGCGATAATGCCGATATCAATCTCCCATAGCTTTGCGGCAACCGCCATATCTTTGAGCAAGTTCTTCAAATCCGCTCCCGTATGCGATTTGTAACACGACTCGCCGTCACACGTACACGGATCGCCGATCTTTGCAATGACTTTAGGCGTTTCGCATCGCTTTGCATCGGCATTGCAAACCTTACCCTTACTACGGCAATCCTCTTCGCGCTCCGCGCGACCAAGCTCGCAAATGAATAAAGAACCACCCGTGCACCGGACATAATCTTCGGTGCACTTTTCCACATCGCACGACTTCGTCGCGCCATCGCAAATCATGCCCCGTTCGGCACAATCGACCTGTTCTAATTTGCCACTCTTACACGTCAATAGCGTGTTGCCATCGCATTTATTGTCGTCTTCGGTACATATACCATTGCCACCACACCGATACCGCCCATCGACGAGGTTGCATAGCGCATCGCCACATTCTCTTTCTATTCTATTGCCCTCGGCATCGCACAAGATGAGCGTATTGCCCGAGCACGTTTCGACACACGAGCCCAATGCCGTAGATGTTTCGTCGGAGTCATCGCAACCAAACACCGAAAACGCCGTTGCCGTCGCGACCAATAGGACTATTATCTCGCTCTGTTTGTTCATGTCTCACTCTCATGATTGGTGGGAGTAATGAAATCGTTCGCCAATTCGTGACGCACCGCGTCACGCGCCCTACATATCGATTGTAAACGCGAAACTCAAGACACAACTCAGCAGTTTTTTACCGCACATATTTTCTCATTTCCGCGAACTTTCTCGTTCACGACGACACATTTCCATCACAATCGGTAACGCAATCATCTACACCAATCATCCATCTACCCACGATATTGGTGGAATACTTTGCACATATTGTATATTTATACATTCACACATTTATATATTCACACATTTATATATTCACACATTTATATTTATAACGCACTTACTTTTTCAACATATATTTTCATACAAACGCCCGCGCCGCGGGCGTCTCTCCCCCTCTCCTGCCATAAACGCCCGCCCCGCGGGCGTCCATTCCCCCTCGCAAAATCTACAACGCCCGCGACGCGGGCGTCCATTTCCATCACAAAATCAACAACGCCCGCAATCGCGGGCGTCCATTCCCCCTCACAAGATCAACAACGCCCGCCGCGGCGGGCGTCAATTCCCCCTCGCCAAATAGCTCACATCTGCCGCAGGCAGATGTCTCTCCCCATCGCCAAATCTATCACATCTGCCGCAGGCAGATGTCTCTCCCCATCGCCAAATCTATCACATCTGCCGCAGGCAGATGTCTCTCCCCATCGCCATTTATGGAGAGGGGGTGGCCGAAAGGCCGAGGGTGAGGTCCATTCCCACTCGCAAAATCCACAACGCCCGCAATCGCGAGCGTCCATTCCCCCTCGCAAAATCCACAACGCCCGCAATCGCGGGTGTCCATTCCCCCTCGCAAAATTAATAACGCCCGCGCCGCGGGCGTCTCTCCCCCTCGCCAAATTAATAACGCCCGCCCCGCGGGCGTCTCTCCCCATCGCCATTTATGGAGAGGGGGTGGCCGAAAGGCCGGGGGTGAGGTCCGAGGCCAGGCAGTGAGCTCAAAAACTAGGTTTTAGGCGTCTCTTCCGTCGTACCATTAAATTGATTGGTCAGATTTTTGAAATAGTCGAGATTCTTTTTATCAAAACAAGCCTTTTGAACTTGCTGCGTTTCATTCTCAGCAGGAACGCCATTGGGAATTTCCACGCATGTATAACCATCGTCTTGGCGGCAATCCGTATCTGTCTCGCACGATTTCAAACACATATCGAAACCAACATTGAGATCGACAGAAGCAGGGAGTTTAATAACATTTGTAAGTTCAATTTCCTTTTCAATTTTTTTGGAAATTTCATAGTCGAATTTCACAGCCCCCTCTGGGCACACGCTAGTTTCCAATTTTGCATCGGCATGTTTACCTTCTGTATTGATAAGGGTCAACAATTTATCGACCATTGATTGTCCGGGCAAAGCCAGCCCGTCGAGCTTAGCTTTAATATCGATCGTAGCGGCAAGGCAATAACCATTTGTCGACGAAAACTCGACGCCTTTGGCGAGTATTGCATGAAGCTTAGACGAATACGGTTTCAATTTATTGCCAATCTTCTCATTCTTCTCTAGAGAATCAACAAACGCTTTCAACCCAGAGCCTTCATAACCTTTTACCGTCTCCCCATCTTTACTCGTCACGGTAATGCTTGAATCGCGGAAACAACCGATCGTCATCCCTTCTGGCGCTACGATGCCTTGGCAACCTTGGACATCTTTCGAAAAGAAATCGGGAAACGTAATCGTGTCGTCATCTTTGATGAGGTCAAAACTAATACCAAACTTTTCAGTTATGTCTGACACTACCTTAACCATATCTTTGATTTCTTTCCCCGTCAAAGTCTTGCTACAAGACGCCCCTGTGCAAGAGCAGGGATCCCCAATCTTTGCAACGGCATCAGGCTCTACGCATTGATTATCCTTACATTCCATGCCTTCTTGTGCGCAATTCTCTTTCGTAGCAGGCTGCCCTTTGACACACGTAATGAGCAACGAACCATCGCATGTAACCGAATCTTCTTTACATTTTTCGACATCGCACTTCTTTGCGTTCTTATCGCAAACCTTGCCATCCGCCGCGCAATCCGTCTGCTCGATCTTGCCATCTTTGCACGTATACAACGTATTGCCATCGCATTTATTATCTGCCTCGGTGCATTTCGGTTCGGTATCCTCGCCACCAGGCTCTTTGCCACCGCATTGGGGTTTGCCGCCGACTTCGTGGCAACCGGCTTCGCCGCAATCCTCTGTGTGAGGTTTACCATTGCTGTCGCAAGTGACGAGATCGCGCGTGCCATTGCACATTTCAACGCAAGTCTGCGCTTCGCCTTTGGGGACGCACTTAAACGATGCATCGCAAACTTTGTTGTCTTTAGCGCAATCCTGCTCGACTTCGTTGCCATTGGCATCGCACGAGATAGCTGTCGTCGCATTCTTGCAGCTGGCCTTGCACGTGTCAATCGGGCTCGAGCTACCCGAGCTGTCGTCGCAAGCTGCCATCGCAAGCGACATTGCCGTAATTGCCGATAATGCTAAGATTTTGTTCGTCTTTTTCATGTCGTAACCTTGTTGTCAAAATTGAGTCGTTCAATAACAAATGGCTTATCGAGCCAAATGTGCAGTATATCGGTTTGGTGATCCAATTTCAAATTGCCGTCGATATTTTCCTAAAACGGCGTCACCGTGTAGTTGTCCGATAACTTGAGGTTATCTTCGTGATAGCAGAACTTCACGCCTTTGCGCTCCAAACACGTCATCTCACCTTCGACATTGCAATCGGCATCGGTTTGGCAGATCTTCACACACGTCTTATTCGTAATCGTCGCATCGGCAGTCAAAATTTTGTAATCGAAGGTCGAAGCGAGCAATGCGCTCCCTTTGGGGCATTGCGTAAACACATCGGCATCGCCATATTCGACGAGCTGTTTAAACGTCTCGTTCTTCATATCTGCCTTGACCGCCGAAAGCGAACAATAGCCCTTAGGCGCATAGACCGTCGGTGCAATGGCGCTCAATTGAGCATCGATCGTGCGCAAACAAACGCGTTTTGCACCCGTTATCCCCGTATCATCGACGGCATCACAGCCAACGAGCTTCCCTCTATCATCGACCGGCGACGGCAATGGAACCCCCATCGCATCACACACATTGTCTTCGGTTGCCTCGCAACTGCACCCATTCCCTATCCCAATATCGCGCTTCGTATCGTCGCTATCGTCACACGCTACCAACGATAAACCCAAACCCAATGCCAAAACGGCGATAAAAGACGGCGATTGAACCGAAAATGAACTTATTTTCATCGATTTAATCCTCTGTTTGCAAAATATCATTCAAACGATCGCAATTTAGCGATATAAAATTCGATCAACGCACGACCAAGTCGCACCGATCCGCTTTAGAACGGCATCTCGATGATTTTGTTCATTTTTTTTGCCTCCCCCCCCAAACGCCGACTTCTCAAAAACCGAGCCGCCCATCCATATAAACCTGTCTATTCCCCCTCTCCATTTATGGAGAGGGGTGATCTATCCCTTGTTT
>ERZ1034719.1484-NODE-1484-length-10844-cov-6.640653_pt1 | contig 10844 bp, 9 predicted proteins | sample MGYA00520703_ERZ1034719 | MGnify/ENA primary metagenome ERZ1034719 (study PRJEB33766, sample SAMN09781716) | gut metagenome | biome: gut microbiome | host: Homo sapiens | place: Madagascar | study: EMG produced TPA metagenomics assembly of the PRJNA485056 data...
CTTCGCTCTTCTGGCAATTTTCGCCATCGGCGATACTACCGCCGCCCGACGGCTTTGCAGCACACTTTTTCGATGAATTGCAATAACCGCTCTTGCAGTCTTCGCTCTTCTGGCAATTTTCGCCATCGGCGATACTACCGCCGCCCGACGGCTTCGCCGCACACTTCTTCGAAGAGTCGCAATAGCCGCTCGCGCATTCTTCGCTCTTCTGGCAAGTTCCGCCATTGCCGATATTGCCATGATTCGACGCCTTATCGGCACAGACGAATGTTTTTCCATCGCAATAACCACTCTTGCATTCCAAGCTTCGCGAACACTTTTCGCCGTTTTGTTTCTTTTCGTCTACTGTCGGTGCAGCTACGCATTTTTTCGTCGTCGTATCGCAAAGATTGCTCTTGCACTCTCGACTACTCGTACAACTCACGCCATTTTCTTTTGTATTCGTAACGGCCGGTTTGTTAGCACATTGATGCTTTGCATTGTCGCAATAACCGCTCGCGCAATCGGCGTGATTCGAGCAGCTACTCTCGATCGGCTTATTGCCTCGATCGGCGCATACATAAGCCTCCCAATCGCAATAACCACTCTTGCACTCTTCATCGACGATGCACGAATGACCGTTTTCTTTATCCTTGCCGACGCAGATTTTTTCGACGCAAAGGTCACTTCTGCAGTCGGCATTATCGGTACATGCGCCGCCGATCTCGACGCCGACGCTATCCCAACTACACCCAACAAACCCTGCTGCGCATAAGCACAATGCGATAAATAACGACTTTTTCATTGCCCTACTCCTTATTATTTCTACAAATGTGATCTGAATTTGCTTTCCCAGATTTATTCGTCGTACGTGCCACAATAACCACGGAGACAGTAGTTCGAAGCGCAATCCGAATCGTGTTCACACTTCTGTGGCTCAGCCGGCTTTGCCTTGCATCTCTCTGTCTTGCGATCGCAATACTCGCTCTCGCATTGTACATCGCCGCTACATATTTCCCCATCCTTCAAATTCTTTGCTCGGCAAAAGCTTTCATAGCAGAGTCCACTCTTGCAGTCTTCATGTTTTTGACACCAATCCCCGATCGGCGATCCTTCGTCGTCCATATCGTCCATACATACCCCCATGACAAAATGCTTACAGCCGCCTGGGGACATATCGTCAAACTCATCATCAAACTCTTCATCAAGACCGCCATCGTAGCACCCGACGATGCCGATAACCCCCATACACAACGCAAAAAACAATGCCTTTTTCATCGCTCTACTCCCTATAAACTCAATGAAATGATATGTTCCGAATTTGCTGTACCTAATTTAGGAGCTAGTCAAAGTGCAATTCCCATTGATGCACAAACCCGGTGCACATTCCGAATCACTCCGACACGCCTTTTGTTCTGGCTTATCTGTGCAAATCTTATCGGGGAAAGCGCAATAACCGCTCTTACATTGCACATTGCCCTCACAAGTCTGCCCATTCTTCAGATTCTTTTGGCTACATTCGTTTTCGTAGCAAAAACCACTTTTGCACTCCAAATCTATACGACAAAACTCACCGTTATGCTTATTCTTCGCACGGCAGGAGCCATTGTAACACAAACCACTCTTGCAATCTCTATCCGAATCACAACCGTAGCCTACGGGCTTGATAACGCCTACGCACATGTTATTTTCGCAAATTCCACTGTCACAACCATGACCAGATACACAGAATTCACCTTCATCATCGCACCCGACGAAGCTAGCCACTCCCATACACAACGCAAAAAACAATGCCTTTCTCATCGCCCTACTCCCTATAAACTCAACAAATTGATATGTTCTGAACTTGCTTCACCTAATGTATTAAGTCCGAGTACAAAGCTCATTGATACACAAACCCGGTGCACATTCCGAATCTTTTCGACACGATTGCCCTACAGACTTTTCTACGCATACTTCAGCATTGGGGTCGCAATAACCACTTTTGCATTGCACATGCTTCGAACACCTCTGACCAAGCCTTAGAATAAGGCAACTACTTTTTTGGCATATACCGCTTCTGCACTGCTTATCGATACGACATTCCTCTCCAGTCTCTAGATTGCTTGGGTAGCAACGATCATAGTAGCATATACCACTTTTGCACTGCAAATCGGTGTAACACGACTCACCGTCGTGCTTATTCGTCGCACGGCAATAGCCTTTGTAACACAAGCCACTCTTGCACTGAGAATCTATATCACAGTTCAATTCGTTGTTTCTCACATCTCCGGCACACTTACGAAGATAAGTATCGCATACGCCGCTCGTGCACTCATAATCGTTCTCACAGTGCCATCCTTCTTCTCCGCACCCGACGAAGCTAACCACGCCCATACACAACGCAAAAAACAATGCCTTTCTCATCGCCCTACTCCCATCTATTATCCACTCGCTCGATATTATCTAGGGTATTCCCCATCGGCACGCGAAGCACCGATGGCGAACAAATAAACATTAAGCAAGGAATGTGCCAAAAATACAAAATCCAAATTCCGGCACGATTCCTACCCCATTTCCTTTGCCAGCCACGTGCGGGCACTGAGTCCAATTTTGGCACTCACATCCCGTCTTCCTCCTCCGACGAAGCCTCTTTTGGCGTCTTCCGCAACAAGACGTCTTGATCGGTCGTTTCGATGCAAAGATCATCGCACTTCGATTTGACGGCATCGTTGTCGGGATATTGCTCGTGCATCTCGATCAAAACGCGCTTCGCGTATGAATCGTCGGGCTTGCGACGATAGAGCCAAGCATAAATCTCGACCGCATCTTCGATCCGCTGTAGCTTATAGTAACACACATCGGCATATTCGCGCAACGTATGTTCGGCCACGCCCAATAACAATCGCTCATCGCACGACGACAACACTTCATTCACGTTGCACGACGATTTCTCAATTCCGAGATAATACGCCAATTCATCGCGCAACAAATCCAGTTGCTCTTCCCATTCATCGCGCTCGCGGCAAATCCGCTTGTAATGCTCGATAACGGCGAGTTTGTCGACGAAATCGTTCGTATCGAAGAGATTGCGAAGTTCGCGTTTGGCATCGTCGATTCGGTCCGATTCGATATACAAAGCGATGATCCGCAACATGTGTTGCGCCATCTGTTTCGAATTCGGTTCCAATATCGACGTCACCGATGTGAGCGCCTCGATCGCCTTGTCGATTTGCTGCGTATCGATATAGATCTGTGCCAGAAGTTGCAAAGCCGTTTCATTTTCGGGATTCTGTTCCAATATCCGCCGCATCGTATCGATGGCTTGCCCATTCTCGCCCAAATGTTCGTAGCGAATTTGTGCCAATCGTATTTCGTTGCGACGTCGTTCTTCGGCGATCGTCGATATTTCGACTTTTTTCTCCAAGACTTGCGCCAATTCTCTGTATTTGTTCAACGATTGATAAATGTTTTCGAGCGCATTGAGCGTTTGCTCGCCACGCGAAACGGCTTCGTCTAATGCCGACGCTTGCTCCAAATACTTCTGCGCCATTTCGTTATCGTGTTTATCATACAAATATATACACCCAATTTCTTGTAAAACGCGAGCTGGTCGTTTGGCGTCTTCGATATCTTCGATCGATTTCAATAAACAAGAGAGTAGGTCGTTTGTATTGCCACGCAAGCGAGCATCGAGAATTTGCTCTTCGATAGGGGCATTGTCGACGCATTTGCATTCTTCCGATCGTTGTGCATCGAGTGTTGCAAGGCGTACCAAACTCGAAACATCGCCCGTTCCAGAATGCGTCCGATCGGCGCGTGGCACAGAGGTATCGACGGCATCGCCCACGACAGAAAGCGATTTCGACGTCAAGACGACTGCGGCTAATGCCGACAACATATTTCCACCTTGTCCTTTTTGATGTTCCAATTCGACGAGGCGTTGACGCGTTCGGATCTTGTCGTTCATCAAAGACGCGTTCGCATTCGGATTAATCGGGCTACAAAGCTGCGCTTCGTGATATAGCGCTTGCGAAACTTGGTGATTGCCCAATTTCTCGTGAACTTCGCTCGCCTCGAGCAATATGCTCTTGCGCGTCTGCAAATTGGCAGTCACCCGAGCCAATTTCTCGAGTACTGTTGCCAATTCAAACGATTGACCATTTTTTCGAAGATACTGCCGCAATTCCAATAATATCAAAGGATTATTTGGAGCTCGCCCGTTCACTCGCCGCAATAAATCGATGATTCGCTCGATAGGGGCGTGTAAAGCCTCGTATTGACGCACGAGCGATAGCGTTTCATCGATCGAATCTTTTGCCGGCAAGACGTCGATGAGTGCCAATCGATGTCCGATTTCTTCTTCTTTGAGCCCGTATTTACGACATCTATCGATATCGGCCGATATGACGCGAGCGTCGTCGGGCCCAATTTGGCGAGCCATGATGAGTTGTTGATCGGCCTCATGCGAAAGATGAAGGGCACCTTCGTATATATTATATAGTGTCAGGCGAATGGCAATTTCATCGTCTTTGTCGATCGCCGGATTTTCATTCAAATACGTCGTGCTCACTTGTACCATTTCATGATACGAATGCGCTTCTTCGAGCGCTTTGAGCAACTTCGATAATATGATTTTCGACGACGGTTCAAATCTGATATGTTGTTGTAAGACGATGCACTTAAACGCATGATTGCCCGTCATATCGTAGAGTTCTTCGAGCTTTTCGGCAATGCGCGTCAATTTCGACGTCATATATATACTCTTTTCTTTCTCTTCGATCGCATCCTTGGCTTGCGTCTCAAAACATTTCGACTCCCATTCTTGAACGTAATAATCGAAACATTGTTGATAAGCATCGGCGGCATCTTCATACATTTTCGATCGTTCATAACACTGCGCCATGATTTCGAGGCTATCCATCTGGCGCGGATTGTCGACGAGTATGCGCTTGCAAACATTGATAACCGTTTGCATCGGTTCGTTGTGTTCGAGCATGATGTGAATCTGCACCAAACCGATTTGTGCAATTTCTTGCGGCGTTTGCGCTCGTTTCATCATGCTATGCAAAAATTGAATCGCCGCGCCCGAGTGCTGAGCTCGATGACAAGCCAATGCATACGCCGTGATTTCATTGCTATTGCCGTGCTTTTGTACGATCATCTTGAGCACGTCGAGCTTTTTCACAGCCATCGAATACATCGATAACTCTTGACTCAATATATTGACATACTCAAGACCATATCGAATCGTACTATGTGGCGAAAATGTATTATTATTTATCATGCGCTGTAACAACGCCAATAGCATCGTATAATTGCGTTCATAATAATATATATTCATCAATACATCGACGAGCACGGGTAAATCGTCATCTTCCGAGCTAATCGCCAATACTTCTAGCCGTATAATATCGCTCAATTCCGGCGCCCATAAATGCAACATATAGATAAACGGCGGGCGCATCACACTCGGCAAATGTTCGCTCACTTCGTCGAGCGCGAGTTTGGCTACTTCGGGCGCTATTTTTTCGTGCACCAATACCGCACGATGTATCGCTTCGATCGTCGGGCATTGCGAATCGACTTCTTCGACACTCAAACTCTTCTCGACGCTCACGCCAAATTCATCAAACGACTTCATCGACGAAGAAAGCGATATATCCCCCTCATCGCCCGACGACAAAAGCCAATTCTCATCCCCATGACTCGCTCGCATTCCATACGCACGAATCTGCTCCATAATCGACCAGCTCGTCTCGGTGCTCAATAACGCACCCATCTCCGACGACGGATCCGACGATATAAACGACCAATCGTCGCTCTTCGATTCGAGTTCTTCGCCATTCTCAGCCGCAACATTCCGTTCTTCGCCACTCCAAGCTTCTGTGTCGTTGTCGAAATCGCTATAAAACCGCGTGCATCGTACTTTGCGTTGACCAATATCCCCGAGCGACGGCGCATTTGCCTCCACTTCACCCGTGCAAATGTCATACGTCACCAAGAACCTATCTTTCTCAACTCGAAACGTCGTTTTTCCACCCGATACGACCACATGAATAGACGTCTGTTGCGTCATATACGACGTAATTGCCGCTGCTACGTCGAACGACAAAGTCCCCTTTTGGCTATCGTGATGCAAATCGAGTGGCGAATTTTGCGCCGCAAGCGCCGATCGCAATACGTCGATATAATCAAAAGCCATATCGACCGGATCCCGACGCGGAAACCCCAGCGCATAGACGTGTTCGAGCTGAAATTCCGTTCGCCCACCGCGCGACGATTCATATCGCCATATCATCGACAATAACGTCGAATCGTTTTCGCAATAAATGTGCAAGCAAAATGCATCGCTTTCATACGGCTGCATCGCCATGCGCAAAACGACCGACGACGATGCCAAATAATCCGAAAGCGATTCAAATATGTGATTGACAAGACCCTGCGACAATACGACATCGAGCTTGCGCAACGTCGACTTTCCCGATCCCTCGGCTATCACGCATTCGCGACAATATATTTGATTCGATGCCGCAAAATCTCGTACGACTTGGCAACGCAACATCCCAATATGTTCGGTGCGAATCGGAAAATAAGGCGCGTATGCGTTCATGTATTATTCTTCCTAAAGTCATCCATCAAACGCCCGCCCCGCGGGCGTTCTATTCCCCCACCATCCATCAAACGCCCGCTCCGCGGGCGTCTTATTTCCCCCCACCATCCATCAAACGCCCGCTCCGCGGGCGTCCTATTCCCCCCACCATCCATCAAACGCCCTTAATCCACCACGCGATGCCCTTGCGTATCGTAAAACTCGGGCTCCGGCAAATCCATCCCTGCGATCTGCGACAATATCGTTGCCCTATCCCCCACGAGCACGATCGTCGCTTCGTCGATCGTCGGAAACTCACGCGCTATCGCATTGAACTTCGCCAAATCATACGTTTCCAGCTCGCGGGCAAAATCGTTGATCGCCGTCATCGGCTTATCGTTGACATAGAGCCCCGCGATCGTCGCCAATACGCCCGCTTGCGTCTCAAACGATTGCACCAACTCTGCTTTCCACGTCTCTCGCGCTCGCGCAAACTCATCTTCGTCAAAATCGCCTTTCGGCAATCGCGACAATTCCGCCATAAATTCGCCAAGCGCAGCCCCAGTCACGCCACTCTCGACCGACGATGTCGACACAAACACGCCATCGTGTAACATCGACACGACGCCCGAACTCGCGCCATACGAATACCCCTTATCTTCTCGGATATTCTGCATCAAACGACTCGTAAACGACCCGCCAAACGGAATATTGACGAATTGCCAAGTCAACGTCTCCAACGACGTCGACGCCACCGCCGGCTCATAAATGCGAATCACCGTCTGCGGCGCATTCGGCTTGTCGACGACGACCAAACGACGCTTCGGCTCTACCTTTTTAAACCCCAAATCGACGACATTGGGCGCATCCTTCTCGCGGTCTAATTTCCCAAACTTGTCGTTCATCAATGCCACGAACTTCGAAGGCTCCATATCGCCTACACCGACGATCGCCGCACGCGATGGATGGAACAAATCCGCATATCGCGCCTTGATATCTTCGACCGTCATTCGGCTCACCGTATCGACATATCCATCGACCGAACGACCATACGGATTCTCCATCCCAAAATATGCCGTATCCGAAGCCAGCTTGGCAACGGCTGTCGGAGAATCCGCCCTCTGCTGCAAACGCATCACGACTATCTTCTGAAGCCGTTCAAACGATTCCTGCGTAAAATCGGGCTTCAACCACACATCCGACAATATATCGACCGCCGCGCCAAAATACTGCGTCAGCGATTCGATATAAATGCTACCCGTGTCTTGTGTCATCCCCGGCCCAAGCGTCGCACCTATCCGCTCCACCGCATCCGACAACTCCTGCGCACTCTTGCCATTTGCCCCCTCTTTGAGCATTGTTGCCGTAAACGACGATAATCCCGATTTATCTTTCGGATCCGCCGATCCACCCGAATTAAATACAACTTTCATATTCATGAGCGGAATCATTGGATTGTGCACATAGAGCACGTCCATGCCATTGTCGAGCTTATATACCCCGGGCATCGCGTGCTGAAACAGCTTCGCTTTCGCTATCTTCGGCATCTCTACAACTGTTTCCCGCTCCGTAGCTGCCGCCGTTTGGTTCTCCTGAGTCAACATCGTCCTATAGCATCCATTAAAAGTGAGTGAAATCGCCGAAACTATCAATATTATATGGAGCTTTTTCCCATTCATGGCGCATCTCCCGTCTTTGCTCCGCTAGCTTTTCCACTTTCTGCGCCGCTAGCTTTTTCACTTTCCGCGCCACTAGCTTTCTCACTTTCCGCGCCGCTAGCTTTCTCACTGTTCGCGCCGCTAGCTTTCTCACTATTCGAGCCAGCTTTTCCACTTTCCGCACCGCCAGCTTTCTCACTTTCCGCGCCGCTAGCTTTCTCACTTTCCGCGCCGCTAGCTTTTTCACTTTTCGCGCCACTAGCTTTCTCTCTTTCTGCGCCGCTAGCTTTCTCACTTTCCGCGCCGCTAGCTTTCTCACTTTCCGCGCTAGCCTTCTCGTTCCCCTTCGGAACGACGATAAACGCGCAACGTCTCATCGGATCGCTCAAAATCTCACGCGCTACCGCCATCAATCCATCGACCGTCGCCGTCCGATACCGATTCAAATCCCCCTCGGGGAAGTCCGTCCGACCCGTATAAAATAGATGGCTATTAAAACTATCTGCCCGCGATCCAATCGCCTGCAACTGCTTCACAAACTGCGTCTCGATGCCGTTTTTCGTCTGTTCAAACTCCGCCACCGTCACGCCGTCTTTCAATATCGCATCGATCTCCTCGACGATTTCCTTCTCCAAAGCCTCGACCGAAACGCCATCGACGGGCATCGCATCGATCAAAAACATCGACGCCGACCCCGACATCTGCGCACAAGAAACGCTCGAAGCCAGCTGCTTCTCATAGACCAACCGATTCACGAGCCGCGAATTCTGCCCCTTGCACAATATCGACGAAAATATATCGAGCTCCGCATCACCAGGCGTCATAAACGCAGGCGAGTGCCATACAAGCGTCAATCGCGGCGTCTGTACGTCGTCTTCGATCACGACGCGCGATTTCACGGGGTGCGTCATCTGCGGAACCTCGACCACTGGCGGCTTCGGCCGACTCTCGACCATCGAAAAATACTTCTCTACCCACGCGCGCGCCTTTTCCGGCTCGAAATCCCCTGCCACCACCAGCGTCACATTCGACGGCACGTAATACGTCCTAAAAAACGACACGACGTCATCGACTGTCGCCGCCTTCAAATCCTCCACCGAACCAATCACCGAATGCGCATACGGATGCCCCACCGGATACATCGCCTCGGGCATTTCCAACCACAACTTCCCATACGGCTGATTCTCATACGACTGCCGCCGCTCATTCAAAACGACATCGCGCTGCTTGTCGAGCTTCTCTTGCGTCATCGCACGGTCCAAATGCGCAAATCGATCCGCCTCGATATAAAGCACCATCTCGAGCATATTCTCCGGTGCTACCGTGTAATAATTCGTCACTTCCTCGCGCGTCGACGCATTATTCGATCCCCCCCCACTCTCCAACAATATGTCGATATCGGGCACGGCATCAGTCCCCATAAACATCAGGTGCTCAAACAAATGCGCAAAACCCGTCCGCCCCGCCTGCTCATCCTTCGAACCGACGTTAAACCACAAATTCGCCGTCACTATCGGCAGCGCATTGTCCCGAATCAAATACACATTCAGCCCATTCTCGAGCACAAAATGTTCAAACGGAATATTCACGCTCTCTTGCTCCACGGGCAACTCCCTACACTCAACCATTTCGCCTACGACCAGCCCCAAAACAGAGCACGCCACCAGCACGCTCCGATAAATCCAACGCTTCATGCCAAACCTCTGCGCCAAAACGCGCTACTCGTCCTTGCCTTTCAAGTCTTTCAATACTTCTTCTATCTCCAACCCCGTCTTCCCCAACTTTTCCCGGCAACGCGCCAGCAACCCCGCCGCCTCGCTCGCCAACCCCAACATATCGTCCACATCACAACCATTCGATATCTTCGCCACGATATCTTCCACCCGCGCTATATCCTGCGCATACGTCGTCTTCTCCGCATTCGCACCCATCATAGCCTCCTTCTACCGCCAACTGCCACCAACATCCGAGCCACTCCAGCCCGCATCCGCGCCGATCTTTATTCATCACCACACTTTTTTGCAAGCAATATGTACCCGTTCACTTGTCACGCGCCTCTTGGTCGCCCTATCTCGCCCTGCGGGCTCAATACTGGCTTTTGTCGCCCTATCTCGCCCTGCGGGCTCAATACGGGCTCTATGTCGCCCTATTTCGCTATCGCTCAATACGGGCTCTGTGTCGCCCTATTTCGCTATCGCTCAATACGGGCTCTTGTCACCCCGGGGTTGCGCTACGCTTACCACGGGCTGTATTCTGGCGCCCCTTCAGGGCGCTTATCTCCCCTCTCCAAATCAACAACGCCCGCACCGCGGGCGTCTCTCCCCATCTCCAAATCACCAACGCCCGCATCGCAGGCGTCTCTCCCCCTCACCAAATTTGTCACATCTGCCGTAGGCAGATGTCCATTCCCCCTCGCCAAATCAACAACGCCCGCACCGCGGGCGTCTCTCCCCTCGCATGCCTTAAACGCCCGCCGTTGCGGGCGTCTCTCCACATCGCATGCCTTAAACGCCCGCACCGCGGGCGTCTCTCCACATCGCATGCCTTAAACGCCCGCCATTGCGGGCGTCTCTCCCCATCTCCATTTATGGAGAGGGGGTGGCCGACAGGCCGGGGGTGAGGTCAAACGCCCGCCG
>ERZ1034719.1489-NODE-1489-length-10826-cov-6.524371_pt1 | contig 10826 bp, 6 predicted proteins | sample MGYA00520703_ERZ1034719 | MGnify/ENA primary metagenome ERZ1034719 (study PRJEB33766, sample SAMN09781716) | gut metagenome | biome: gut microbiome | host: Homo sapiens | place: Madagascar | study: EMG produced TPA metagenomics assembly of the PRJNA485056 data...
ATCTGCATCGATGGCGCTTGCCAATGCCCGAATAATATGCGCCACTGCGGCGAAGGCGGCCAATGCACAGCCGAATCGAATACGTCTTGTGGTGAATCTTGTGCCGATTGCTCACAAAATGGCGAAATCTGCATCGATGGCGCTTGCCAATGCCCGAATAATATGCGCCACTGCGGCGAAGACGGCCAATGCACAGCCGAATCGAATACATCGTGCGGTGAATCATGTGCCGATTGCTCGCAGAAAGGCGAAATCTGCATCGATGGTGCTTGCCAATGCCCGAATAACATGCGCCACTGCGGCGAAGGGGGCCAATGCACAGCCGAATCGAATACATCGTGCGGTGAATCGTGTGCCGATTGCTCGCAAACGTCGTCGGTGTGCGTCGCCGGCGCCTGCATTTGCAACCCAAGCACGCGCCAATACAAGGCATTTGTCGCGACGACCGAAGATTTGCAGCTCAAAAGCGCTCAATACCCCGGCGAAACGCAATTCACACTCGACGATCCCGAAACGACCGATGCGACCAACGCGCTCCCCTATCACGTCTTCGAAGTGCACAATCTCCCCCAAACAGGGGTAACGCGCATCGCATACGAGGGGGCGACGCGCATCGGCGAGCGCATTGCCATCATGGCTTGGCAGAGCAGTGAGCAAAAATGGGCAAAACTCATCGGGCAGCCGGCCGACGACTCGGGCCAAGTCAAAATCGAAATCGACGTCCCAAACGCCCAAAACGTCGACCCAGCGACACATATTTTGCGCCTCATGGCCGTTCAAGAGCTCGCCGCTAACGGTTCCGACACGATCATCTTCACGGGCGATATGCAAAACTACACCGCAAGCGCGTTTTTCGTCGATGGAAAACCAAACGGCATATACAACACGATTATGACCTACGCGCGCGATGAGTATTTGGCGGGGCGAGCCGCCTACTTCCATCATGCAGGCGACATGACGAACAACACATCGGGTGAAAGCATGTTCGAGGTCGAACAACAAATCGCGAGCGAAGCCCACAAGATCATCGAAGACGTCGGCATGCCAAACGGCGTCTCGGTCGGCAATCACGACACTTTCCTCAAGCTCAGCTCGGGAGAGTTCAATATTCGACCGTATTTCGAAAAGACGTTCCCGCCCCAGCGATTCGAAAACTTCTTCTGGTATGGCAAAAGCGATCTCACGCCGCCTAGCCACTACAATCATTATGTGCTCGTCACCATCGCAAACCGCGATTTCATCGTCATCAACTCTGGCTACGACGAATTCCCCTACGATTGGCTCAACGCCACACTCGCCACTTATGCCCACCGCATCGCCATCGTCGGGCGGCACAGTTACTTGCGAAACGGCAAACCATCGGCATTGGGCGATCACATCTATCGCGTCGTCGTCGCCCGAAACGCCAACGTCAAACTCGTCCTCTGCGGCCACACCGCCGAACGCGACTACAACATCCACGAAATCCCAAACCAAAACCGCTCAGTCGTCGAAATCGTCGTCGATCACAGCAATTATTACCCATACCCAAAAGGCAAAGGCGCCGAAGGTTACTTGCGCCTCATCTCGTTCCGCGATGGCAAAATGATCAACACGACATATTCGCCCTATCGCAAACAATACCTCACCGCCGCCGACGGCAAAGGCGAAGAATTCACCCTCGATTTCGAACTCCCCGACACCGAACGCACGCTCACGACACGCGCTTTCTCCGCCGCACTCGTTTGTTCCGAGAATTAATCGTTTTTTTTGGGGGGGGCGCCCTATCTCGCTATCGCTCAATACGGGCTCGGCTTTTTTGGCCATTTTGCGCATCTACGGCGTCAGCGTCGCCGCGCGGGCGGCGGGAACGTACCTCAGTACGCCCCCTTGCCCTTGGGCTAGCTTCCTTGTATCTGCATCAAACTGGCAAAAAAGCTATTGAATCGCCCTATTTCGCCCTACAGGGCTCAATACGGGCTTTTATCGCGCTATTGCCTGCGGGCAATACGCGCTCTGGCTCCGGCTATGTGCTCACTGGCGTTGCGCGCATACGCCTACGCTGTCGCCCTATTTCGCTATCGCTCAATACGGGCTCCGCTTTTTGGGGCTAATTGCGTTCCCCGGTCGATTGGGTCGTATTGCGGCGTTGCATGAAAAAGAAAATTCTAAAAAACTGCGATCCTAGAAAATATAATTCGCCATCTGCGCACTTCAGCCGAAACTCGATCCGACTATTTTCAAAATAAACATAACCATGGAATTTACGAATCGTATATAATTGCTTTTAAGGCGCAGGGGGGAGCGTAGGCTTTTTTCTATAAAGGAACGGGATTTATGAACGCAGCAGGGAAAGTGAAGAATTTTGTACTCGACACGAACGTCGTTTTGCACGATCCAATGGCAATTACGAAGTTTGGCAACAGCAATGTCATCATTCCCATCTACGTCGTCGAAGAAGTCGACAACTTCAAAAAGCAACTCAATGAGCTCGGGCGATCCGCTCGACTCTTTAGCCGCACTCTCGACGAATATCGCCAAAAGGGGAACTTGGCTCAAGGCGTACAAATGCCGACGGGCGGGCTCTTGCGCGTCATCCCGACCGAACGCAAATACATGCCGCAAGACAACATTGCGACGAGCAAAAACTCGCCCGATACGCTCATCATGAGCGTCGCATTGCGCGTGCAGTCCGAAGAGCCCAATATTCCGTGCATCTTTATTACGAAAGATACGAATCTTCGCATTCGCGCCGATGGCATGGGCTTGCAGAGCGAAAACTACGAAGAACGCAGTATTTCGATCGATAGTCTCTACCCAGGGGCGGAAGAACTCCGCGTCGATGGTTCGCTCATCGATGAACTCTACCAAACGCGCGAAGTCACGCTGCAATTCGACGATGCCTCCGATAAGGCGCAGTTTGCCTACAAATGCCGCGAATTAGAAGAAGGCCACAAGGGCGACGAAGAACTCTTGCTCTATGCCAACGAATACGTTCGCTTAGTCGACCGAAACGAAGACAATCACACCGCGATGGCGCGAATCTTGCCGCAGCAAAACAAATTGACGTCACTCGTGACGACGCGTCCGGGGTTCTCTGGGTGCTGGGGCATCAAACCGCGCAACAAAGAACAGCACTTTGCCCTCGATTGCCTCCTCGACGACAACATCAAACTCGTCACGCTTTTGGGCAAAGCTGGTACGGGCAAAACCCTCATCGCACTCGCTGCGGGGCTCCAAAAAGTGACCGAAGAACAAGCCTTTAGCAAGCTCCTCGTCGCTCGCCCCATCTTCCCGCTTGGCAAAGACGTCGGCTTCCTCCCCGGCGGTATCGAAGATAAACTCAATCCTTGGATGCAGCCGATCTTCGATAACGTCGAATTCCTCATGGGGCTCAACGAAGAAGACAAACGACGCGGGCGCCGTAGCTATAAAGAACTCATCGATATGGGGTTGCTACAAATCGAAGCACTCACCTATATCCGCGGGCGTTCTATTCCCAATCAATACATCATCGTCGACGAGGCCCAAAACCTCACCCCGCACGAGGTCAAGACGATTATCACGCGCGTTGGTCAGGGCACGAAAGTCGTACTCACCGGCGACCCGTACCAAATCGATAATCCCTACGTCGATGCCGAAAGCAACGGGCTCACCTATGTCATCAACAAATTCAAAGGCGTCGACATCGCGGCAACCGTGACGCTCTCGAAGGGCGAGCGCTCGAAGTTGGCTGAATTGGCGAGCAATTTGTTGTAGGGCGTTTGGATGCGAAGCTGGCGCATGGGGCGTGCCGGCCGCGCCACAAAAAAGCGCGGTGTATGCGCGCAAGTGCCCCGCAGGGCACGAGCACATAGCCGCGCCAAGAGCGCGTATTGCCGGCAGGCAATAGCGCGACAAGAGCCCGTATTGAGCGATAGCGAGATAGGGCGACCAAAAAAGTAAGAGAAAGTGTCGAAAGTGTGCGTGTGTCGTTTCGTTAGTCGGTTGGGACGGTCGACAAGTCGAGTTGCATTTCGCGTGCGCTGGGTCTGAAGCCGAATTGTGCGAAGAAGTTTTGGAGTGCGTCGTCGCAGGGCAGGTGGACCGAGACCCATGAAATGCCGTATTGATCGATGGCGCGTAGGAGCTCTTCGACGAGGGCGCGACCGATGCCGCGGCGGCGATAGTCGGGCAAAACCCAGAGCTCGCCCAGGTTGGCGACCGTTTCGATTTCGTAGAGGTGCGCTTGGCGTTCGATGGTGGCGGCGGCGTAACCGACGATGGTGTCGCCTAGACACGCGATGTAGGGGAGGTATTTTTGCGCCGCGAGCCATTGTTGGCGGATGCGCTTCATTTCCCAGGCGTGTTGTTTGGGGTTGACGCGGAGTTTGGCCAGTGGGTCGGCGTCGGCGGCCGATTGCTGGGCGTAGAGGTCTTGGATGGCGTCGAGCTCTTCGATGTGCATGCGGCGGATCGTGATTTCATTCGGCATGATGGACTCCTGTTGTCGATGGCGCGTTCAAATACCTTTATATTGTGCACGAAATCGGCAAAAGGATCAAATTGAAGATTCAACTTTTGGGCATGGGCACGAAATATGCTATAAGCTCATGATGCGCTCTGTATGCGCGATGATGGCGCATATTCATTCTGTTGAATTGTGAGGGTTTCGATGGCAACATCGAGGTATATGAAGCATGAGTAATGTTGATGAAGGGCAGCGTAAGCCCAAAAAAGCTCCCGAAATCAAAGACGATATGGAATTGTCGAAATCGAGTTTCGATATGATTGCGTCGATGTTCGATTCGTTCGAGGGGCTCGATCCCGTGGATCCGCAAGAGTCGGAAGCCGCGCAGAAACTCGGCAATCACAAAGATGCATGTAAAATTGATGCTAAAATCGACGATAAATTTAATGCCAAAAGCGATGCACAAGTAGGCGCCGCAAAGACTGGCGCTCAGGCTCCAAACGCCCAAAAATCTGGAGCGCCGAAATCGGACGCCCAGAAATCGGACGCCCAAAAATCTGGAGCGCCGAAAAAAGCCGAGCCTGCATTTGGTGCCAAAGATAGTTCTAAAGCCGCATTTAAGCCGCTGAGCAGTGTTTCTAGCTCGACAAAACCCTTGCCCAATGCAACGGCATCGAACTCAGCCGAAGACGATGGTTACGAAGATATTGCGTCGATGTTCGATTCGCTCGACGAATTGGGCGTCGTGCCGCCAAAACCCGTTAAAATCGATCCTCGACCGTTGGCGTCGAAAGCCATGAAATCGCCAGTGGCCGAACCGAAATCGCCGATGGCGGCGAAACAAAATTCGGCTAAACATATCGACGATGATAGTAGCTTCGAACACGACGAAGATGAAACGCTCGATATGCCATGTTCGTCTGAATTATTCGAATCTCTTTCGAACAAAGCGATTGCAGAGATGAGCCAATCGAATGCGAAAGATGCCAAATCGGGCGGCACAGAAGCCAAATCGGTCGGTACAGAAGCTAAATCGGGCGGTAAAGATGGCGACGATGCCGCGGACGATGACGACGTGGGCGATCGCACGAGAGTCGATACGCGCCATGGCGTCGGTGGTGCGAAAGATGTCGGGCAAGCCGATACGCTCGAGAGAATCCCGGCCGAGACGTGTCAAGGCGTTGGGGGGATGTTGCCGGCGAATTCGGCAAAGATGGTCTCGAGCGACGAGCTCCCCATGGGCTATATCGTCAAGCGGCGCTACCGCATAGAAAGCGTCATCGGTAGCGGTGGGTTTGGCGTCGTCTATCGCGCGATCGACACCGAAGAGATGAATCGCGTCGTCGCCGTCAAGACTTTGCGCCATAAGATCGAAGATTACAATGCCGCCGTGATGCGGTTTAAGCGCGAGATCGCGATTTGCGAAAAACTCGACAATCCGCATATCGTGCGAGTTTTCGATCACGGGACGACGGCCGACGATGACCCGCAACAGGGCGTCGATGCCGATACGCTCTACTACGTGATGGAGTTTATCGAGGGCAAAACGCTCGACGATTACATCGAACGACGCCAAAAGTTCTCGTTCTTCGACGTCAAATCTCTGATGCTCCAAGTGCTCGACGGGCTCGCCGTGGCTCATCGCGATAGCATCGTCCATCGCGACCTCAAGCCCGCCAATATCTGCCTCAAGCCACAGTCGGCCAATTCTAACGATTTCATCGTCAAATTGCTCGATTTTGGCATTGCTCGCGCCATCGAAGGCGACGATTGCACGGCGCAAAAAGTGACGCAGACGGGGGCTTGGATGGGGTCGCCCGCCTATATGAGCCCCGAGCAACTCAAGGGCTACGCGCCAACACCCGCCTCCGATATCTTTGCCATCGGCTTGATCATGATCGAAATGTTGACGCGCGTTCAAGCCGTCAACGCCGATTCGGCCATGGATGCCGCCATGATGATTTTATCGCCCGATCCGCTCGATGACGACGATTGGTATTGGCTACGCGATACGGCAATTTGGACGGTTATCGAAAAGTGTATCCAAAAAGATCCGCTTTTGCGCTTCAAAGACGCCTCGGAATGCCTCGCTGCGCTCTCGGCACTCGACGACAATACGCTCAAAAACGAATACGTTTCGGCGAAGATGCGAAAACGTTCGCGCGCAGGCGGCCGCATGTCGCAGGCGACGACGCCCGAAGTGACGCCTGCCAATGCACAGGCCGTCTCGCAACAGACTCTCGTTTCGCAGCAACTCATCGGTGCAAACAACAACCGAACGATGCTCAATACGATCCTCCTCGTCTTCATCATCGTGGGGATAATTGCTTGCGCCACGATTATCGTCGTGAAGTTGCTCATCGACGATACGCATGACCCATCGGCCGTTGCCGCCGAAGAGCTTTCGGCGCGCGACAAATTGATCGTCCGTAGCGCGTCGTTTGGCGCTATGGAAGGCGCGTTGCCACTCTTCCGCATGAACGTCATGATTTCGAGCATGCCCGCCGGTGCCGAAGTTTACCGAGAATCCGACAATCACCTCCTCGGAAAGACCCCACTCGCCGTCTCGGTCGTGCCCACGTTCGAAGCTTGGAAACTCCGACTCAAAGCCGATGGATTCGTCGAATACCCCTTCCTCGTCAACGCACTCATGCCGACGCCAGTCAATCTCAATATGCAACCCGTCGCGCCTGGCGACTCGGCAAAAGCTGTGGCCGAAAACAAGCCTCTCGTCGATGGCAATCCAAAAGTTGCTGCCGCAAAAGACGACAATCGCGTCGAACCTCAGATAGCCGACAAATCTAAAAAAGATCTAGAACAGCCGAAGAATATTCAAGAGCAAGATAAATCGGCAAAAGATAAATCAGATAAATCGGCAAAAGATAAATCTCGTCAACCGTCTACCGATGCCGAACACGGCAAGACAAAGGCGAATAAAGAGACGAAAAAGGGTTCTAAAAAGGATTCGAAAAAAACTGGATCTGAGAAAAAGGGATTTACTGCCGATTGGAGAGTCGACGGTCTATAAGACGGCAAATCCAAATCGCTGCGAAGACATGGTATAAACGACAAAAGCCGATGAGATCGTTCTCATCGGCTCGCCAGCTCTGCGATTGAATCGATCGACATCGATTCAATCGCTCGTCATATCGTCTATTATTGATGGAAGACTTTTTTCTTTTCTCCCGCCTTGAGCGTGACTTTCTTTTCGACGTTGAGGTTCTTTTCGGCGTTGACAAAGCGGATGATGTAGTCGCCAGGAGGCATTTCGATTTGCTTTGGCGTGGCGCCGTAATCTTTGCCGTTGATATAGACGTTCGAAGAAGGCTTGCTGCTGAGTAGGAATTTGCCCGGTGCGCCCGTATCGGCAACGGGTTTAGGCGCCGCAGGCTTCGATTCGGCTTGTGCCGACTTCGCCGCGGGCTTTGGCTCGGCTTGTTTCTTTTCGACTCTCGGGGCTGGGCGCGGTGCAGGTTGCGCCGCGGCGACTTGCGTCGGTTCGGGCTCAGGCGCGACGACGGCCACGGCATTCGGATCGTATTCCGTCTTGAAACTGCGATACTCGCGTTCGTTGGGCTCGCTCACGCTCGGCTTCCATTCCCTTTGAATCTTATTGTTGCCGTCGTAAATCGTGATTTCAAACGTGTCGTCGGCTGGCAAATCGGCAATCGTCACGCCATCGAGCGTCGTACGCCCGCTCGAAATCGCGCCTGTGCGGAGGTTCTTGAGCTGATACTGTGCCTCGTAAGGTTGGGTTTTCAAAACGAGTGTCGCAAATTCCGGCTTGAGATCTGCCTTGATCTTCATCGGCTCGCCGGCTTTGAAATCGATGACTTGTTCCAATTTCTTATAGCCGTCTTTTTCGACGACGATCGTATGTTGGCCTTGCGTCATATTCTTGACTTCAAAACGTCGGTTGCCTTCGATTTTTTTGCCATCGACCGAGACCTCTGCCGAATCGACATCGGCTAAGATCGTCAAAATCGAATTGTCGAGCGGTTGAAGATGAATGGGAACTTCGACCTTGTTTTTATTTGCCTTAATCGCGCCTTCGATCGGCTCATATCCATCGGCTGTAATGCGATAATGGGTATCGTTTATCGTCGAGAGCGCCGAAACGCTGATCGGCCCCAAGATTCCTTCTTCGCCCGCAACATTATTGATGTCGAGTCGAACGCGAACGTCGGCGGGCGTCAATACGAACTGGAGCTGCCCATCGCGCGTATCTTTGGGGCGAATAATGGCAAAGACGACGAGCGCAATGATGGTGAGGATGAGAACCGTCACCGTCGTAATCGCAACCGTTCGCCGACTCCGTTTCTTGACGGGCGTCGTGAGCACCGTTTCGCGACCTTTGGCAACCGCCTCGACGGGCGCGACGGGCTCGAGTATGGCTTGCGATTTGCGAGGCACAGGGGCTTTTTTGTTCGGTGAAACGGGCGCATTGATAATCTCGCTGATGTTTTCTTTCTTCGCTGGTGCGGCTGCCGCCACAGGATCCCCTCCGTGGCCGTTGCTCACCTTCGACGAATAGACGATGTCGTCGTCTTTGGGCGGTTCGAAATCGTCGAGCTCGGCATAAATCGCCTGCTTTTTCGCCGGTTGCGCCGACACGACGTCGTAATTGACGCCCGTCATCTTCGGCATATTCGGCTTATCGTAAAACGCCGTCTCGTCGTCGCCCTCGCTTTTTTTGGATTGCATTAGAACATCGCGCGTAAGTTCCTTATAAAATTCGGTCTTTTTCTGCTCTAGCGCAATTTCCTGCGCAAACATTTCTTGGCAGAATCCGCTCAGTTCCTTAGCCGTGTAATACATATTCTGGCGGAACATAAAGCGTTGCAACGCTTCCTGTAGCTCTTGCGCCGTTTGGAATCGCTGCGAAACGTCTTTTTCGAGCGCCTTCATGACGATATCTTCGAGCTCTTCGGGGATTGCCGAGTTATAGAGCGTTGGCGGGCTCACTTCGACTTTTCGAATCTTCTCCAGCGTTTCGAAATCGCTAGCGCCCAAAAACAGCCGCTTGAGTGTAAGCATTTCGAAGAGCACGATGCCGATGGCAAAGATATCGCTACGGCGGTCGATATTCGCCTTACCCGACACCTGCTCGGGGCTCATATAACTAAATTTGCCCTTCAAAATGCCAACTTGCGTCGCATTCGACTGGTTTGTCGCCTTCGCAATCCCAAAGTCGATGAGCTTCACCTCGCCATCGTACCCAATCATGATGTTTTGCGGGCTAATGTCGCGGTGAATGATGTTCATCGGCTCGCCATTGGCATTCTTCTTATTATGCGCATAATCGAGCCCCTCGCACACCTTGCTCATAATGTAGCAAACGCATCCGATGTCGAGCTTCTTATTCATCCGCACGCAACGGTCGAAGATGACTCGCAAGTCGTGCCCCGGCACGTATTCCATGGCAATGTAATAATCGCCATTGATATTCCCTAGGTCGTTTATCTGCGCGATGTTGGCGTGGTTGAGCTGCACGGCGAGTTTCGCCTCGTTGATGAACATCGAGATGAACTCTTTGTCCTCGGCAATCGAGGGTAAAATCTTCTTCACGGCGACGATGCGCTCAAAACCTTCCGCGCCAAATGTCTTGGCCTTAAACACCTCGGCCATACCGCCGGTATTGAGTTTCTCGAGCAGAAAATAGTCACCAAATGGAATGGGTTTCGCCAATACGCCCATATCTTTCCTTCCTTACCATATGCGCACGACTAAAAAAATGTCGCCAAACGACCGCGCCCATATTACCGCTACTGCGCAAAACGTGCAAGTGATCGCACCTATCTATTTTTATGCTTTTATCGCCCTATTTCGCCCGTTTGGGCTCAATACGGGCTCAGTCGCGCCCTATTTCGCCCGTTTGGGCTCAATACGGGCTCATTTGGCGCCCTATTTCGCCCGTTTGGGCTCAATACGGGCTCATTTGGCGCCTATGTGCTCACTTCGTTGCGCGCATACGGCGCCAGCTACGCTATTGCCCCCGGCGGGGGCAATACGCTACGCGGATACGGCTATGTGCTCGGGCTATTGCCCTGCGCGCATGTGCCGTAGCGCTAGCCTACGGCTAGCGCTTGGACTTGATCGATCGACAGCCCAGTGGCTTTTGCGATGTCGTCTTCTGGCATACGCATAGCGATGAGATTTCGAGCAATCGACGAAGCCATTTCGGTTTTGCCCTCGTCGAGTCCGAGCTTTTTGCCTTTAGCCAGTCCGAGTTTTTCTCCCTCGTCGAGCCCGAGTTTTTTGCCTTTAGCCAGTCCGAGTTTTTCTCCCTCGTCGAGTCCGAGTTTTTTGCCCTCGTCGAGTCCGAGCTTTTTCCCTTCTTCGATCAAAGCCGAATCGTGTTTTTCAAATAGATCGCACATAGTCATACTCCTCTGTA